>Ga0136643_10012124_pt1 | contig 12814 bp, 11 predicted proteins | sample TergutLab28metaG_FD_96883 | JGI IMG/M metagenome (GOLD analysis project Ga0136643, IMG submission 96883) | Labiotermes labralis P1 segment gut microbial communities from Petit-Saut dam, French Guiana - Lab288 P1 (version 3) (version 3) | ecosystem: Host-associated > Arthropoda: Insects >...
GTCGACTACTGCCTGTAACGTTTCTTTTAATTTCCTTAGCTCCATTCCGCATCACCAAGGGTAGTTTACCATATTCCTCGCTCGGTGAATAGTAAATGCTGTTGCCCTGATTCATATACAGTTTTACTTGTGTCAGCAGACTAATTCTGATATACTGGCAGTTACTTATTATTTTAGAGTAGAAATGAGTCTTGTTATGAAGTGGGATGTTTGGAATAGTATCGAATATGACGCAGATGCTGTTGCCGCCTCGGCAGCAGCATCCGGCTGTTCACTTTTGATGGCTGCCGTGCTCTGGGCGCGGGGGCTTCGGACATCGGACGAGATTATCGACTTCCTGTCAACAGATCGGTCAGGACTACATGATCCTATGCTCATGCGTGACATGGACAAAGCCGCCGCACGGGTGAGGCTGGCGATTGCAAATAAGGAAAAAGTTGCAGTATTCGGGGACTATGACGTAGATGGTATTACGTCTTCTGCGCTACTGTCTGATTATTTGAAGCAACATGGGCTCTCTTGCTCCGTATATATCCCGGATCGCTTAGGTGAAGGTTATGGTCTCAATCTTTCCGCTTTGGAGTCTCTTGCAACAGACGGCATATCACTTGTTATCACCGTAGATTGCGGTGTAACAGCTGTAGAAGAGGTTGCGTATGCAAACAACCTTGGAATTGATATGGTTATCACTGACCATCATCAATGTTCCGGCGCATTACCCGATGCCATTGCCGTGATTGATCCCAAGCGTCCGGATTGTAACTATCCGGAGAAAGATCTGTCCGGTGTTGGGGTTGCGTTTAAACTTGTCTGTGGGATAGAAGGTGCAGATCAGCTTGACTCCTTATTGAAACGTTATGCAGATTTGGTCGCTATTGGAACTGTTGCAGATGTGATGGATCTCACAGAAGAAAATCGTGTTCTTGTGACCGAAGGGCTGATACATGCCCGGTGTCATACACGAGCGGGATTGCAATCTTTGATGCAGGAAGCCGGTATTGAGCAAAAGACACTCAATGTGTCAAATATTGGGTTTGGCCTCGCACCGCGCTTGAATGCTGCGGGGCGAATGGGGAACGCTGCGCTTGCCTTTTCTTTGTTTGAAGCAGAGTCTGCCGCAGAAGCCGAAGTTTTGGCAGATGAACTCAGTGAACTCAACCAAAAGCGCCAAGGAATTGAGCAAACCATCCTAGAGGAAGCTCTTGCCATGCTTGAAGTAGAGGGTTATGTATCTGGCCCCATTATATTGGCGCATGAAGCGTGGCACAAAGGTGTCTTGGGCGTTGTGGCATCACGGCTTCTTGAACGGTATCGAGAACCTGTGATTTTACTTTGTATTGAGAATGATCTTGGTCGCGGCTCGTGTCGGAGCGTGGATGGATTTGACTTGTTTTCCGGTTTAGAATCTATTTCGCATTTGCTCGATAGCTTCGGTGGTCATGAGCAAGCGGCAGGGCTTACGGTTCCAATGGAACACTTTGCCGCGTTTAAAGAGGCGTTTTTTGCCTATTACGCTGCCCATCCGCCCTGGGCAGAGGCTTCTGTGCTCCGTACAGACTTCACGGTGACAGACCCGGCATTACTCACTTTAGATCAAGTGAAAAGCTTAGATCGCTTAGAGCCTTGCGGCCGTGGAAATCCGAACCCTTTGCTTGTGATCGAGGGTGCTACTTTAGCACGTGTACAGGCCATCGGCGGTGAGAAGCACTTGAAACTACAGGTGGAAAAGTGGGGGCAGATGTTTGACTGCATCTTCTTTGGCATGACAAGGGATACACTTGGCGCTGATGAAGGAGATTTGGTTGACCTTGTATTCACCCCACAGTGCAATTATTTTCGCGGAAAAACTACTGTACAATTCTTGATGCGGGATTTGGGATTATCTGACCAACGGCTCATCAATCGAGCACAGGTCTTTTGCAGAAACCTTCTGGCGGGTGAGGCAGTCTCTGCTACCTTGCGAGAGGCAACGCTCTTGCATCCGGAACGAGCGCACTTTGTTTCACTCTGGCGGAGTCTGGAACATGTAAAAGAGACAATTTCCGGCCAGATAGATCAAGTTTTAGAGCGTTTCACCACTGCCCTCCCTTCTCTTTCTCCTGCGCGGGCTTACGTTTGCCTTCATGTATTTCATGAGCTGGGGCTGGCAGAGGTTTCAGAGGACGCAGATACCTTACACATTACACGTTCACCGCAGGAGCAGAAGGTGGATTTAAACGCCTCACAAATTTTACGTACACTTCAGGGGGTGATGGATCTTGGATCGATATAAGGATAACCCCATTTGGCTGGCTCCGCGCATGGACTTTGCCATTGAACAGTTTGAAGATTTGCTCACAGCCCTCCGCGTCGCGAATTCTAAGGCAGACGAGGGGCGCATTTGGCGCGCATTTGCCCTTGCGACTGAGGCCCATGGGACACAACTTCGTAAAGATGGCCTACCTTTTATCACACATCCCATCGCTGCGGCTTTCATCGTGTTGGAGCTGGGCTTAGATGAGGACAGCATCATTGCAGCCCTCTTGCACGATGTGGTAGAAGATACAGAGGTGACGCTGGAAGAGATTGAAAAGGAGTTTGGACCCTCTGTCTCTGTGATGGTAGAAGGTGTCACAAAGCTGACGCGAGTACAGTATACCAGCAAAGAAGAAGAGCAGATGGAGAACCTGCGCAAGATGCTCATGGCTATGGCGCGGGATATTCGTGTGATTCTCATCAAATTCGCTGATCGTTTGCACAATATGCGGACGATGGAGTACCTGTCCAGCGCGAAACAGAAAGAAAAAGCCGCTGAAACCATGGAAATCTATGCCCCCATCGCCCACCGCCTTGGGATGCAGAAGATGAAATGGGAATTTGAAGATTTGGCTTTCTATTATCTGGATCGCGAGGCATATGACTCCATCATGCGAGACTTGGAAAGTCGCCGCTTCGTGCTGGATTCCTTTATCAGTGACATGCAGACCAAAATCACCGGACGGCTGAAGGAAAATATGCTGAACAGTACGGTTTACGGGCGTTTGAAGCATGTTTACAGCATTTATCGCAAGATGTACCGTCAGCAGCGAACCTTTGAAGAAGTATTTGATTTGTGCGCCTTTCGTGCGATTGTGGATGATATTGCAGATTGCTATAATGTGCTGGGGCATATTCACGACATGTTTAAGCCTGTCCCCGGACGATTCAAAGACTATATCTCCACACCGAAGCCAAATATGTATCGAAGCTTGCACACCACTGTAATCGGCGAAGAGGGCATTCCCTTTGAGGTGCAGATTCGCACCTGGGATATGCATCATATGGCAGAATATGGGGTTGCGGCACACTGGAAATATAAGGAAATCGGATCCGTTAAAAGCAGTGACAGTTCAGATGAAGAGCGTTTCGCTTGGATTCGGCAACTGCTTGAGAGTCAGCAAGACTCCGGAGATGCACAGGACTTCTTCCATGACTTGAAAGTTGACATGTTCGCAGACGAAGCTTTCGTCTTCACACCAACAGGAGATGTAATTAACCTCTCCGCCGGGGCAACACCCATTGACTTTGCCTATCACATTCACTCTGCCGTCGGGAATCGTATGACGGGCGCTAAGGTGAATGGACGGCTTGTACCCTTTGATCATGTGCTGCAAAATGGCGACATTGTTGAGGTTATTACCACAGGCGGCTCGAAAGGGCCAAGCCGTGACTGGATGAAAATCGCCAAAAGCAGTATGGCGCGCAATAAAATTCGACAATGGTTTAAGAAAGAACGGCGAGAAGAAAACATTGTCCACGGTAAGAGCATCTTCGAGGCTGAAATGAAGCGTCAGGGGCTCTCCATGGATCACCTGATCCGGAGTGAATTCTCAAACTTGATCTTGAAGCGCCTCTCTTTCCCAGCCTTTGAAGATATGTATGCCGCAATCGGCTATGGCGGTCTCTCCGGACAAAAAGCTGTCGGAAAAGTCCGAGATGAGCTGATTCGCCTCTCTAAACCCGGCAAATCTTTAGTTGAGCGCATCAATGAAGCACCGAAAGCGGAAAAGACAACAAAAGCCGTCCAAGGGATCGTGGTTGAGGGTGTAGATAACTGTTTGGTCAAGTTCTCCCGCTGCTGTTCTCCCGTCCCCGGAGATGATGTGGTGGGTTTTATCACGCGCGGACATGGGGTTTCCGTCCATCGGACGGACTGTGTAAATTATCTAAATGCCCTTTCGAATCCCGAAGAAGCGGGACGTTGGCTCTCTGTCTCTTGGGCAGATACAAATAATGCCTTGTATCAGACAAGTCTGGTGCTTTCAGCAAAGGATCGGGACGGCTTGCTGCTGGATATTGCAACAGCATTGACCACAATCAAAGTGAAGGTGCGCGGGCTCACTGCACGAGACATTAATGGCACTGCAACCTCCTTTATTTCATTGGATGTGCATGATTTGAAAGAGCTACAGCACGCAATGAACAAACTGTCCGGCATCTCCGGTGTTATTGACGTAACGCGAGGTGCAGGCTGATATGAGAGCTGTCGTCACACGTGTTACAGAAGCTTCTGTTTCGATAGACGGAGCCGTATGTGCTGCAATCGAGCAAGGATTTCTAGTACTTTAGGTGTAACCCACGAGGACACACCGGATCTTGCAGTGAAGCTTGCAAATAAAATCTGCGGACTGCGGGTGTTTTCAGATGAAGGCGGGCAGATGAACCGCTCTCTTACAGATGCAGGCGGGAAACTCTTGGTTATTTCCCAGTTTACCCTTTACGGCAACTGCAAAAAAGGACGGCGCCCGGATTTTCTGGCAGCAGCACGTCCGGAAACCGCTATCCCTTTATATGAGCAGTTCGTTGAAGCGTGTCAGGCACAAGGATTTGAGGTGAAAACTGGAGAGTTCGGGGCAAATATGCAAGTGCATTCAATCAATGATGGTCCTGTGACACTTTTATTAGATACAGATACACTATAAATAAAGGTTCTGTTCAGACGGAAAACAGAGGCGAAGGTCAAGGGCGACCACCCCGTCGCACTGCGTGCGCCACCCCTCCGAAGGAGGGGAATTAAGGTCAAAGACAAACTTCGGTAGTCATTCCCCTCCTTCGGAGGGGTGCCCGAAGGGCGGGGTGGTGCCCTTGACTTTTGCCCTTATTACAGGCTGACAGAGTAATCATTCTAACAAACAAAGGAGGACTCTACTATGCATATCAAGACCTTGCCGGTTGGGCAATTACAGACGAATTGCTATATCGTCACAGATGATGACACAAAGGCGTGTGTCATCATTGATCCAGGTGATGAAAGCAACCTCATCCTGCAATACATCGAGGACCTAGGCTTAAAGCCCAAAGCCATTTTCCTCACCCATGGTCACTATGACCACACCATGGCAACAGATGACATCGTGCGTGAGTGGTCGATTCCGGTCTATATCTCCAACTGCGAGATTACAATCGATACCCAACCATCACCCTATCACTACATGCCAAGCGGTGATACGCGTTTTTATGATGATGGAGACGAAATCACAATTGACGGGCTTAGCTTTCAAATTATCGCTACCCCCGGACACACCTTGGGCAGTGTTTGTATCCGCTGTGAGGATTGTCTGTTTACAGGTGATACCCTGTTTCGCGACAACTGCGGACGCTGCGACCTACCCGGCGGCGATCTGGACACTATGATGCAGTCTCTAGCGAAAATTGACCGCTTAGAGGGGATTGACGAGGTGTATCCAGGTCATATGGACGCAACAACTCTAGATCGGGAACGGCGGTTTAACGCCTATCTCAAACGCGCGGCAAGAGGTCAATAGTATGCGGCTCCGCTTCCTTGGGCACGATTATAAGTACGCAGTTGAGCAAGTCATGATCAATCTCTTTCCGGATGAACGTCCTGTGTACGGCGAGCCAATCGGCGCAGAAACACTTTCGGCTGAGGTGCGTCTTACACATGGCGCACAGTATAGTACAGCTGTTACCATCCTTTATCATGAAGGTAAGCGATTTCGCGGCACAGCACAGATTTTGACACCGGATTCTGCGGGTATGCGGGAGTACAATCGCTTGATGCAAAAGATCATCCGTTTCTCCTTCTTTCGTGCAGCGACTACCGCTACAGGAAGCGTCCCGCCTTGGGGCGTTTTGTCCGGAGTTCGCCCCGCAAAACGTGCAACGCTTCTGCTCAAAGCTGGCAAGAGTCCCAAGCAGGTGCGGCGCATATTGGAGCGGGAGTATCAGGTCAGCCCCACACGGGCAGCGCTGGGCATGGATACTGCTCGTATTGGACTTGCGACAAAGGCAAGCCTAGAGCCAAAAGATATTTGTCTCTATATCGGCATCCCCTTCTGTCCGACCCGCTGTACCTATTGCAGCTTTGTTTCACAAGATGTCCATCGCAGCGGACATTTGATTATGCCGTTTCTCGATGCACTCGCACAGGAGATAGATGCTACAGCACGTGTAGTGTGCGATCTGGGACTTCGCGTGGCAGCCGTATACATTGGCGGCGGGACTCCGACCACGCTCTCTGCGGCGCAGTTAGCGCAGCTCACGGGGATGTTATCCGATGCATTTGACCTCTCGCACCTGCGGGAATACACAGTGGAAGCCGGACGACCGGATACGGTGGATTTGGAGAAACTTGCTATACTCCGCGCTGCCGGTGTGACACGGATTAGTGTGAACCCGCAATCCATGGAAGATACCGTACTTGAAGCAATCGGGCGGGGACATACGGCAGCACAGGTTATCGATGCCGTAGCGATGGTACATACCGTAGATTTCCCTGTACTCAACATGGATTTGATCGTCGGACTGCCTGGAGATACATTGGATGGCTTCCAGCGGACACTCACTCAGGCAATTCAGTTTGGGGCAAAAAATATTACAGTCCACACCCTAGCACGCAAGCGGGGTACACAAGTGGCTTTAGATCAAATCACCGTGCCGGATGCGAAGGCGGTGGCTGAGATGTTGAACTTCGCGCATCAAGCCCTGCGAGACGCAGGCTATGCGCCCTATTATCTCTATTGCCAAAAATACACTGCCGGAGGCTTTGAGAATATCGGCTGGTGTAAATTGGGGACGGAGAGTTTCTATAACATCGTCATTATGGAAGAACTTTGCAGCATCCTCTCTCTGGGCGGCGGGGCATCTACAAAGTTAGTTTCACCGAATAGCGAACATATTGCACGCATATTTAATGCAAAATACCCCTATGAATACATAGAGGGAATTGATAAAATACTAGCAAGCAAAGATGAAATTGCTGCATTCTACGCACAGGAGGGATTTTAGTTATGGCACTCACCTATGATTTAAATTCGATTGACGAGGCGCTTTTGAAAAACCCAAAGGACTTTGTACGACATTGCGACGGTGTTTACTGGGATAAAGTCGTCGAAGCCGCCGATCTGATCGAAGCGCATCTGCCCCGCTCGCCCATTGTGCTGCTGAGCGGTCCGTCCGGCTCTGGGAAAACAACAACAGCTTTAAAGCTGGAGCGGGAACTAAAGCGCCGCGGGATTGGGAGTCATGCAGTCAGTTTAGACCGCTATTTCCAAACAGTCCATCCCAAAACAGCACCCCGCACACCAGAGGGTGACATTGACTATGAATCGCCCAAATGCTTGGATATGAACCTCTTAGACGAGCATTTTACCACGCTGAGTGAGGGCAAAGAGATTTTAATCCCCTCTTTCATCTTCTCGCGTCAGATTCGCAGCGCAACGAAATTTACGCCCCTTCGGCTTGCCAAAAATGAAGTCGCCATCTTTGAGGGGATTCACGCCCTAAACGACAACATCGCCGGTCGGCATCCGGAGGCCTTTAAGCTATATGTGAGTGCCCGTTCAAATATCGTGGACGGGGATGAGACCGTATTTAAAGGCACCTGGATGCGTCTTGTCCGGCGCGTGGTGCGGGATAATAACTTCCGCGGGTCAGACGCTGCCTTTACCCTTGGCGTTTGGGCAAATGTCCGCCGAGGAGAAAAGCTGAATATTTCTCCGTTTAAGGATCGAGCAAACTATCAGTTTGACTCATCCCTGCCCTATGAGGTGAGTCTCATGAAACAATTCGCCACACCGCTCTTTGCGGAGCTCCCACCCGATGCAGAGCGCCTTGCGGAGCTACAAGATATCGTACCCGCCTTCCAGCGTTTTGTGGACTTAAATGCAGATCTCGTGCCGGAAGATTCGCTGATGCGGGAATTCATCGGCGGCGGAAACTTTCATTACGGCTGAGCAGGAGGTTGATTTCTATGACAGATCATCAATGTGGCGGATGCGGCGGCTGTGGGGGACAGGCAGAACAACAAGAACCTCTCAAGGCAATCCTGAATCCGCTGAGTCAAGTCAAGAAAATTATTGGCGTGGTAAGCGGCAAAGGCGGCACAGGGAAAAGCCTTGTGACAGGACTTTTAGCCGCAGGACTCTTACGCCGTGGACACAGTGCCGCAATTTTAGACGCTGATATCGCCTGTCCTGCAATCCCTCAGATGTTTGATCTGCCCCAGGGTGTGACGCGGGGTGAGGCTGGACTTTATCCCGCACTCTCTGAGACTGGGCTGCGGGTCATGAGCATCAGCCTGCTCACAGAACACGAATCTGACCTGATCACCACACGGGGGGCATCGATGGCGGCGATTGTGGAGCAGCTATTCTCTAGCGTTATCTGGGATGACACAGATTTCCTCTTTCTCGACTTGCCGGCGGGTCTGGGAGATGTAACACAGCTCGCCTTTGAACGACTTCCATTGGACGGCTTGCTTGTGGTCACTACACCCCAAGCGCTTGTCTCCCACGCTGTCCGGCGGACGATTGCCTTGGTACAGTCGCTTGACGTACCAATTTTAGGCTTGATTGAGAACTTTAGTGAGAGCTTTGGCGGAAACGCAACGGAAGCGCTCAGTCAGGAATTTAGCTTGCCAATTCTTGACCATCTCCCGCTAGATCCGCGCCTTTCCATGGCCGCAGATGGCGGTAAGCTGGACGCACTGCCTATTTCCTATCTATCAAATACGATCACATTACTTGAATCTCTATAAAGGAGCGCATCTATGTCCATTTCATTCAATTACTATTTCTCTCAGCTTGATACATTCCCCTTTCCTGGCTGGTTTCGCGGCATGACACAAGCCCATGAGGTCTTGGCAAAAGCAAAACCCTTTCTGGAAGAGCTTTTGGTCAAGCCGGATGTGAAAGAAAGCCATGCCACCTACAAGGGCGAAGCGCCCACCTTTTATGGCAACTATTTCATCGATGAGGGTACTGTCATTTACAATGGCGTAACTATTATCGGACCTGTGTACATTGGAAAGAACGTCCAGATTATGCCAAATGCTGTCATTCGTCCGGGTACCATTATCAGCGATAACTGTAGTGTAGGCTCCGGAAGCGAGGTAAAACATGCTGTCCTCTTTGGCGGTGCTAAAATTGCCAGTCTCGCCTTTGTAGGAGACTCGGTTCTCGGCAAGAGTGCGCGGATTGGCTCCGGTGTGATTACGGCAAATCGGAAATTTGATCAATCAAACGCGACAATCACTCTGGATGGTGAACGGCTTGATCTTGGTTCCGACTTTTTCGGCTGCATCGTGGGTGATCGGGCGCGGCTTGGCGCGAACTCCGTTACCCAACCGGGTACGCATATCGGCCCTGACACTTGGATATTCCCCCAGACGGGCGTGCGCGGATTCATCCCTCGTGAGAAGCGCGTGTTTGCAGAGCAGACGCTCCGTATGACGGATAATGAAGTGATTGAATTAAAGCCGTAAGAGTGAGATTGGCAACGTAGAGAATCCCCGATGCTACGCATCAGGGATTCTTCTTTTTCAGCTTGTTGCCTCTTCAATTTCTTTTTGCACTTTTTTGCTTAAAGAACTCAAAACTAAGCGGTGTGACTCTCTAATCATTGTTTGCACAATATCATCAGGCACATCACCTTCCAGATAAAGCGAGTTCCAATGCTCTTTGTTCATGTGATAGCCCGGAATAATATGCTCATACTGCTGCCGTAACAAATAGCCAAAGGCAGGTGCAAGCTTCAATGTTACGATGGGATTTCCTTCCTTATCTCCGCAACACATGGCAAATATTTTCCCGCCGACAAAATAGCGTGTCGCTTTCCACTCCAGCTTATAATCCGTGGTCACACCGATTTGAGAGAGGCAGTATGCGCCGATCCATTCATAGTTGCTTTTTTGATTCATTTGTAACTTCACCCCGACTCCTATATTACCATGGCAAACAAGACTTTTGTTTCCATTGTACAATCAAAAAAACGCTGGAAATTCAGGGCTTTAACCTACACTAATTTTATCTTACGGACATATTATATACTTCATAACACGACACCTGTGTGTCGTGTTATGAAAATTTTTTAATCAAATGTGCAAGTCAAATCCATTTTCAATATGTAGTAAGCATAGCACAAAAAGACGAATATTTCCACATCGGCAAGATTGTATGTGTTTGTTCAGTCCCCCAATTCAGTCAAGACTCGAATCGCCACTTCAATGTGGCGGTTTTGCATTTATAGGATTGACATGCCCGACCCGATCTATCGCTATACCACCAGAGGGTGGATTTTATATTAGAAGGAGAACCACGTATGCAAAATCAAATTCAAGAGTTCCAAAATGAAGAGTTCGGCAAAGTCGAGGTGTTATTGATCGCGGGTAAGCCCTACTTTCCAGCCACCGAGTCGGCAAAGATTCTAGGCTACAAAAACCCACATGATGCTATTTCTAGACATTGCAAAGGAGACGGGGTCGTGAAACACGAGGGGGTCTCCATCGCCACCAATCAGCACGGTGTTTCCACCAATCAGACTGTAGAGAAAGCGTATATTAGTGAGGGGAATTTGTATCGCCTTATCATCCGTTCGAAGCTCCCTGCCGCTGTCCGCTTTGAGTCGTTCGTTTGCGATGAAATTTTACCCAGCATCCGGCAGTGCAGTGCATATATCACTGCCGACACCCTAGAGCAGATGCGAGACAGCCGCGAATACACGAGAGAATTTCTCGACCACTTATCTGCCGAACACGCCAAGAACGGTATGCTGATGGATTACGTGGGCAAGCTGCAACCCAAAGCACAATACTATGATGCTATTTTGCAGTCCACACATGCTATGTCAGTGAGTGTTATCGCAAAAGACTACGGCATGTCAGCCTTTGCATTCAACAAGCTATTGCATGAACTGGGTGTGCAATATAAGACAGGCGGGACGTGGCTGCTGTACAAAGAGCATGTCAATAAAGGCTACACGATCTCCAAGACCTATCTTGCGGACGGCAAAAAAGTGTTTGTCCACACCTGTTGGACACAAGCCGGGCGCCATTTTTTGTATGATCTGCTTGCTTGGTATAACATCTACCCCAACGTGGGCGCCTATGACGAGGCGGCGTAGATGACGGATCAAGATCATGTCAACGAGCGATGCTGCTGTCTCATAATCAAGGGCGGAGTGCTTACAGGTAAAACGCTCGCCATTGCGATGCGGCTCTTTCTGCGGGGTGGTCGGCGGGTTCATAAAATCGCAACCACCCACAAGGGCAAGCAGACGGTCAAACAACTTTCCAAAGATGGGGCGAAGCTGGAAAACATCGAGATCAAAGACAAGAATATCAAGTCCTTTGAAAGCATTGCGCGAAAATATGGGATTGACTTTGCCGCCAAGCAAGACGTGTCCGAAACGCTACCGAAATATCTGGTATTCTTCAAGAGCCGGTACGCGGCCTGTATGGATGCCGCTTTTGATGAGTATTCGGCAAAACATCTTGGAAAATCCAAGGAAAAACCGCCGCTCAAACAGACTTTACAGCAGATGCAAGAAAAGGTCAAGGATCAAGTGCTGGAGCAGGTCAAGCATAAGGATCGGGGCTGGAGCGGTGAGGAAGATGATCATCCAGAGTGTCCCCTGTGCTGTGGTCGGGGCTGTGCTGGGGTTTCTGAGCCGGGACTGGGCGTGGCTGCCTTACCATCCCCTGCTGGTGGGGCTGGCTGCGGCACTTGTATTCCGCGGCATACTGCTTCTTCGCAGTATGAATGCCAAGAAGTTCCGGAAGGATGAAGAGTACGGTTCGGCCAGATGGCGTGTAGAATCTTAACGTAACCAAGAGTTATATTGACGGAAGGAGGAACACCCCATGCACAAGTACAATAAGATAACCGCCTTATATTCCCGCCTGTCCGATGGTGACGAGGACAGGGACGGCGGGGAAAGCAACAGTATCAAAAACCAAAAGATGTTTCTGGAGCAACACGCCCAACAGCAAGGGCTGACCAACATCAAGCACTATGTAGACGATGACGAAAGTGGACGCTTCTTTGACCGCCACGCCTATTCCGCTATGATTGAGGATATACGGAGCGGAAAAATCGGTACAATCATAATCAAAGACATGACAAGATGGGGCCGGGATTATTTAGAAGTCGGAAACGCTATGGAGTTAATGCGTGTTCAGCAAGTCCGCTTCATCGCCATCAACAGCGGTATAGACAGCGCAGAGCCAAGCACATTGGAGTTTGCTCCGTTTATCAATATCATGTCGGAGTATTACGCAAAAGACATCAGCAAGAAAGTGAAAACAGGCATTAAAACCAAAGGCATAAGCGGAAAGCCCATAATGACCGAAGCCCCATACGGCTATATCAAAGACCTCGACAACAAAGGCTACTGGCGGATAGACCCCGAAGCCGCCGAGATTGTCCGCTTGATTTTCGGCCTATTCATGGACGGCAAAAACCGAAATCAAATCTGTATCCATCTAAAGGAAAAGCAAATCCCCACGCCGACATTCTATATGAAAGACCAAGACCGAGGAACCGCCAAAAGCCGCCCA
>Ga0136643_10012126_pt1 | contig 12814 bp, 3 predicted proteins | sample TergutLab28metaG_FD_96883 | JGI IMG/M metagenome (GOLD analysis project Ga0136643, IMG submission 96883) | Labiotermes labralis P1 segment gut microbial communities from Petit-Saut dam, French Guiana - Lab288 P1 (version 3) (version 3) | ecosystem: Host-associated > Arthropoda: Insects >...
CGAAATATATATTACTGTCAATATATTGAGCATTTATTTATCTAAATGTTTTTTAAATATTTTCGGAATATCTGTCAGTAAAATTAAATTTCATTATAATCTGACAATAATAACTGGCACTTTACGTTAATGTTAATGTATTTTATGATTATATCTTCACAAGTTATTTTTGAAATTTGATTTTTTTAAACATGTTTTGGAGAAGACCAAGACATATAACTTATGTATATTAACGTCTTTCTGAAATTTGTGCGCTTGATGAGATAATTGGAATAATATGGCAGAGAGTGTGAGGCAGGCCAGCAATATCAATATGATATGGTGCTTGAGCATTAGATGCTCGATAGCTATGGCTATAGGCACACAGATTTGAATGCGTACTGTTTAATAATTCTTTAACAAAATTTTACTCGAAAATTTGTCACTGTTGCGTTGTAATATTTCTGCTGTCAATTTGGCATTTAGCATTTTGTTTGTGCGTGGTGGATGTGAGTGCTTAATATTACGCCACTGTAAGAGGTGCTTAACTTTTTTAAGTATGTGCTGCTTTAAATAATATTGTGAAATTCATCAGTAAACTGGTTAGTTGTATGACGTTCTCTGAACTGCATTATAATTTCTTGTTTGATTCAAGAAATTGTCGGAAGTGTTTTTGTTTTATGCTGGATTTGAAAGCAGTCTAATATGCGTTCTGGCATACAGACTCTAATAAGTGTATACTTTTATTCTATAAAAACATATTGAATGTGTATTTTTCTATGAAAATTTCTTTCTGCCCCCCTCTCTTTCATACCGTATACGTTTCTAGATTAATTAAGCACCTCTTTTCATTTTCAGAATTCACGATTTTAGAAATTTATGGGGAAGGGAAATTCATAAGACCTTTCTCAGCTGATATTACTGTACCCGAAATTGAGGTACATAATCGTTCCACGTGGCTTTAAATGTGTAGTCACTGTCGGAACTGAAGGAAATTTCGAGAATTATGTACTGAAACTGGCTCGAGCCAGATGGTCTCAGTGCTACAATAAAATAAATACCGCAGTTGATTACTGTGCAGTACCGGTATACCTCCACGCATTCTTTGCAACGGCACTAAATGGAGATGTGCAGTTAACTTCAAGGTCAGACGGATAATCCCCTTTCAGAAGGGACTGCACGTACGGACTAAAATCGGGTCATGGAATGACAAACAGAAAGGACGGATTGGACAAGAAGAATTCCTTTTGCACAATTATGGGAACCGAACCAGGTTCATCCAGAAAGCATGATAGTCAACATATATTTAGACATTCGTCAAATTGAAACATAATTCCCATACCCGTATATTTTGGTCTTCCCGCTAAGACTCAAATTTAAGTTAATTATATATTATTCCTATTCCTGTTAAAACAAGTTATATTCAAGAAATATATTCAGGTGTCCAAAATGTCTAAAATCATGGAAGTTTGCGTTCCATTTCCTACACCAGTATTCCTGTGCGGAACTGCTTTCTTCTCTTGACGATTCACGCCTAGTTGCAGTTATCTGTCGGGAATGCTTCCAGCTGTGACACATTTATGTCGTTCTCTTGCAAAATCTTCGAAACTTCATTCAATGTATTTTTGTCTGGTTGTTTGCTTCGGTATCCCACATAAATCACCGCTGCAATCATATAATCGGCCATGGTAAGATTGAAAGTTCCTTGCTGTAGAATTGTGTAAACTGTGATTAATGACAATTTCTCATGTTTCTACCGTTTACACATCTCCCCCCAGCTTAACCACTCCAGTATATATTCCTTCCCTTTCTTATAGAAAACCAACACAAATATGTGCTGTGGCTGAACAGAGCGTTCGATAGCTTTACAAACTGGTTGACCTAGGCCTTAGCGAAACGCACGGGATTAGGGGAGAATGGAGCACATTTGCCCAAGGGGCAATGTTGAACAAATTAAATATATTGCCTTCAGTAAAATTTTATGCAACTATTTTTCAATTTCGAGAGTGTTAACCCTGCTCAGCTGTTGACATCCACTTTCCCTCCATTGTAGTGTTTAGTCTGGTTTATGTGGAGTGACAAGTACTGGATTATTTATGAAGTAATTTTTTGAATTTCAATTTCTAAGCGAATCGTGTCTTTATTATGTTGGTGGAGGTAAGTTTGATTATGTCTTATTAAATACAATCGTGTCCTTTATCTTGTGCTATAGTTATATCTTCTGTAATTATAGACTCTTTATTTTAACAAAGGATACGTTTGGTGTTTGCACGTAGGTTATATTTGAACATTGCTCTAAAAGGCACATTTGAAAAATATTTATATGTGTCCCTTTATGTATCCATGATATTGTTTTGGAAAAAACTGATGGTATCTTTTACTTTAGGGCAAAGAAATTGTTCGTATATATTTAAATAAGAGAAGGAATCCTGAAGTGCCAGATGCGGTTTTACAACAGACGTCAAAACTGTAAAGGAAATGGGGCTGTCTGTAAGATTTACAGCTTCCAGATACGGAATGACCCATACAGCACTGCATAACAGGATTTAAAAAATCGACATTGTTGACGAGTGCAATGTGCCCAGTGTGTCTACTTGACGTTACACAAGTTTGACAATTTTCAATATAAACCAATGGTTTATGTTAGTGGACTACGTAATTAAATGTTCAGAATTGAATTACGGAATGACAATCTAACAATTTAGTCATCTGGCATGCGGTTGTGGCCGAAGACTGCAGAGTAAATTTCCCAGTAGCTGGATTGATAACAAAATTACAGGAATTGACTGGTTGCTGGGCCGTATGCAAAGACACAAGTACAACGCTTCGCCAACGCGAAAATACAAGTCTGTCGAGCCCCACCGCGTTCAGCGAAACAAACGTCAGGGAATTCTTCGACAATTATAAGAGTGCACTGAAAACTTGGTATCTTATTGCTGGCAGATTTTATGACAATGACGAAACTCGAGTTTCTAGAGAATACAGTCTGCTAATATTGTTGTGTCAATTGTGAAATCAGGCTGATGATTTTTGCACAAACTGGAAGCTTGTGGTTGTTTAATATTCCTCAAAGCAGCTAGTTGACAGGAACTCTATTGTTGAAGGTCTTTGAACTTTCTAAGTAACATACCAGAAGCTCCAATGAAATGGTATAATTGTAGTAATGGACAATCATAAAAGACATTTCACTCTTGATTCCATTCTCTATGCAAGAGAAAACGCCATCATATTAGTAATATTTTCTCGCCGCTCTTCCCATCAATTACAGCCACTGTGTGTAGGCCTAATGGGATTATTTAAAGGAAAATTACGCGTGGCACAACATGATTGGATGACTGCAAATCCCGGTAGGGTGATGTCAGTCCTTCACCTGGCATCATTGAAATATTCTGTAAATCAAGCTTCTTTTACTGCGAAGAATATAAAGCAGCTTTTGCTAAGAATTTTACATGGAAATTCTAAAGACTTGACTTCAGTGACGAGGATTTTGATCTAACATATGTTACGCCTATGGAAATATAAATTCCTATAAATACATCCATTTTCATTCTGCTAGCACCCCTGTAGAACTGGAACTTTCTGGGACGAAGAAAAATAGCCTTTATCCGGCAGATGTGCGTCCATTCCAAAAACCTGGACGAAGATGCGACAGAAAACAATGGAAGAAGTTGAGGTTTCGCATTGTATTCGATTCTTCCATAATGGATCACAGTTTACAAGAAGCAGTTCGAAGGACAGCTATAAAGAAGAAATATTCAAAGGGGCTAAACACAATAGATATAAAATATAGCAGAAAAATATTCCAAAAATCAATTTCTTCTTCTAGTGAATTTGATTAAAAATTTACAACGAGAAATTTGACGATTTATGAGAAACTCCTGGGACAAGTGAAAATCAAGATTTAACTGCAGATGGTTGTCTGATGGTTTAGTTTTCTACTCACACAACCATGGTGCTTTACGCTGGGAAATTTGAAGGAAAGGGAGCTTTCACAATAATGTGAGGTTTATGCGTTACAGCACTGAAATACTGTGGTTTTAATTTCTTTAGGAAAGAATTATGTAGACAGAAAAAGAGTGTGCTTTTTGGACATTAAGTTCATTTACATTCATTTATATTCAGTAAATTTTTTTTGCATTCAAAATTGCTCCATGTTTGTTCAAATATACCGCAAGCATGAGGCAGATATTTACATGGCGCAACGTCAGAGATAAATATTAAATTACTTAAACATGTTTCTTAATTTTGTTATTTAAACAAATCTCATGTATGCTAAATACTATGCCCTTTCAGCATCATGTCTCTTGTATTGAAAAAAATGGGCTTCAGATGCTTTAGAAAATTTTTTCTAAATTTTTTTAATAGTGTCCCCGTATTGATATGAAAAGCAAAGCTTTTTACATGTTCTGAATTTGTGTATCTAGCCTTAACAAACCAGCGTACAAAACGCTTGCACCGTGTTATATTGTAATTTGGTCCGTGTCTGAATCTAGTATATTTTTCATATTATTTCTAGCATGACCCAATTTTCAAAGAGAAATATTTAAATATAAAATATATTTCTTGATTTCATCTACATCTTTGTTCGGAAAGTTTCATTTTTAAGAAGAATTCGTTGCAAAGTTGCTATATATGTGTATATATGTGTATGTATATTTTCGTATTTATATAATGTACCCAATAAACGTGCCTGAATTTAGAAAAACATGAACTTTCTCTACATTTTTTGTGAAGTTCTGAAATAACTTTTTTAATCTGTCTAATGGGAGCCGAGTTGTTCGATGTGGACGGCCGGATGGACGGACAGCCACAGCGAACTAATACTCGCTTTTCTGAAATGTTTGAAGTGCCTGATATAGTGCACTTTATTATTTATATAAATCATTCACAAGGCACGGACTTACGTTTGGTGGAATTAACGGGACAGAACTTGACAATGGCGTAACGGTCGTAGTCAATTGCTATGAAGGAGACTCGCCCACTCCACATATCTGCAAATGTGACATAAGTTAATGTTATTGTATAGAGAAGTTCGCTAGGATTTAAACATTAGAATTACTTTGTGTGAACCTGGGAGATTTTGCAAATTATTGACATACACTTTACCAAATTTGGCAGTACCACACTTTGAACAGCATTAGAGTACGATTGTATTGGTTGTTTGGTTATAAGTAAATGTTTGAGAAAAGTTTCCTTCGTGCTGTTGGTGAACTGGAAAAAGGGAAAGAGGTTGTTAAATATGTGTCGAGATATGCACCTGAAACTTTGAGTGCAAAAGTTTGAACAACCACATATCTATTAACTTATTTGGTGCATAATGTCGGTGAGGAGAGAAAACAATAAACATTTAACACATAGTAAAACGTTACTGAAAGAGGGTGTCCAAAATGTTGTCTCTTTAAGAATGCATTGAAATGAACAAGAATAAATAATGACTAAAAGCACAGATTGTTTAATATTCTGTGCCACGTCAATCATATTTACAATATACTCCTACTTCTTCTCTTCTCTCAACAGTTTTCTTGTACCACAAATCCCCCTACAGATTTATGTTACACGCATACACAATTCAACGCCCCTTCAACCCCTCCCCTGCCATTATATACGTACTGTCCATATCACAATTCGTAATTTGTTAAACCCCACGATATACAGTAAATAGCGCTGTTAAGCCAAGCGTAGTCATCACCCCGGTCTAAAGAGATAACACCAGTTCAGAAGTCGTTCAGACAGTAGCCTCCTCAATATCTGGATTGAGTTAAACTTATCATAAAACGAAAAGTGTGTGAAATATTGAATGGTGTTTGAGAAATTTTACTGATACATTATTACACCGACCAATGAAAGTCTTAAAATATCTCATTATCCCCTTAAAATCTAGATCATATTTAAAATTAAATGTGAATTTTTATCTTTGCATTGTCCAGTTGACATCATGACACTGTTTGTCAAACAATTTAGCGTGAACTTACCGATTTTTTCGTAAACTTGGTCATATCCAGTACTGTTCCAGTTTGTTGCAAAGCCATTCAAAGTAAGTTGTGTGCTGTTGAACACAAGAATTTTAGAATTAAACATAAATTTTTATATGTAAAAATATAAACAGCCCTGTTTTTAACATTTCACCCACTGTGTTTGAGATTCTTGAAAAGCTGGGAATTAATGATTGTGTTAAAATTAACATGAAAGAATATTTTCCCCTCCTCAATACGTGTGACTGCACGTGCACATGTAGAGTGACAGCTGTTGGTGTAAAGCTAATAACGTTTCGATAAATTTCAATTTCCCTTTTTTTGTTCTTTATCAATATAATTAAAGCATTTGCTTGAACATTTTATGTAAGGAAAAAGATAAATTTCTACTGCTTGAATGTCATGTTTTTTAAACTTGAAAGACTGCTACATCAGAAATGAAAAACACAAAATACACATATTTAGTTGATCGCGTCCATAATCATTTGTGACATAGGGTGAAAAACCAAGTGAATTTAATACGGCTCTTATCAGGAATTAATGATTTACGCTTGGCTATTAAATCCATTTGTGTTACGAAATAATTTGGGAGGTTTTTTTTTAATTTAGATGTGCAAGTAAGAAAGGGCACTTATTTTATTATATAATTTTATTTCAAAACATATCTTTTCTACCAAAATTTGTTACAGTCGGTAAATTGGGGGCCGTAAAGTCTGTGACTTCTCCCTATCAATAGAAACAGGGCCAAATATAAGCGGAAGGAAATTGGGTAAAATAATCTTATTAATTACAGTCAAATCCCGATAAAACGCCAAATCAATTTTCCCCCACACAACTTTGTGAACAGCAATTCCGTCTTACACATTATGTCTATTTATCACCTGAAACCTGCAGTGAACATACAGTGGATATTGTGAACCAACCTGTTAAGAAAATATTTTGCGGCTATTAAGCGTTTGTTTCGCTCAGGATTTCCAAAGGTGACAACAACGCAAGCCACTTTGTTCTCAAAATCGTTGGTGGAGTGCCAGATCGCGTACCATGGTCGAGGACCTGAAAACTGTGAGAATACGAAAATTATGACACACTTCTGGTGAGTGGAATGTCTTATTTGGAACGGCTTGGAAATTCATTTAATTTTATTATTATCATTTAATACATTCAGATGTCTGAATCCGTTTTTTCCGAAAATGCAATTGTGTAGATGTAATTTATTCAGCTGTCCACGCGAGCAGCTGCTAGTGGAGTGTGTGTTCAACACTCAATCAGGACCATAAAAAGGATAGGAAATGTGCTTATAAACTTAAAGCTGGGGTTCTTTCAACTTTCTGTTTTTATTAAAAAGAATTTTTTGTTAAAAATTCTGATTATATTTTTGTCGAATTTCTTATTCCGGAATGCAAATTCCATGCTCCCTATTATATTTCCTCTTGTGACTTGTCTTCCTGTGCCGTATCTTTCACATTACTGCAAATACAACACCTTTCAGAAAAAATTAAACAGAGAATGTGCTTCTCCATTTTTGAAACATTTCTTACTTTAAGGATAACTGACGGAATATGATGATAAATGCAGTATGTTATTTATAAAATACCCGAAATTTCTGAGTGATTTCGAAGGAACTTGACTTTTCTCTAAAGAATTTTGAGAAATGTTCAAATATTAAATTTCATGGCTTTTCGCCGAGCGGAAGCAGAAATGTTGCAATCAGAAAGACAGATGTGACGGGAAAATATTCTAAATTCGTAATTTGTGAAATCGCCTAGTATTTTGATTGGATTTTGTACGTCTTTTCGTAGACTTTTTATGAAAATACTTATAAATAATTTTAATTAGAAAAGAGGATATTATTTTAATATCATAAAAAATAACTATTCGTGAATCATTCAGTCACTCGAACACTCTAAATCTGATATTTTGTATTGACAGTTGTTTAATGGACGCACAAATGAAATATAAAACCAAAACATCAGCTTTAAAACTGCTTGTTTCAAGCATTGTGTCTATACAATGATACGTACCTTAGTAAAGTCAAAATTGTTCACTACCGAAGTTCCAACGTCGCAGCCGTCGCAGATCGAAGCTAACTTGATGATTAGACCCAAAAAGATAATCAGCAACATGTTGGTTTTAATTCCTGAAATTAATGGGAAAAAGTAATATATAAATTTTCTTTACCCTTCTCTCCAATCGCACAGTGAACACAGTGATGCACATTTATGATACGCCGTTTGTTTTCACACATGTTTATTGGTTAAAATCATGCATAAGTCTGGCCTTAGTTTTCGAGTCGGTCTTTGCTATTTCATGTGCCAAATTTCCTGTTCAAATTTCTGGTTGGAGAGAACCTTTCAAGCAATTGCTCAGATGCTATTTAATGCTAGATTCCGAATAAATTCCCATAAAATTCTTAGTTCCTTTCGCCTTTGATTTCCTAAAATTTGTACCTACACTGTTACGTGCAGTTCACAATTGAAGTGAAAAAGTGGATTTATTTTATATACACTGTATTTGTCAGAACACTGTGCTTTCTGTATCTTGTAGTAAATTGGAAGTATCAGGAAGGCGGTGGTTGAGACGTAACAAGAAGCGTTACCTGACAATGACGCCATGAGATTCTGAGTGATTGACCTTCAGCGTGGAATTTGATTTCGGGCTTTCCGAACTCAAAACGTTCGCGTCAGCCAATTGACCGCATGTTTACCTGTGTTGACCTGACAGAGAGTAAAATTATATCGGCTCCATTGTCTGTAAGAAGGCAAGAAATATCGCAGGACTTCGGTACATGTTTATCGCATTTTTAATGGCGTACCGAATTGAGTATTTTGTATCATAACACCCGTCCCTCTCTCTGTCTTTCCCTCCGCTCTAAACAACTTACAGAGAAATTTTTGTCGAATTTTCTAAATTATCTCCAGAAAATTCATTTTTAATTAACATCTAACGAAGAATCGGGACAACGGACTGTAGCATCATTATGCCTGTGTGTTCATACTTCCGTCTGTCTGTGAGCATAAAACAATTATTGTGCAACTGGATGGGTTTGTGTGAAAAATATTTTAATTTTTTTTCGAAAAATCTTGAAGAAAATTTAACATTAAATAAAATCTGATAATAATAACAGATAATTTACATTTAAACATATGTACATCCATGATAAAATATCGCTCAATTATTAATAAAATAATAGCATTTGTAGACAGTTTTACAGTTGTGTTCAAAATACGTATCATAAAGTCAGGAACTTTTTTATGCAACTGGTATATGCGATACGAATTGCGGCACTTATAGTATCGCCAGGCAGGAGAGAGACTACATTATCCATGTTATGCGACACATGGTTTTAACGTGCTGGATAATTCAGTCTACAGATACATACTGATAAAACGTACTGTTTAATCCCGAGTGTGTCTGTGTCTAACTTTGTGGGATCTAGGAACCTCAACAGACATTCACCCCAGCCATCAGTTTGGCTGCAGCTCCACAGAAAGGAAGTAATATAAAGTTTACTTACAGACAATCTAATTGCAGTCGGCGTATTCTTCCAGCTCCTCTACAGTGCGTATTTTTAGTCGTGTGGACTCATTTATCGGGTACATTTCAAAATAAGCTGCACGTGTCGAAGGCAGACAACAGACATTTCTTCACACAAACACCTGACAGGTGCGGTCGTTCTTGTTTGCTTTGTCTGTAAGACAGATGGGACTTAATAATACCGAAACAATTTTAGACGTCATATGCTGGTCTGGCTGAACAAGGTCACTGTGACCACATTACTTGTGAAATTGTAAACTTTTATTTAATTTCGCCCTCGTAAAAAATTGTTTCTGGCTGTACGTGACAATTTTCCTGTACAGATTCTATAACATTTCTTTGACAAGCTCACTACATAATGATAACTTTGCATTTAGAGTTTTTTCGTTGGGCTAATGGAAGCGCCCGAATTCCGCGATTACTCGTTTTCAGCCCCACCAGTCTTCTGTAGATGTAAGTTATAATACAAATTACCAGGGCACAAAGTGACAAATGTTTGTTGTTTTGAGCGTGTTGTTTGCATTTGGAAACTGTTTAATTACAGTGGTTCGTGTTTGTCACAGAATGTGAGTTTGACGATACAGACAAGAGGGGACCGCTGTTGAATGGCGGCATGTATCATGTGTTTGTACACATCGATCAGCGAAATGGTTTCTAAATCTTCTAAACCATCAATTCTGAAGCAGTGGTTAGCCCACAACTGCTATAATTTCAGCTACTGTTTACAGTTGCACGGCCTAAATAATTAATGCGAAACATGTGAGTGATAAACTAAATGTTTATACAAACTTATGCCACATTTCTTTCTTAATACGCTGAATTGTTCAACCCAAGCAGATCATCAGTCGGTTTGCATATCTTTTTCACAGGGAATCTAAGTTTTCAAAGTCGCGGAACAATAATTTCGTAAATAATTTGACACTATTTATATTATATATTTAATGCACGGTTGTTGAAATTTACAGATGCGTTAGTAGAGTGGTTCGGGGTATGGAACCCTCTGACGTTACAGATCACGTGATGTAAACAAACATGGCGGCGGGGTGAATGACCTCGTGACGTCACATGTAAACAAAGATGGCTGCCTACCTTGACCCAGGCGGTCACGTGATGTAAATAAACATGGCGGGTGACCTAATTTCGGCAGACAATGTGGCGCCTAACCTAACTTTAACCTCTAATATGTAAACAAATGAAGTCATATGTAAGAAAATATGGCGGATGACCTAATTTTGGCAGACAGCATGGCGCCTAACCTAACTTTAACCTCTTATATATAAGCAAATGACGTAGTATGTAAACAAACATGGCGGATGACCTAATTATCCTAGACTGTATGGCGCCTAACCTAACTTTAGCCTCTGATATGTAAGCAAATGGTGTAGTATGTAAACAAATATCTCGGATGACCTAGATATGGTAGACAGTATGGCGCCTAACCTAACTTTAGCGTCTGATATATAAACAAATGAAGCAGTATGTAAACAAATGTGACGGATGACCTAATTATGCCAGACAGTAAGGCGCCGGCTATTATTTTGAATGTTTGAAGGAGGGCCATTTTTAAATTTGTCTAACCTAAGATTCAAATCCGCCATTTTCCAATATGGCAACATCTGTAACGATAGTTGATACTCAATATTAGAAAGATTTTAGGTACGAATTTTAACCACTACCATAAAGTATCGAGTTAGCTTAGATTATGGATGTTAGGTCACGAACATCAGTCTAGGTTATGAATATCGGTTTATGGATATTAGGTTAAAGCGTTACGTTAGGTTTTACATATTAGTTTAGGACATAAACGGAAGTTTCAAGGACTTAGGTTAGGTTAAGTCTGGTTACGGATATATATTTATGCTAGGTTATGAACATCAGGTTACGGAGATTAGGATAAAGCGCTAGGTTAGGTTATGGATATTAGGTTAGGTCATAAACGGAAGGTTAAAGGACTTAGGTTCAAAATATCGTAACTAAAGTCTACATTTAATGTAGCATGATCACAGCTGTGAGCAACATTGTGTGACCCCAGTCTATTGAATGGTGTAACTATTAGAGAAGTGTCCAACATGCCAAATACAGAACGTGCCCCACTATTACGTCAGATGTGTATTTCGTGTTTTTAAGTAATAAAATTAACATCGGGCTGTGGAAGACTTACTGTGCATTTAGAGTTTAATTGTCACATATTTCTTTTTCCAAAATATATTAAACCTATTACAGTGCCACATTGTGTTAACCACATATCCAAGTTGGAAAGTCCTCGAACCGCAACATAGTCCTTCAACTACAGGAAACTGCTACTTACACATTGAGGCATGGAACGGCCTCTTAAGTTGTGAGAGTGTATTGACATCTATAAGGAGTAAGCTCGCACCGCGCATTATACACTCTACCTGCTGTATAATAATGGAAACGAAATTGTTCTACAAAGAAATATTTTATTTCGTTCTGAAAACCACCGGGTGTCAATCTAATTGCAGTTAACATATATATCAGTATCAATATGAAACAAACAAATACACTGTAATTCCCCCTTTATATTTTGTAGATGTGCGAAACTTTAGGCATATAAATTTCAAATTTCCAAGATTATTTGCCCAAAGAAAGGACCACCGGTACGCACTGAATTTGAGGCATGTTGTGACAACCAAAATGGACGGACTGGACAAGAGAAAGGCCTCTTGGAAAATTAATGGCACCGAACCACTTTCGTCCAGACCGTAGGCTAGTCGCCATATACACTTACTTACTTACTTACTCCATGGTGCAGAGTCCTTCTTGAGAAGCTAACTGGTTTACAGCTAGTCAAGAAATTCCCCGCATTTTATGGAACCCGAAGGTTCATTACCGCACTAACAAGCGTCCGCCACCTGTCCCTATCCTGGGCCAACACAATACAGTCCACATACCCACATCCCAACTCCTGGAGATCTATCCTAATATTATCCATCCGTCTACGCCTAGGTCTCCCCATTGGTCTCATTCCCTCCGGTTTCCCCACCAAGACACTATACGCCCCCTTCTCCTCCCCCATACGCGCCACATGCCCTGCCCATCTCATTCTTCCCGATTTTATAACCCGCACAATATTGGGTGAGGAGTACAGATCACTTAGCTCCTCTTTATGCAGTCTCCTCCATTCGCCCGTTACCTCGTCCCTCCTAGGTCCAAATATTCTCCTCAACACCATATTCTCAAACATTCTCAACTTCCTTTCCTCCCTCAATGTCAGCGACCAAGCTTCACACCCATACAAAACAACCGGCAAGATTATCGTTCTATATATCTTAATCTTTAATTTCCTGGACAGCAACCTGGAAGACAAA
>Ga0136643_10012128_pt1 | contig 12814 bp, 7 predicted proteins | sample TergutLab28metaG_FD_96883 | JGI IMG/M metagenome (GOLD analysis project Ga0136643, IMG submission 96883) | Labiotermes labralis P1 segment gut microbial communities from Petit-Saut dam, French Guiana - Lab288 P1 (version 3) (version 3) | ecosystem: Host-associated > Arthropoda: Insects >...
TGCCAGACTTCGGGAGAGTGTTCCTTATGTTAAAGTATACCGATATAACCCAAAACACCTATATCCAAAGTTGAACGGTTACGGAGATAATGGCCAGAGAAGTTTGAAATTTTGACAGCTGTTGCACACTTATTGATTACCAAATACATATTAAAACTGGCAGGAATATGTGGTTTCTATAAGGTTAATATCTGTACTTAACATGTAATTACCGTATGAGTGACATAAAGCCATTAAATTGAACTACATAAACACTCGCATTAACGCCCCGTGGTCGTTCTTAGGGCTCCAAGCACTTTACATGGCGCTTCGAACGCCCGTACAAGCAACTAACAGTCACGCAGGCACGATTAACACTGCATTCCACTCTCAAGGTCATCAAAGCCGTCGCGCGACGCATCAGCTGTGCAGGCTGCAGTATTTGTAACCGCAAGAAGCCTCCACTTTTCTCAGGCCATTATCTCCGTAACCGTTCAGCTTTGGATATAGGTGTTTTGGGTTATATCGGTATACCTTAACATAAGGAACACACTCCCGAAGTCTGGCATATTCCTCCTGGGACATCCTGTATATACACAAACACAAATGAAACATGCATAATTGTAACATATGCAAACATGAATGACACTCATTCCGAAATAGAAATACATAGTTTTCATTAACATCCATGTATGGAGTAATATCTGTATGAAACAGACCCTACGTAAACCTCTATTAACCAAAGCAACTGCTCTTTCTGTCTAAACTACGGACGTCCCAGTTTAACCATCCTTTGATACGGTTCATACTACACAAACTTACAATCTCTCACCCCACTTCCATCTGCTCAGTAACTGACGCATAAGAGGACAGGCGACCGGATACGACGTAAGTATGAAATGGTAGACTTACATAGTGTGGCAGAAAGATCGTGCGACACGAATCTAGAAATAGTGGAAATACCGTGAAAAGTTACAAAATTATTTATATTACATTTTTTAACGAAATATTTGACGGTAATATCAGTGGCTACACAGCGTGATGTATGAATCGTAAATAATGAATTGGAAAGCACATGGAGAAGGCGTCTTTACGTGTAAGAATCCTGCCTTTTGCCCGGAGGGACTTTCAAAAAAGGGAAAACTGTCCGAATGGCCGGATTCCGGGCTCAGATTCCAACTGGAGACGCCCCAGATAATAAACTTAACGCCCAATGTGTTACTGATAACTATTGGGTATTTCCAGCGGTTATCTAGCCTATGACAGCAATGGGTATCCGGCGTGTTTTCATAAGTACTATTTGGACAAGACACCTCTTATTAAAATTTGGTTCCAAATTTACAAGAGGAAGCCACACACGGAATTTAATTACAATTTTGTATTAATTTTGGTAAACAAGTAAACATGCGGATCTAAATACTTCATACTTTTTTCTTTCACTTATTGCCTTAAAGCGTCGTTACCTCAGGCTATGCGGATGTCGAAGGGACGAAGATTTATGAACTGAGAAGCACATGGAAGGAAGACGTTGACATTCGTGGGCTAATCGAAGCATTGTCCCAGTATGTTGCTTGGGTATGACGAAATTCAGGCAAAACTTCTTCGGACACATTTGCGTCCCTGCAAAGAATCAAAGCCCGCACCCCCTCGAACACAAACTTAACTGTGTTAGTATGAATTCTACATACACAACCAACGAGGCTTTAATGTCGTGTCATTATCACGGGATGTGAAATGACCAGTAACAATATGGTCAATCCAGTGACCCGTCGACCATTTCATTCCTGTCCACCATCCGTTTTGTTACTACAGTGAAACCCATCTATAACGAAATCGCAAGGGACAGAAATATTTTTCCGTTCCAAGAATGTTCCATTTAATGCAGCTACTTGAAGTCTGGATAATCTCGACTGTAAACTTGTTCTGCTAAAGACAAGATTCCGTCCTACACCGATTCCTCCTAAGGCAGGTTTCACTGTACAGTACTACAAGAAACAAAAGATTAACTCATAAATCCCATACAACCGTAACTACTGCCAACTAGGTCTATTGCCTGCTTGCTGATACCCGATAATAAGCTGTAAGCAGGAATATCGGCGGATGCAGATAAATCGATACAGTGGGAGGGGTGGATATAAATAGAGATCTAGTCTTTCTATACATTGCGGAATGTCACGGCAGCATAAATACAGTTTAACTTGGTTACAACATCATGAAGGGGATATTTGGTGTCGGTATAAACAAGTGTTATTGTAACCGAGTAGTGTAACTTTATGCTTAACTAAGGAATTAACTGCTATTACAAAATATCCGACGCTATAGACGAGGTGCCGTATAAACCATGTCGTTATAACCGGGTTCGACTCCAGATTTAATTCTTTCGAAAATAGAGCCCACTGAGAAATTTTTGGAAATTTGGAGCGACTTGTCCGCCGACTTTTAGGAGAAATAAATGTACGAATAACAGAGAAAATTACGTGAAGCAGCTACCGCCATTATATGCCGTATGTTAATATATAAGCTCACTTAAACAATCCAAAATTTTCAAATTGCAGGTATAACTTGACGGCGTAATTCATGTCTAAGTAAAATTTTAATACACATAAGTACTTTTTAGTATTAAATTAAAACTCCTAATGCAAAGTCAAAAAAGATTCGATATCATAAATGCTTTCCACACTGATAAGAAGTTATTTCAATTGTCCATACTATGACATTACCTTCTTCTGAGGTCCAATATGCAATCATTTAGCTACACAATCTTTATAATTCTGTAACAAATATAAGAAGCAGTAAGCTGTAAATAACAACAGTTTCCAATCTTTACCACACTGTCTTGCACATACATCGCTCCAAACAGCTTATGTTCTTGAGCGTCTCCTACATGCACAAGTAGCAAATTGATATGATATGAAAATTTAGCAACTAATCTTCATGTTACTTCCATCACCTACAGTCATGCTTCTCCATCTATTTTAGCTCATGGAATCCTAAAAATCTACAGGTCTGATGAGCCCTACCTACCCACAAGAAATCAGTACAAAATTTAATACCAGCATTTGTTAATATTTTATGTACATTACATGTAAAACATCAGTGGCTAACGTCAAACTGATTCATAACCTGATCGTTTCGCCTGAAATATCGACTCTGCCTACAGCGAGCTCTGCTGATTAACTGACTACAGAGTCAGGAAGCTTCTTGATTGAAGCAGCTATTGATTGCGTGCTGTCAGTGACAAAGTGATTAGTGTGGAATGTCGCCACACTAATTTTAATTCGTACATACAAATTGAGTACTGCCAATAAAACTCTTCCACCATTACGCACTTTTGTCTCTTGGAAACCATGACACCCCTTTGTGGAACCCAGTTTGAGAAACACTGGGCTACAGTACGGTATTTCCTTTCTCACCACACAACATACCCCTTGATTTGTATCAACGGCAGCCAGGTTAACTAAATAAGAAATGTGCTGGATGACCGAGGCGTCAGGGTTCCATTACCAGCAGAAACAGAGATTTTGTCTTCATCACAGAGTCAAAGCGGCTCTGGGGTCCACCCAGCTGCATGTCCTATGATTACATAGACTCTGTTTCTGCAGAAGGCACTGGGATATGAAGCTAAACATACCCACCTAGAGCCAAAGTTAATAATATGAAACTATATCCACACTTACGCAGATGTTTCCATGGCGCAGTGCTGACCTAGGCAAAGAGTGAACTTAACATTTTATTTTTCTTAGACTTGGATAAGCAGGTGGTACAAAAACATACAAAAAGAAAAGCAGAACATTTATTTGTAATAATCACCATTCGTGTTATTTACATGTATTTACTTATTCATTATTGGGTGAAAGTTCCAATTTAAAACAATTCTCCTAGACTCTAATTCAGTCCAGTGATATGTAACTGATTGTGCCACACTTGGAATTATTGTAGGTTTTCTGACCATCAGAATACCACTTAAAGAAACGACAACAGAATATACCAAACTTTTACATGTGTAGTATACAATCAATGATATTACTAGGTTTTGTAAAGGAGGAAAGTGGCTGTGGAATCCAGCTATATATTAAAGATTGTTCTATTACCACTGCCTTCATGTTACACCCATATAAGAATGAAAACAACACTGTAAACCGGGCTTTCTGATGTCAACAGTTGAATTTGTGTTTTCAAATACATTAAATTTTTTTAAACACGCTTGTCTACAGATACGAAAGCATTACCCGAGATCCAATATTACAAGAATGTTTTGATCTGTGCATACAGGTACATCTATATGAGACACACGAAAACCCAATACCTGGTGAAGTGTGAGCTGTCTACCTGGTTATAATATATCAACAACAAATGATCCTACTTCTCTTGAGCAACTAGACAATAACTTAATAACCATATTGAAAAGTAATGCTAGAACATCTCATTTTATTAATGGCAATTTAGGGAAACTACAATGAACGTAAGATATATTTTGAAATTTGTGATAAAGGAGAAGAAACATTTTGTGACACAAGTCAGAATCGCTAGGCTGTAGCTATCACTCTTATTAAATGACACATGGAACATCAACTATGGAAAGAAGTATTTATGTTACATACTGCCAAAATAAACACATCTGGAACAATAATTTGTTATAGTGTGGACTTCAGACTAAAAATGAAGAACAGCCACAATGTAGGTTCAAACGTTGGTGAAAAAAGTGCTTTATTAAACTGGCATATACAGCACACTTTTACCATCATCTCACATATTTTGCTACATTTTACTACAAAACAATCTTTTGATATAAGCTGCTTCAACCATGGAGTAGAAACATAAAGAAGTAATCCATACTCATTCAGGTAAGTTACATTGATATAATTTCTGTCCCCAGGGGATAGAATTTATTGATACTCTTTACCTCATGACAGAAGCAACGCCATTTCAGAAAAAATAATTTTTTTGTGGAAAAGACAGATGATGGAAAACGTCCAATATGCAAGTAAATGTCAGTTTAAAATTTCACTGCTTGGTCACTTAAAAATGCACAAGCAGAACCTGACTACTTTTGCTTCAAACTTAGTGCATAATATTTCACTTAAGACTTTTGTGAATCCACTGTGCCCAACACCAATCATAGCTAATTTTAAGAAATTATTGCGATATAAAATAGTCCCTCACATCTGCTTTAAAACTTTTAAAATCAACACAAAATTACCCTGCATATACGTGTCATCACTGCCATAACAAGACACAATCAACCAGTTTAATATTACTGACACAAAACAGAGACCAAACGCTCCACTAATTCTCTAGAAACACTTTTGGTCACCTATATTCAATTTCTATGGCATTAAAATAAGCAGAAATTATGGCAGTGAAATTTGGCCTTTCCTTCCATCAGTTTGACTAGTATCTTTCCTGCAATAATATTAATTATCTTATGACATATATGGTATATACATTTCGACAATTTTGTACATATTTTTCAAATTACAGTCGTTGTTGTTACCCTACATACAACGTTACTCTTGCTACAATACCCCTATTACGGTACTCTGTTTCTCCTCAGCATTAATATTATATACACATGACATGTAGGCTTACGGAAACTGTAACCAAACAACTCTATTGTTATTATTACTATTATGATGAATGGTTCTACTGTTAATCACATATCACATTGGTACTTATGATTGGAGAAATATTTTGTGGATTATTTGGTAGGTACAAATATTTATATCTTATATATTTTACACGTATAGGCTTTCCTTTTACTCAATATTCTAATATCGCAGATGCGTGCACATTTATGACATCCACAAATGATGTTCCATTAACATTATATATATATATTTATATATATATATATACAACTGGTCTTTCCACTTTTGAAACTTGCTATATACTTCTTTACATTCCTTCTAACTACAATAGATACAAAAATTAAAGTGTTCATTTTATTCAGTCGATAGATTTGAAGATGTGCTCAAGACTCAGTCCAAGTGGTGAAGTTGTTTAGAAGTAGCACACAGTGAGCCCAGCAACATTCAATATTAATTATGTATAAAAAAATCTTCATTAAAAACACACAGTTTTTTTATTCAGAATTGTGTCACTTTTGTAAAACAGGCCTACGTGATTCGTGATTACATGTATGAAATGCTTAATATTTCAGAGACTTCAACATATAAAGTTAATATGACGTATGATTTTATATAAAATTTACAAATATCATCGTTTATAATTCAAACCGATGACACTAAATTGATGACACAAAACAATGCTCATATTTACTCAGACACTACCGGCTATTACAGACACATTATGAGGCACTACCTTTAATAACCAACTTAACTGATTCATGGAGTTTCGGACTGAAAGTCAAGAGAAATAATATCACTAGTCCTGTAAGCTGTGAAATTTAACTCAGTGCCACACTTGTCTAAGGCATATCATAGCAGTTTACTGCAGATAACTGTCATTATGTAGTGCAAATATTGACGACTTCTTATAAGAAATTTTTGACAGTCGCTGCAAAAAATGTTTCCAAATTAAGCAACTACAACTCTTGTCTTGCATGTTCAGAGCAGATCTTAAGCACAGGCTTCATAAAGTTGAAAGCCACAGCTAAGCATAGGAATCACACGTGCATCAGCACTGACAAAATATAACACAACCAAATGTGCATGTATCTGTCACACACTTCTTTAATTTATATTCCTAAAATGACATCCATTGTATCTTGCAAGTTATTAGATGGAATGTATCATTTGCAAGACAGGTCAGGTAGTTTAGTAGGTATGATGATTAGGCTATGGGCTGGATGATTAGCTCCAAGGCTTATTCAACCTGCTATCCAATATATGCTGGCAGCTCCTTCCTTGGAATCAACATGGTCAGAGGACGCAGTTGACCAGTAACCCAGATTTAAGCGAGACTTCAGCTGCACCTCCTCGCACTTTACATCATTCCTGGAGTGGTGTTTAATTAATTAAGTATACAACAATTTTACTTCTATTATTTTAACTGTTCATGTAAACCTTCTATGATCAGCATAAAAATAAGTATAAACAACAATGTTTAAGGACTGCAAAATCTAGTGCAGATTTTAGATGACCTCAGGGGTTGTGTTTCATTAAATGCATGGGTAATGAAAGGCAGAAAAAACATTATCACTGTGGAACACTTTCTTGGGAGTTCTCATCTTTCGACAGTCTTCAGGTGTACTCTTTCTTAATTTAGATAAACAAGCCGTAACACATCCGTTAAATGAGCAATTCATAAGAAATGTAGTCTTAAAGCAATCAGGTTTTACACACTGAGGAGAGGGCTAGGATACAATGAATCCCTCTGTTATGACCGGTCCTGAATATGCATGAGCTCCTGTATGCTTGTTCATATTCATATGGAGCAACTACCAACACTGCAACTTCCTTTCATCTGTACACATGAAACAACTCGAAACATACTAAACAAACTTCAAAAAAATTTATAATGGTGAGTTAAATTAAAATTTAACTGATTCCAATTAACATTAAAAATGAATAAAAATAACAGACACTTTACATGAGAGATATAAATACTTTTTCTGAGCAAATTTTGGCTGTAACTCCCACTTAACAAGTATTTGTCAGAGCGAAGAATGTTTATACAAAAGTTGTACAGCAAAATGCAGTTCATAATTTACATGCCAAAAATTTTTTTCCATAAACTTATGGTTATCAAATATAAAAAAGCAGAAAAGAAAACTGTTGCACTGTGTGAGTGCAGTTTCTTACATTCTTCATACACTGCAAATTCAGCCATAGCTCACACAGAATCACCCACAATTCTCTTCTATCCTTGCTAACATGTGACAAACTTCCTTGTTTATAATTTAAGACAACAGTTTTTTTTTTGTGCAGCTTGGAACTAAATCTAAAATATCCAAAATGACTTCATCCATTTAGACTACTCATAGAAGAGACTCATGTTGAAATTTATTCCCTTTTAAGAGTATTCAGAGTTAAAGGGGTCTTGGTGAATACAGTTTTCAATCCCTTATGTTATGGTCCAGTACTTTGTAATTATCATTAAATAGAAAGCACACAGAATATGCAATTGCCTGTATGCCTGAGGGATGACATACTGCACATGGATCTTTTACAGTGTGATTGTAAGTGAAAAGAAATATATTTTTCTACTAAAATTCAGGGTTTAATTGGAGCTTTCAGATTTATTCTGGGTATATTCTGCTGCATCACAGAAAACCAAATATCTATATATGTACTTTATCTTCAAAGTCATATAAGCACACCTCACTTAGTATGATGAAATATTTTCACAACTGCAGTCTTATAATATGAATAAAGCGATTTAATGAAGGCTCCTTCAGTTCACAGTCTACGTCACATGTTTCTGGTTGCAAGCATTCTATCCACATATCTGATGTGGACATTTAGAAGCTAACTGCATTTTTAAACAATAATTATGTAATTTACTATAAATTCCATACAGTTCATGAAAAACTATAATTATTTATTTTCTTGTCTCTCAACTGGTCTCTACGAAGAGCTCTCCTAGCACTTCGGAGATTTGTGCTCCTTCGATGACTGTTAATCAACAGTAACTCTTGAGAACGCAAAATATTATGCGCACACAAAGATGTTTAAAATATTCTACAGAATGAATCCAAACATATGCTCTTATACCATATGTAAATCCTAAGCAAAATAATGTTTTATGCACTTTTTATTTTACCCTCCATTTTGTTTCAAGTGTCTCTCCAGAAAGCTTTTAAGCCCTGTCAGCAGAATGCTGTTAGTTGAATTCAAAGGCATTCTTCTTCGAAGCAAACACAACTGGCACAGTGATGAAATCTGTAGCACAGGAGGCTAAGGCTTCTCTAAACGTTCTCAGAATTTATGCTGATCTATTTGTACACATATTATTCACACCTTTAAAAACAATTTAAAAATATATAAATCAAAATTTTATTTTCGGTTGCTTCGAAAAATTAATCTAAAATTGAAGAAATTAACATTTATTAAACTCTCGTGAAGGAAACGCTGTTGCCAGCAATGGGACATAAATAAAATCATTTTCTAAGAGTACAGAGTTCCTACATTTGTTTTAATGTATAAGTGTTTTCTTGGAATTTTCGATCAGCGAAACTCTGCAAACCAGTCTGACTTCTCTAGTCTAAATCTCGAGGCCCCAACATCGTGACATTATCTCTTCGTCAGTAGACACTAACATCGCAGAAGATCACGTGACAGGAGCATAACCAAGGTTCTTTCTCTGTAGAAACAGATGAATTTCCCTGAAGCTGGGTCGCTCCGTTTCATGTCGGCGCCAGCACTCGCACATAAGATCATAGATATCCTTGGTGCATGGAGGCGCTGGTGGTCGGGGTAGGTAGGCGAACTGACCGTCATCGCGATGCATGTGAGCTAAGTTTTCCACTACTTGTGGGTCAGTTAGCGTTTCGAAAGGTGGTCGGCGCCCCAGGTTCAGAATCTCCCACAATGTAACGGCAAATGCCCATACGTCACTCTTAGTCGTGTATTTGCCCTGAAGACAGATATTTCAAAACACACTTAATAGGTTCCTTATGACATTTTAACTCACTTGGTGAAGAAGACTACATAAAATTCTAACAAATCCTGTTGTTTTGTATGGGGGTGAAAGTTTGGCCTCATAAAATGGAACGAAAACACAGGGTGACATGGGAGTATCTGGAGTTGTCTTTGTCCATCGTCTTGTATGAAGAAAGGAGCACAATTAGCTAAAACAAAATCTGTGATAATGTGTGGAAGAAGAGATTCTAGCAATGCATACTTCAGGGTCACAAAATGATTCCTGGTAATTAACCCTTAACAAATATTCAACTTGTAATAAGGAAATGATTTTGTGGGACGTACGACAAGAAGAGGGCGGTTATTGTGGGAAAAATTTTCCTTGGGTTCCGGTAGGATATCTATGGCTTGTTAGGTACCTGCTGTACAGAACCTGTGTAGCTTATATCTATAGGATACAACGTCAAACTTCCGCACAGTTATTACGCCTCATATTGTTGACTTGCCAACAATATATATGCCATGTGGGTATCAATCATATATACCAAAGAATACAAATAATAGTTTTAAAAACTGTACATAAATTGTAGAAACTTCTACACGTTTCGGCGCCGAGGCGCCATTCTCAGTGAGTTTCAAACGCAAAGGAACACAAGCATCAATAAATCAATCTAGAAAGACAATGTCAAATATTAAGATACTCGTATTTAGTATGTCAAAATCAAAACATAAAATGGATAGTACAAGATTGGGCGTTGTGGACATTATGGATCCCACAATCCTGACGAGTTTCAGTGGCGAGTTCCTGTGAACACGATGATAAACCTACGGGTTCCGTCAGATGCAAGAAATCCCCGGACTAGATGAGGACCTTCTCAAGAGACTCTGTTCCATGGAGATGGTCAGCATAATACGGGACTTTGCTAATCTGTAAGTAGAACTGAAGTATCAAGAAGCCGGTCCCAGTGGCCGCGCGGTCTAATGCGTGCGTCTGTGGCCGCTCGCCTGCTGAGATTGTGGGTTCGAATCCTATCGGGGGCATGGAAGTTTGTTTCTTTTTAAGTGTTGTGTATTGTCAGGTAGAGGTCTCTGCGACGAACTAATCACTCGTCCAGAGGAGTCCTGCCGACTCTGGTGGGTCGCTGAGTGTGATCTAGAAAACCTCGTGAATGAGGAGGCCATGGCCCACTGGGGCTGTTGCGTCAAATAAAAAAAAATATCAAGAAACACCGCTCAAGAGGTTTCCGAAGGAAGCCACCTAATTCCAAAGAGGACAGTCCTAATGAAGAAATCAATAAGGACTCGGACGGTTAATAATTTTCCTGGCTTGCACGGCACCCCAACGTTCACTGTCGTAGTCACAACAGCTCGCCACTTGTCCCTTTCCTGAGCCAAACGAATGCAGTCCATATTATCACAACCGATTTCACTACCTTCCAGTATCATTTTATTTTCCTAAAAACCCCAAGATCACCCATTAGTGGTTTCTCCCCTTCAGGTTTTTCAATTAATGTTTTTTTTATGCATTTGGTTTATCTCCTACGCGTGCTACATACCCTGCTCAGCGTCTCTTAGCATAATCGATTTAATACTACGTAATATTCTTGATGTCAAGTTTTCACCGTGTTGTGAATGTTGTATTCTTTCTTTTGGGTTATTCCCCGGCGTCTGAATTTATGTGCCGACGTTTCGGAACACTGTCTGTTCCATCTTCATAGGTCGTGTGCACAAGAAGAATAACTGGGACGAGACTGATAGGGTATATATACAGGTACAGGTTTGGCTCAAAAGAAGATGGAACAGAGTGTTCCGAAACGTCAGCACAAAATTCAGACGCCGGGGAATCACCCAAAAGAAAGAATACAACTATGCAGGATGTTTGCCGAAGGTCATAACTAGACACAGATCATATTCCACAGTGTCAACCTAAGCAAGAAATATCACTTCATGGAAGTCTGAAACAAACAATATTACTCACCAGGGATAGATATTTCATCTTCTGTGCTAAGCACAGGTCACATACCTGGAATATCGACTCCCAGGCCATCCAGCGAACAGGCAGAGCCATGGTTCCATCCACTTTGTAGTAATCAGCCGCGTAGAGTTCGTTGTCTGTCCCGAAGTCGGATATCTTTATGTGGTACGCTTTACCCACCAGACAGTTCCTGTACAGAAACACAGCTGTACCATACTGTCCATTTACTGACTGTAGACCGAAGGACAAATCAGTTGGGAGGGGAAGAAATTGTCTATTTGGAGACTATGCTCTCCAGGCTATTAAGTAGGTTATACTTAATAAGAACACTAGTGAGAAATAATGCTGCAGGAAGTGGTTGTGGCCTAATTTCAAGTTACAAGAATTTCGTTGGAGGGTCTGAAGATAGCCATGGTGGACCTCTCTCATGTTCGCTTTTCAGACAAATCGGGCGTATGGCTCACGTCTACATTCTGCCTTCACTCCCGAATGGGATCCATGTTAGTACTGATACACCATAAAGCGTGACATTTTCTGTAACTGAAGTTATATTTACAGTGGAAACGTCCGTTGCAATGGAGTGGAGAACGGTTATTTGCAACCTCAACATCACCAAACATATATTAATTTGCACGAAAATCCTTCCAGTGGGAGCCGAGTTGTTCCAAGCGGACTGAAGTAGAAAGTGAAATATGTTTTCTATAATGAGTGGGAAGGCCCTTGGAAAATTGTGGAACAAAGAATTAAATTAGAGCATTATAATTCAGATAACACAATTCTGAACACTGAAACTGCGAAGTCCGTTAAAATTCCACGCTGTGACGACATCACATACGTAGATAATATTATCCGAGCTCACAAGCGGCCTCTCATTATCACTGACCACAGACATAGATATAAACAGTCTGACCTACAAAGCTACAGAGCGGTTCAGTGTAAAAGCAACTACAAGCATTCTGTCGCTACTACAGCCTCAAAATAGTGGCTGTCGCATTGAGAAAACACTTTAGGTTACTCAATGGCAGCTGTAGAAAAAGTGTCTTGCTTTGTTGAAAGTCACTTAAAATCGACGTGAAACATTCTATGTCATTAGCTAAAATCTGTTGTTAATTCCCATAACGACACTCCAGATTTCATATACAAGTTGTCTGATTTACTTCTACAAATGTGTGCTCCACAGATTGCATAACGAGGAGCTAAATGATTTGTACTCCTCACCCAATATTGTGCGGGTGATAAAATCGAGAAGAATGAGATGTGCTGGGCATGTGGCGCATATGGGTGAGGAGAGGGGGGTGTATAGGGTCTTGGTGGGGAA
>Ga0136643_10012132_pt1 | contig 12809 bp, 10 predicted proteins | sample TergutLab28metaG_FD_96883 | JGI IMG/M metagenome (GOLD analysis project Ga0136643, IMG submission 96883) | Labiotermes labralis P1 segment gut microbial communities from Petit-Saut dam, French Guiana - Lab288 P1 (version 3) (version 3) | ecosystem: Host-associated > Arthropoda: Insects >...
ATCAGGAGGTCAAAATTGCATTACACAGCCTCTGGTATCATCACACCTATAGGTGTGATGATACCAGAGGCTGTGTAATGCAATTTTGACCTCCTGATGATGAGCACATGTGCTCGAAACATGCAGAGGCTACGAAATAAATTTATTGTAAAACCAAAATTTTGTGCATCAAATTGGTTAATTACTGAGATAAATATACTGAGATGCACGGTCAGTAAAACGTCAAAAAAAGAAATATCTCAGTTCTCTAGGCAGTCCATTTGTTTTACACTGTATTTGGTCATATCCAAATTTCCACACTCCATCAGAATAAAACGCTTCCTGTTGGTATTTAAGCCATTAGAGTATTTCCAAGACCGAAGATCATTTCGAGTAAGATTTCATCAGGACTGTTTACTCGGTTACATTTAATACATCTCTTCTTTAACCCAATTTGCGTCACTGTTGACAGCCGCCAAGAACTCTCACCCGTCCTCCTTCCCATCGTTCCGCCCCTATGTCAGCCTTCCTCTGTACCACACAATTATCGCTAAAGAGAACTTCCATTTTTCCGTAAATGCCAATAGCTTCCATGCCATCTGAAAACTACATTTGGATCACAGAGCATTGTTCATCTTTGATACATTCTGTCAATGTAGCAGCTGCCTTAAACGTGTCATTGTATTATCACTCTCAAACAGAGAATGAAAACCATCTATTTTCAATTGAGGGAAGGCTCATTCTATATACTTACTCCAACCACTTCAGTACTGCTCTCATAAATTTTGAAGAACCTAAACTAACAAGTTCTGGGTTTTCTCTTTCCCCATGTATGTGATTCCGGACAAAATGTCCACGAGTTTTATTTTGGATTACCTGCATAATCAAGAAAATTTTACGTATCGATAAATATTTAGCCACATAAAATCAACTTTCGAAGGCTGCTACAATTTAATCAGTTGAATCATTAAAATGTAGGAATACAATCTGCGATCTTTTTTCGAAACGAGATAGTCAGAACATCGCAAAGCATAAGCAACAAAAATTACATGATTTATCGCCTCATTTTTGTTACTATAATAATAGTTATTTCCAAATTACCACCTAGTGCATTTTTTGTTTGATTTATTAAACACAATGCAACCTGCCAAAAACGGAACCGCAATTTTTCCAGCTGCAGGTAGGATCCGTTGAATATAAATTCTTTTAAGTCTGAAATCCTCGCAACTCCATAGCCACGGTACTCATAAAATTATCCGCTAAAGACAAGTTTCCGTTAAGTCAACGTTCTCTTTAATACAGGTTTTACTTTATAAGATTAAAAAAAAAGGTTTATATCAAATCTACGAGAAAAATCCCTGATATAAGAATACAGCAAGATACATTTTACTACCGTTTTGATTGCACAAAATTTAAATAATTTACTAAAAACGTAGCTATTTCTATCGTAAGGTTCGTCATCCCCGTTGTGTTTATAATAAACTAGATTGGAGTGTATATACCTGTCTAACACAACTATATGATGGTAGAGATATGTATATAATTCATTACATGTAGTTGTTCTTTGTGTAATAAATTATATACATATTTATACCATCATAATTGTGTTTGACAAGTACATACACTCCAATATAGCCATTTCAACTTTGTAAAATACTTGTAAAAATATTTAATGTGATGACAACGCATTGTGTAGGAAAATGTAATACAACACTTTCGTTATTTTTATACGTTTTAAAATATACTTCAATGTGTCGTATTGGCGGAAGGCAATAAGTAATAAAATTACTTTCTCTGTATTCCAATATACCTCCACGCTGAGGAGGCGAAGAAAAACTGAACTTTATATTTAATGACACGTTTATACTATATTCCGCAAGACAGATGCTTACAAACACATAATGTAAACATAATATTTATGTTTATTTTACTATATTCCATTTAAACTACTCAGTTTAATTTTAAAAATATTTCATCTTCTTCTTCCACCTGCACTACAGCCCAATGTGGGCTTTGGCCTGTCGAACAATGTCCTTCCATTTTTTCCTATCTGCCACAAACTCTCTCCATCTTCTCACTCCCAGCACTTGAAGATCTCTTTCTACTTCGTCTTTCCATCTTTTCCTGGGTTTTCCCCTTCTTTTCGTCCCTTCCAGTTCTCGAGTGAAGATCTTTTTGGGCATCCTATCCTCCTCCATTCACTCTAGGCGACCTAACCAGCTTATCCTTTGCCCTTTAATTCATTTTACTATATTTTCTCCTTTGCTCACATCTTCTAGTTCTCGATTCGTCCGACTTTTCCATTCCCCGTTTTCATATTTAGGACCAAATATTCTTCTAAATATTTTCCTTTCAAAAAATAGCAAAGCTTGGTCTTCTTTCTTCGTCAATGTCCATGATTCCGCTCCATACGACAATACCGGTCTTATTAGTGTCTTATATAATATAATTTTAGTAGCTCTGGATAAAAGTGGACTCCTGAAGGGACTTAGAGCAGCAAAATAAGTTCTATTGCCGACCAAAATAAGACTTTGTATTTCTTTTTCCACGCTATTATCAAATTGTTTAATCGAAGCCTAAATTAATGTCTGGTTACGGAAACATAGATTCGTTTCCAATTCAGAATGATCCAAAACAAGGCTCCAACGCAATTTTTTCCCACCTTTCCTTTAGAATATACAATGAAGATGATACAATAAGACCAGGAAAGGCTGAAATTTAATAAACAACATCAGCTTCCGGTCTACGCAAATGACGTGAATATATACCTTTGCAAGACATAGTAAACAGATAAATATTTTCAGATACATTTCCCAAACCTTAATGTGAGTCACCAGGTTCCTTATAATATTCCTGCGAGGGTACCAGCCCCTTGACCAAACTTGTTCCTTACTTACTTATTTGTTTGTTCATTTATTTATGGACTATATGAAGACGCCATCAGCACAGATTACATTGTGTAGTGTGGCTGGATACTTCCTGAGCAATGAATTTGAAAGCACGCGAAAAGAAACGCTCCTAACCTAGTTTTGATGTACTATCCCAGCATTTACTTAGAAAGAATGAGGTAACGGACACAAAAGACCCAGTCATAATAGACGGTGTTTCAGCCGAGGTTCAAACCCAGTCCCTCGCGAATATGAGTCAGGAGCTTCATCGCACGAGCCAACATGCTCCGTTTCTAATCTACCCACGTTACGATCTGAATATGGGATATAAACTGCCTGAAAGGAAAGACACCTGCATTATGTTCATTTCCCTAATACGTTCCCGGTAGAGGCTCCTCTTTTATTTAGAAGTAATATGAAACTGTATAACCAACACAAAAGCAGAGCCAATATAGCGACTAAAAATAACGCACTTCGAGGTTAATGTGGGTGGATGAGGTCAGAATAGGAAGGAAAAGCTTACGGCACCGCAGCTGACACTTGCAGCTGACACAGAAACATGTTAGAAAATTCTTATCAAAAAGACAGGACATTCTCATCTCGTTTTCACACGACCAGTACTATGAAATTCACAGAATTATAAATATCTTATGACTTGCACTGTATCGCTGTGTTGTCTTTAGTAAGCAAAGTGCTAAAACTTTGGAATGTAACTCCTATGTTTCGTACGAAGTGGCTGAGATATTTACACCAAAATTTACCCACAACGAACTCTGTACTAAATGGATTGCAACCTTCTTCCGGAATCTTATAGTGCGTATCCTATAACGCTGCATATTATCGTGCATTTTCTTCGCCAGTTATGCGAAAAAAAATACCTAAAAAATTCACTGTTTTATGGGGAGACACCACAAATTTTCTTTAATAAATCGACATGTTCACCCCATCTGAGAGGTGTATAAAAGTTAACTTTTTACACACTTCTCATTATAACACTTTAAAATCCGTGATAATGACCCAGCTGTGCCGATACATGTGTTTTGATGTTTTCTAATCTGTATATTTTCTCGTGCGAAATGAAGTCTACATTACATTTACTAAATACAAACCGTTTAACGCGGAGGAGAAACTAAGCAGGCAATAAAATATTATTATTATTATTTATTAGCCATCAGATTGTATAATCAATCTATAATCTAATTTGCTATCTTGTTTTGTTTACACGGTAGAGTGCCCATCCAGCGATGACACCTCAGTCGTGAAGGTCGGAGGTCCAACGTCTTTTTAGCCTTCTATTTCTCAATGGTTGTGTTAGTGTTGTAACTAGTGGGTTGGGATGGGATACTAGTTTGTTGAGGTGTTTGTCAATTCTTTCCTAGATGACCTCACTTACATAGGGGATGTTGAGGTCTGTATGGAGTGTGTGATTTGATACAAACTATGGAGCATTTGCTATGGTTCTTAGGATTTTTGATTGTGATCTCTGTATAATTGCTGCATTGGATTTACTGGCGCATCCCCACAGTTCTATTCCGTATGTCCATATGGGTTTAATCACTGCTTTGTAAACTAACAATTTGTTTTCTAGCGATAGGTTTGAGTTTCTCCCTATTAGCCATTTGATTTCGTTTACTTTTAAGTCGGTTTGTTTCCTTTTCTTGATAATGTGCTCTTTCCAGTTTAGTTTGCAAACGAAATGTAGCCCTAGGTACTTCACAGATTCTACCTGTGGTAGTACTGTTTGACTGGTGCTTATTGCGGGACAGTTTTCTTTCCTGAGGGTAAAGGTTATGTGTGATGACTTGTTTCCGTTAACTGCAATAAAATATGAAATACGAATTTCGTTGCTTTCATTCTGAAATCTCGTAAGCCCGAATTTTACACGACTGTTAGAGCACAGGTGGAATTCGCTTATTATACACAATATTTCCTTATATATCTCGTAGAATTCTGCAAGTTATTTTTATGAACAGTGGTTTTTACTACCTCAGTATATAATCTCTCATCACTGTTTGTGTTTAACCTGTAAAGTTTTCTCATATCACGAAACATTTATAACTGATTTAAAAGTTGATAGAAATAAGGCGGAGATTTGTTGTTTTGGGTTCGTCTAAATTTTTTTTTGTACTGTAGTGTCTTAATTCTAACTAAAATGTAACTTTCGTAGTACTGGCAACATACAAGCACGTGCAGAATACTTTAACAGTCTACACCCTAAAGAATTAAAGAAAGAAGCCAAGAGCGCGTGACATCTCACATAGCAAAGTATATATTTCATAAGATATCATTAATATAAAAAACAGAAGGCTTCCTTAAAATTATTCGCCTAAAGACAGACAATTATTCTTGCAATAATGATGCTACATGAAGATAAAAGCTTCTCTTATACCTATTCTTTTAAAGACAGGATAAACAAGGAGACAGAATGATTCGAAGTAAGAAGGAAATGAAGAAGACTTGATACTGAAAACTGCATACCACTTAATAGCAGTATAGTGTATAGTACAACCACATCTCTGGCCTACGATTTGGATCATACAAGACATTTATATGAAGTCTCTACTGGAAGACAAAAATTCTGAGTCGAAAGATAGCAAACATCCCCTGAGATCAATCTGTTCTTAATGTTTTTCAAGGATGCGATTCCGATCTGTTACGAGTTGTCGCCAAATATCGAAACTGTCCCACCCTTTCAAAGGATGCATTATCTGACTTTATGTTGTGATTTTGTCTTGCATTTTATTCACGAGACACGAACCCATACTTTGTTTTCTCAACGTTTACTCCTCGACCAACCTCCTTAGTAGCTGCTAATAAAGCTTGAAGTACAAAGTGGATATTTTATATAATGTAGAATAATTTTAGTCTACAACATGTTAAAGTAGTTTTGTACTTGTTTCCACAGCATAAAGAAAAGTATTTCAGCAAACCACATGATGACTGCAACATAGAGGGCTGTATATGTGTGAAACAGCTCCTGTAACTCACATGGTATCTTGATTCGCAATTCATGAAATTTTCCGCAGCAAAAGCATCGCATTTGATTGTCAATAGTCACTCATTATGCAATACTCGTATGTAACTACCGTATACTGCAGATTAGAGTAAAATCAGTTTGTCGAAATTAATTGAGGATTAAACATTTAATGATTATTAGGGGATGAAATTTTTAGTTGCTCAATGTAGTGCTTCATTATGCAAACCGTCCAGCGGATTCATCTCCTTTGTTCCAGAACGGGTAATTGGTGTGCGAAGTATTATTGTCAATTAATATATTCATATAATCGGTTTTTATGACATAAGCGACAGTAGAGCTGCACCACTGCGTGAACATCGACCTATGAGGCGTAAGGAGGTTGGAAAAACACAGCTTCAGGCTCTTCAGACAACGATAGGCCCATTATGAGAGGGCACCTTCAAACTACGTCCAAAAAAACTACAACGTTACGTGCGACAATACTTGATTCAGTTTTTTTAAGATTAAAAATATACAATATTTTTAATGTTCTGTTGCTTATTTTCATTAGACAGGCAAGTCAGGTGAAGCTGATGAAAATTTCAGTCAGTACAGCCGATATTCCGACCGGGAATTTCCAAAAAGTTTAGAAATTCCCGCTGTATTTCTCCGGGACTTTTGTTTGTTATTTAAAGATACTGTACCAATATAAGTAGTTACGTAATGCTACCTGTAGATATCACAGTTATTTTTGCTGGTTTTTTATTGGATTATTATATGGCTTTGTTTTCCACTAGAAATTGCATAGTGTGTGACGATAAGTCTGTCATATTGAATAGATACAAATTCTGAAGCACGGGTTTGTATCTTATTTAAAGGTAGAGTCCAAACTTGTGCTTGAAGAGACAAGAAACTAGGAGAAATACTTGAGCTAGAATGTCTGGTAGCCGCGTCCATCTTGGAAACGAAAACAGAAACATTTCAAAGCGACATTCCTCTATTGGAGACTCTCAAGATTCATATCTACGACCAAATCTCGGCAATCGTCACGAACTTGAGCCAGTTCCATCCACTTGTGTTCCTTAGTACTAATCTCCAAAGAAACCCTTACGAGGTTACAAAAAGGCCCTAACACAAACCAACAAACAAACAAACGAACGAACAAACAAACAAAACCCTATGCTATGTAACAAGCATAAGAATAGGATCTCGTTCAGGCTGCCATTTACATGGGGGAAAAAAAACTTAAACATCATAAAAGTAAACGAACAGCCGCAGGCCGTAAAGGTTGCTGTAAACTGTCAGACTGTATACAACAGATTATAAAGAACTACATATTCAAAAGAGAAGTGAAAGAAATTTTTGCGGAGGGGTGTAACACATCACTGCGAGACTATTCCAATTTTCATTTATGTGAAAATCATGTATATTTACGTAATAATAATGTACACAGAATATATATTCATCTAAAAAATTCTGTGTTTTATTTAATGTCCTACAGCAGACCAAGTGTATCTTATTTATTGCGAAGTTTACATTCCATTTCTGCGTAGATGAATGTTGTATATGTCTCCCTTGCTGTGGAATTGTCGTTAAGATATACACCATCTTATACCGTGCATTCTTGCTTTCCTCTATCCAGTACCAGTGCATATTCATAAACATGACGACCATAATTAAGTGAGATTGAAATAAATAGGAACATTAGGGGTAACCGTTGCGAAGTTGCGTCATTAGCAGCGACAGTAACAGGCATGTTTACGATACTGATGTACGAACAGGCAATGTTGCTATAACGTACGATGGCTAATCAGTACACTGAAATGGCACTCGCTGCGAGCGTTATAGAATCTAGACCAACGCTTAAGATCTATACTTTCACAAATCCTAAATTAAATCTTAATAATCAATAAAACACTGTGAAACAAGTTGGTGTTAAATATTATACATGTAATATAGTTGCACATATTGAGGTGCTTAATGATCTTACTCCTAACCCAATATTCTTCGGGTTATAAAATCCAGAAAAATGATATTGGCGGGGAATGTAGCGCGTATGAGGGAGAGGAGTGGCGTACACAGGGTTTTGATGGGGAACCCTGAGGGAAAGAGACCACTTGGGAGAACCAGACGCAGATGGAAGGATAATATTAAGGTGGATCTTCAGGAAGTGGGATGTTGGGGTATGGACTGGATCGAGCTGGCTCAGGATAGAGACAGGTGGCGGGCACTTTTAAATGAGGTAATGAACACGCTTGGACGCTAATTAAATCACAATATCCCTAGAGAGAGGGAAAACTGCGGTCGGTATAAGAGTGGCAGACGCATTATGAGACTATCCTACTTCACACGCCTCTGAATTGGGATTCGGCATGAGAACAAATTTCTTGCGAACCGTGCAGATGGAACACGTCTCACGATTTTATAGGACTTGTCTCTTACATCCTTCAAATCTCTTTCACTTTTAGGACCCTCCAGTGTGCAGCAGTCAGGTCGAGAGATGCTGACAGCAAGCCATTCGATCGATAGCACCAGCAATCGTGAGAAACGGTTACAACCAAAAGGAAGAAACAAACTTTCATAGTACAAACGTTAACTCTGTTACACACAGGGAGTGCAGCTGAATTGATACGAAACAGATCTGTTACCTCAGGCATCTCCCTGATTATAGTGAACAGACTATGGGGTGAACGACGCAGCTATTAAATTCGATCTTCACCAAAGCGTCCAGATCGGTTCTTATACCCAAAAGGCTTCGTCTCTAACGAATAGCAGGGAGACTTCGCCTGACGCGAAGGTCATGCTATCGTTATTCCTTACAATACAAATAAAAGTTACAATTAGGCAGCACTAACAGAAACTACGGGAAGACATTCTTTTTAAATGATTATACCCCATAAACTTTTCGTTTCAAAGGCCAATCCACTCTTACCACATATTTGACTCAACGCAGTCTAACCCAGGCTTATTACGTTTTCTTTTCTGTTATGCGCCTAACATGAACGCCGATAGGAATCGTAGTGTCTGTCCGTCTCTCCTTAGGCTTCACTTCGAGAATCGATGAAAAAATTTTGAAGAAATTTGGTAAGACCGTTAGGCCACTTGAGGCCTCCTCATATCCTTAATTCGTAATTTCCTGCATTCGGTAATAACAAGGCAGACTTACGAACTTATGAGGTAGGAACAATACACAAACCACTTAATGTGGGGGCTTGAATTGATATACGGAAGAGAGTCTTCGAAAAAACAAAACGTTTGCTGATTAATCTTTTAGTAGGATGTGAAACAACGAACTGAAGGCCGTATGAAGTCCATTTTAAGGTTTCGTCTTGATGGCGACAATCAAATTTTCACTCTAGCTATCCACTTTAATATTTGTATGGTGACAGACCATAAACATAGCTACAAATTGTAGGCGAAATATTGTTTACAAGTTAATAATTAAGAGAGTGGCAAAGTTGCAAACTTGTCAGTTTGTGCGCGACGCGTGTAAAATGTAGGACCGTATTTTGGTGTACTTAGTTAATTTCTCCACAAGAATAAAACAAATAATGCTGATATCACAAAAAAAAAGTTTAGACAGAAATTTTTTTCTTGACCAGGGTTCGAAATTACAACAGTGCGCCAATTGAAACTGTTGATCAGCTGAAGGTAATACACATGCTGGCCTTCTAACAGCGTGTTTTCTATAAACTAAGGAAGTGAAAAGGAAGACTCGTGGGAATTTTTATTTCTGTGCAAATTTCACTCCTGTGCAACTGAAGGCAAGTGAGTATGGCACTTAAACGTCTGGGTATATTACCCAGTCCACTACAAATCACAGCGCAAATACTGCTTGATAGCAATGCTGATGTTTAGAGGAGCTGTCTTGCTGCCGTTGCTGCCCGTATTTTGACTTCAGAAAGCAGACATGTATCTGATGATCTTTCCAGAGTTCTGCATGGACTAGTTCCGCGGAGCGCAAGAGCTCAGCGACCAGTTTTATTGACATCCTCAACACCCAAAAAAGCAATTTTTTTTATTTTGCAGAGTTTTTCAATAAGCCCTAATATGACTTTGAAAAAAATCACGTATGGGAGAGAGTAGGGGTGTATACTGGGTTTTGGTGGGGAAACCTGAGGGAAAGAGAACACTTGGAAGACCCAGGCGTAGATAGGATAATATTAAGATGCATCTTCAGGAAATGGGATGTTGGGGCATGAACTGGATCGATCTGGCTTAGAATAATGACAGGTGGCGGGCACTTGTGAATTTGGTAATGAACTTTAGGGTTCCATAAAATGCGGGAAATTTTTTGACTAGCTTAGGACCGATTAGCTTCCGAAGAAGAACTCTGCTCCAAGGATTAAGTAAGTAAGAAAATAAGAAAGAAAGTAAGTATGCCTTTGAAAATAAATATCGCCCTGTAACATGCCGTGAATGCACACTAGGGTAGCAAGGGTATAACTCTACTCATTCTTAACCTCGAAGCTAGATCGGGGTGCGTGATGAAGGCCAAGTGCCGGACGCGTTACCCTCCGGCAAACACCCCCTCCCTCAAATTTTACAGGAGGCCGTGTGGGCCCCTATCTCCGGTCTTGAAGGGTGTCAAGAAAATAAAATTTCTTGCTTGCATGGGAGTTCGAACCCAGAGCTGCCAGGTTGTACAGCCGCTATACCCAACATGTGATCCCGACCCCTCTTAACAGCATGACACATTACACTGGCACTGTTTATAGCAAACGTAGTAACATCCAGCACAGAAACAGTTCAGAAAACAGACGGTACATAAATTATTTTCCGCACAAGAAACGAGTTAAAAGAAAATTCATTTCAAATCAATGAATTCAGTTCGATTAAACTACGTTTTTATCAGAGTGACTTAAGACTTATATGTTCGTATTCCGCTACATTTGATTCTTAATATATGACTTTATGTGTGTATGGATCCGATAAATGTTTTAAGTAACGCTACCACAAAAAAAAGGTTCGGGAACACTGATGAGGGGTCCGTTACAGAAAAGGATCAGATCGCCACCTGACAACAGCAAAAGCTGAAGTGCTTGTGGATATTTGCCAACAAAATTGCACAATACAATGAATATATACTTAAAGAAACAGAACAGTTTCCAGAATGGGCAAGAATGAATAAAGCAGTGAACAAATGGGCAAGAACCTTTTGTTTTCCCAGTTGCTCTATAATAACTTGGTGCCTGAAAATACAGCTTCTTCAGCCTGAGAATGTGCCATGCAGAAAAGGCAGTCTGTCCCAATTACAAACTTAACCTCAGCTTACCCTGTAAAATAATCTGTCTCAATTCTGAAGAAAAGTCACAGTGACGTCATGAATATACAGAGGTCTTCGTGCGAAGCGTCTTTTCTTTGTCAGACTTCAACCAGAATCAGAAAGTGACCACAACATTTAATGTGTTCTACGTACAGATATTTACATGCAAGTTAGCAAGCAATTCTTGCACACCTCTATCAGTCACAATTTTGTATTTGCCCACGGAATTGTCTGGCGCAATATGACTTAATCATAAAAAAATATGGATGAATGGAGAGAAAAAGATAATCCAGATCATTGGTTACCTAGCCCATGGGAGTGCTGAAGTAAGTGACTAATATAGAGAATTTTAAGTTCTCATAGCAACGCTTCTTGCTGAAGGAATCGTTCTGTTTCTCACCACATTACCTATGATCTGAGTTGGGGTTAGGGTATAATTGGAAATTAAAATGAGGCACTATTAAGGACATAATGTTTTAAACATTTGAATATTTAACCCTTTAAAAGCCGAGTTAAATCCCATCTGTCATTTGCTGACATTATTAGGAGCTCACCCTATACTGCACGTTGGCAGGATAAGGGTTAAGCTAAATAAAATTTGAAGTCGGTTTTTGACTTACACAGCCCAGACTCTGTCTCAGTTCTTAAAACCAGCATGTTAATTTTGTGTAAGGAAATAACCGGCCTTTATTCTGAGAGTTGGGCGAGACATAAATTCTACGAGAAAAGAGGCAGATTTTTTAAACTGGTGTTCTATGTAAGTTTTTTTTTTTAAATATTACGTACTGACGCACTCAACTGCTAAGAATGCAAAGCCACGGTCAAAGACGAATGAGTGTGGACCATCCGTAGAAAAATGACAGGAGAAAACCAAAGCACCCGGACAAAAACTTGTCAGTGTTCCACGTTTTCAACCACAAATCACACTTACTCTGGCCTGGAATTGAACCCAGCTCTCCAAAGTGAAAGGCCGGTGATAACATTTCTGAGCCATGTGGTAAATATCATTGAGCTCTAAGGGAATAATTAAGCTGTACCACACAGCAGAATGGCTCTAGCGGTAAAGATCGTGGTTTGAACTCGGTAAGACCTTCGGGTCGAATAATGACACGGACACAAAGTAACGAGACTTAAAGAAACTTCTGCGCTTTTTATCTAAAGCTGCAGACGGATGCTGGGATGGTACCTCAGGCTAGGCCAAGACTGCTTCCAACCAGTCTCTTTTCAGTTCATTATTTACACTTATCGTACCATTCGCCGATATTGACCTGAAGAGGCGCCATAATGTTGTGACAGACACCCACTTACATTACACCCTCACTTGACAGGAAAGACAAACACAAGTCACGAGTTGCACTGCAACACGCAGACACATACACGCCGATACTCCGATACATCTTAAAAATTAATTGGCATTTCCTGCCTTGGTACATATTAATTACGGATTACGGCGTTTTGATAAAAAGACATTCATCCACGCAGACAACATCTACGAAACAAAAACAAGGAGTATTACTTCTATATAACTTCCACCATCCGCAATTTAGGGTATATATATATATATATATATATAAAATGAAGTTTAAAACCTTTTTTTTATAGTAAAACCAACTAGATGCGCCAATGTATCAAATTTATTTTATTTTGGAATGACACTCTACATGTTTCGGAAGGTCTTTCCGTCCATCATCAGGAGTTCAAGACTGTACATACAGCAACA
>Ga0136643_10012133_pt1 | contig 12808 bp, 6 predicted proteins | sample TergutLab28metaG_FD_96883 | JGI IMG/M metagenome (GOLD analysis project Ga0136643, IMG submission 96883) | Labiotermes labralis P1 segment gut microbial communities from Petit-Saut dam, French Guiana - Lab288 P1 (version 3) (version 3) | ecosystem: Host-associated > Arthropoda: Insects >...
GGTGTGGTGTACTGGTTGGAACTGGTTGTAAGTGATGAGTGGACGGTGTGGCGTACTGGTTGGAACTGGTTGTAGGTGATGTGTGGACGGTGTGGTGTACTGGTTGGAACTGGTTGTAAGTGATGAGTGGACGGTGTGGTGTACTGGTTGGAACTTGTTGTAGGTGATGTGTGGGCGGTGTGGTGTTGTGGTTGGAACTGGTTGTAAGTGATGTGTGGACGGTGTGGTGTACTGGTTGGAACTGGTTGTAAGTGATGAGTGGACGGTGTGGCGTACTGGTTGGAACTGGTTTTAGGTGATGTGTGGAAGGTGTGGCGTACTGGTTGGAACTGGTTGTAGGTGATGTGTGGACGGTGTGGTGTACTGGTTGGAACTGGTTGTAGGTGATGTGTGGGCGGTGTGGTGTTCTGGTTGGAACTGGTTGTAGGTGATGTGTGGACGGTGTGGTGTACTGTTTGGAACTGGTTGTAGGTGATATGTGGACGGTATGATGTGCTGGTTGGAACTGGTTTAGGTGATATGTGGACGGTGTGGTGTACTGGTTGGAACTGGTTGTAAGTGATGAGTGGACGGTGTGGTGTACTGGTTGGAACTGGTTGTAGGTGATATGTGAACGGTGTGGTGTACTGGTTGGAACTGAACATGTTGAGAGAACTGTGAATAAAATACACCATAAACTTTGAAGTTTTTTTTATGGTTATCTATATATCATGGACCTGATTAATGCACGGAAGATGAACCATACTACAAAAAACAGTTCAACTACTGGAAACTAAATTTAGATGAAACAGTATTTTGTTGTTGGGTTTTTGACGACCACAATAAAAAAACTGCTGGCAACACAATTTCAAGTTATTATGGATTCCCATAAAACGACTGCATTTGCACGATTTTCAGTACAGAGTTCCAAATGTTCATATTTATTGTGGCGCTTCCAGTTTGTTCGTCGTAAATCATAGTGCAGTGTGCCGCAGTGGGCCGGAAATGTTTCATTGCCTCAGGTCAAAAGACAGTGGCAAGTAACCGCACGTTCAGCAGCACGCGCTTATAGACTTGCAGTTCCACGTTCTGCCCGCACTGTGCGTTCGTTTGTTTTGTGTCAGTGCCACTACCAACAGCGATCTCTTCAATTGTAGTCACCCCGTTGTGTTTTTAATTAACAAAGAATATAAAAATTTCAGTCGAACACAACATTTAATGACGCTATTACAGCCACATGTTTCGACTCGTACAAGTCATCCATCATCAGGCTATCTTTTGAACCATGTTTAAGATGTACAATTAACAGTGCACATTTTGGGATCCCAAAAAGTTTACATGGTATTGCGCTATTGTTACCATGTATGTCTAAATTATAGTTAAAAACTTACTGTGATTAAAGTCAGTTCAAACAATTCCTTATTATTATTATGAAGTCTCAATTTAATATGCTAAAAGTTATTAAAATAAGAAGTGTGTCTTATATATGGGTTATCTGGCATATAATGTATTATAGATATAGATTTGTATTACAAAAGGTTAAATTTTATACAGGCATGAAATAAACTTATTGTAAAACAAAACTTTGTACGTCAGGTTGGTTAATTACTGAGACAAATGATCTAACTAATTTTCGGTGTCAAATGTCGTGCCAAATGACGGCACGTCATCAGCAACACCGCAAAACACAACCTGTCACACCTGTTCCTATTGAAGTGCTCCAGTTTACTCTGTCCGCAGGATTTTTTTTTTCCTCTTCTTGTACTTCTGCGTACTCTCATTATTTAGCTTGAGGTTAAAATTCCACACGACGGTGCGGCGAAAGACATTTTTGTAAAATATTTTAAAATCACAACGACTTTTCAGAGCATGAGAGAGACGAGCAATGTATTAAAATGTGGGAAGGAGAACCTGAAAAAAGGAGCTATTTGAAGGCTGTAGTGCTGGACGGACGACGCTTTTAATAAGAGGTTGAATGAAGTAGGCGGATTGAAGGCTGGGAATACGATTTGGTGACCGGCTGTTGCATGCGCGGTAATAAGTGCTTGTGTGCGTAAGAAACGGGGAATTTTGTGGTAGGCGAGCGATTGTTAGCTTCTCAAGAGTGACTGAGGTGTGTGGAAATAAAGAGGTTTGGCGTGCGATTGTGTGTCCAGAACACAATACAGCTGTTCTGCAGCAGAGTTCCGCGAGGTGTACAGTATTTCATACACTGTCTGTCCCGCAGACGTAAAAAAAACCCCATAAATACACGTTTGTCTTGACACCAGTCTTTGTCTTAATTTTGTGAACGTTGAATCAATACAGTTTGTACAAAATGAGCAGCTGCCTCAGTGTGGACGCACTATCGTAACACGCAGTTCGGACGGCAGGAACATTAGCAAGCGAAAGGGACTCTCAGCCAGGTGATTCGGACGTCTTTGGTTCAGGAAGAAACTCACGGTTTATGCAGGCGTACTTGATGAACACGACGCCTGGACCCCAGTCTTCTGCGAGGGGGTAGTCTGACGTCAAACGGAAACTGCAGTGGTTGACCCCGGAACATCTGCAAGCCGCCAAAACCCGTTTTAATGATACTGGAGTGCATGACTGTACTGCGTCAGTGCTGTTAGTGCTGCTTGCCTGTTTCACGTCTGTACTTACAAGGTCGCAGATATAAATACATTTAAATAATAGACTTTACTAGCAGGAAAAGTCTCAGGGACATAAATGTTGTCAACACATTGTCCCTTTTATCGTGTCCCCGAACACGGCAGCTGTCACGAGATGTTCAGCGAATGCGGGCTTTCTGCTTGAAGATGCTGCCGTGTTCAGAGGAACGTTAAAAAAGACCCTGTACAATAAAATTACAGTATCTCTGATCGTCAAAAGTTATAAGCAATAACTTCAGCAAACTGTAACAGCAGTAACAGCTGTAATAGATGTAACAGCTGAAACAGCTGTAAAAGTGGACATATTATTCTCTCCGTACATATTAAATTTACTTATCAATACAACAGTATTAAGGTAAAGGGTATTTATCCCTCTCCACGCCATTGAGGCATAAGTATGAATGGAGGTATAGTTCCACTTGTTCTTAAACTTGACACTGGATGGAGGTGAGTGGTCTGCTTCAAGCCCCGGCCGCTTTACTTCAGGGTACAAGCCTCCTTTCTTCAATGAGTAGGACAGTGGGCGAACCCCAGTGCCAGTGTGGACGTTCAGGAGAAGACCGTCTGTCGTCTGCCGGTCTGCAGTCCCTAGCAGAGTGACTGTACCGACCGAGCTGTAGTATGTAGCAGGTGAAAGGTTACGGAAGGAATGATACCCACATTAGTTATTTAAATTGTGCTTATGTAATTAATACATTAATGAGGATTCAAACGGCACCCACAAGTGGACTGCAGTGCTTTCACATCGCCGTAAGAGGCGTGGCCACCGTACATATTGGTAACAGTAGTGAGTGCTAAATATAATATGTGTCGGCGTCTGACTGTTAAGACAATTCCTGGACAGTGCATTGCGAAGTATCGAGGTTGATATTACTAAAATTTCTCAATTGCAAGTTTAAATTGTTAGCTTCAATGTACATGGATGTTATTTTATCCGACAATTCGAACGACTCTTCCTTCAGACCGGTTCGCGTGACGCAGCCCTTCCAGTCTGCCATGAGTCGGGGTCAACGCATTTTAGTCCATTGTACTGCAGTTACTATCAGGCTGTCAGTCACCATATTTACAGAATGCGCTGCAAATATTTCCCTTCGGCTAGCAGACACCTGTCACACCTAACAGACACGTGTCAAATCTAACAGACGAGTTGTTAATTGCACGTCGGAAGTTTTATAAGTTTAGCGAGCCCACGGCAAAACTGAAATGACAGTTGTCAGGTAAAATAATGTCACTGTTTTTTTATTGATTGTCACGCCTCACGATGACTAAGGACTGAAGCTGAAGCCGAAGCTGAAGCTATTCTTCCCGCTAGCACGACCTACCCGTTATGATAAAGGCTTCGTCCACTGCAGTGTGTCAATTAACATAATTTGATACGTAGAGCCAGTTGCCCGTTACCTTTACAGCTGTATTATGTAATGCAAGTTGTACAGACCCTTATTATGTAATTTTTCCATCCTCAATTTGCTTCCTATCTCCAGAATCCGAATATTGAAATGTAAACAACATAACTTTACTTCGATTCGTGACGTCATTCCATAAACCCTTCCAAACCCGCTATACATAGCTGACAATTCCCAATAGCGATCCAACTTCAAATCTATTTGCGGCACGCAACGCTTCGGCGGTAGCATGACGTCACAAACATGCACCTTCATCACATGACATTTTCTCCCCATTGTTTACGTCCGATCCGCTCGGCGATAAGGCGAGGGGAGGCGAAAAGGAAGGCACCAGTTGTGCCAAATTTTGAAAACGTACGAAACGTGGTCACAAGGGAAGGTAAGTGCAGATGGAGAGAGGACAAGTGTGCAGTGAGGGCGAGGCAGGTGGATAGCAAGTGTCTTGGTGGGGAATGCTGACTTCACGTGTTCCGGGATTCTTATCATTGTAACTGATAATAATTCAGTTACGATTGTGTGAAATTATTTTACTGCGTTTCAGAAAGCTACCAGTACGCCGATCATGTCCCACCATTGCACAGATACAGCCGTTCGCTTTAGTTAGCACAACTGAAGCGGTCCTGAATATACGCTTATTTTGAGACACTCTGTAAGTTGTTACAGTAACAGCGGTTAAATAACAATTCTGAATGGTGTGTTTTGTGGTAGCAGTAACACACCTGCTGTTGTGTGTGCCATGGTAAGCAGGGTGTTTGAAAGCAAGCAGCGGTTCCTAACCTGTTAACCGCGGACCCCTCCCCCCACATCGCAGCAAGTCCTGCTGCTCCTGCCAGCGATTGGTTTCCCATTTTAATATCTAGCCTGTGACATCACTTACAACCGTCCTGATGTCAATTTCCTGTCATTACGTGTTTTCTCAATTATGGAAGGCTACAATTATAATTAAGCCGGTCCCAGTGGCCACGCGGTGTAAGGCGTAGGTCTGCGGCCGCTCGCCTGCTGAGATTGTGGGTTCGAATCCCACCGGGGGCATGGATGTTTGTCTGTTGTGAGTGTTGTGTGTTGTCAGGTAGAGGTCTATGCGACGGGCTGATCACTCGCACAGAGGAGTCCTACCAACTGTGGTGCGTGGCTGTGTGTGATCTAGAAACCTCAAGAATGAGGAGGCCATGGTCCGCGTTGGGCCGCAGCGTCACAGGAAAAGAAAATTATAATTATTAATATTTGGGGGGAAATAAATATTTGTGTGCAGAAGGGACTCTCGTACTGGAAAACTTTCGCAACCGAAACAGCTGAGCGGGGGTTATGACCAGGGCGTATGCCGCCAGTTAGTGTCAGTCACATGTTGCACTCACACATGGATCGTAGCATGTCATCGAATTACACAGTGTCACCCCTGACAGTCTGCTGGTAACGCACACGATATGCTGTTGCTTCCGATCGGACGGACGGACAGACGGACAGCCGAATGCCCCTTTAGTGCAGAGCAACGGTTGCAATTTATGTGTCGGCTGAAGGGTGCTTGTTAATTGTAAGGGGTTGGACTAACGGAACGGGGAGAAGGTAGGGGTTGTAGCGACGTCTGAATTATTGATAGACGCCCTATAAGCGTCGCATGTCTTCCGACCATCATTGTAGTTCTTCATCCAGTTAGAGGGGTCGCTCTTGGCGGCACAAAGGGATAGAGGAGAGAGGGCGGGCGCGCGGGGTGCTGACATAAATAAGTTAGTAAGCGAGTACCAGAATGTCAGAGTCACTGGAACGTCGAAGACACAGAGGACATATTCTGAAGAACACTCAGCATGGAGGTACACACTTGTGTATATCGGAACATGTACTGTGGACGGAACACTAAATTTGGTGCACGTCTGAACTGGACGCAAGTTTAGTTTCTAGCGTGGCGCGTGCTGGAGGGAAGGGGTGGAGGACAGGAAGGAAAGAGACCGTCCGCAAGACCTGGGCGTAGAGCGGGAACAGGATATTAAAACTGATATTAGTTAAGTACGACGGAAGGGCAGGACTGGATTGATATGTCTGAGGGCAGCGGCAGTGGCGGGCCCTGTGAACACAGTAATGAGCCTCCTGGATCCGCAAAACGCGATGAGTTGCCTAAGCAGCTGAGGAACTCTGACCTCCTCCACAATGAATGTGCTCCATGGACTTATATGTTTAGTTAGTTTAGTTCGATCGTTAGTGAGTTACAGTTTGTACGTAACTTGTTACGTTTATAGTTGCAGCTGACATGCAACATACCGTATGCTTTGTCCAGTGGGTCTAATTTGACAGTTGAAATTTTCATTGTCAGTGGGGGTTCGAGATTCTCACGGAGGTGAGTGTCAGGATTACGGTTCGTCTGGACTGTGACGCCGTGTACTGTGGTAGACGTGTACCGAAGTGTGTAAGGAACGTTGGGCCTCCTGAAGGATCAAACAAGCGTGTATGTTGCGTGTGATATAAACCGACACTGTAACCGTCTGATATGATACTGGCATGCATATATATATATATATGTGTGTGTGTGTGTGTGTGTGTCACAGCACAACTGTACGCATTCCATTAATACTGTAACCATTTACCCGTTCACATTTTAAGTCGTTCTCCCATTTGACATTGCGCTGGCTGTGCATGTCGATTAAGCTCACCGTGGCCTATTACGTGACTCCTGTGTAATTTGCTTAATATCAAACCGCCCTGTTTTAGCGCCTGCGCAATGCCAGTTAGCTTCCTCGTCTCTGAGGATTCCGTTTGCCGGTACATGACACAACGTCACTGTGTCACTGGCCTGTACCATGACACAATGTTACTGTCACTGGACTGTAACCTTTCGAAAGAACGTGATACCGTAACCTTCAAAGGGCAGCAGCTCCTAGGGGTTTCTTGTTACTCTTGGCGGAATTTGAACCTCGGTCGTCTAGCCCTAATCTCTGTAATATACTGCCTGAAGTATCGCACACATCTAGACGAAAGGGTGGTGCGTTGAGACGATAAACACGTGGCGTGGAAGTGGATCAGTGCCCGTGGTGTGACAGAATGGCGATTCTGCAGATACAGCATTTCGTATCAATCTTACAAACTCCTCCCCCCTCCTCCTTCTTCTGCTATTACAGCCCTCGGTGAACCTTAGCCTGTTCCACAATTGCCCTCCACTGTTCTCGATCCTGCTACTCACGTCTCCAGCTTCTCACCCTCACGTTCTTAAGATCTCCCTCAACTGACTCAAGCCACCTCAACTAAGGTTGTTATAAACTTCGAACTCCTTCTGGTTTAAGAGCAGCGAGCTTCTGCAAGGATCCAGTTCTTGCATTCTACAGAGGTGCCCAGCCATCCCAGTCTTTCTATTTGTATCACTCTGACTGTCCAGTTCATCCTACAGTGCATAAAGCTCATTATTGTGTCTTCTCCATATACGATTATCGTTAATAGGATCGTAAAACATTCTTAATATTCTTCTTAAATCTTACATCACTCTTCCTTAATGTGTTGTGATTTTATGTATAATTTTGTCTGAAACGCGTCTTATTCTAAGAAGGACGGAGCGAGATACCATAAAAGGTGTATATTGAACTTCATGTAAACTACTATTTATTCCTGTCGGATTTTAATAAAAGTTGAATTTTCTCGACAGAGCTTTGAAACGTACTGATATATCAAATTTCATGAAACTCCGCCAAGTTCTACGAAGATAGGACGGACGGACAGACAGACAGACAGACAGACAGAAAGACGTACAGACATGCATGACGATGCCAATAGTCGCTTTTCACAATTTTGCGAACGCGTATAAAACCCTACATGCTGCCCACACAGTGTATTTACGTGTTTTGTGTGGATCTCAGAACAAACTGCGATTATTTCCCTATACAGCATTAACTGACTGGCTTTTATAACTGAGACAGAATGTGTTTACTGCGCGGTACGGACTGGGTATTTAAATGTAAATTGGGTTATATGCTTTATATGGATCTGAGAACAAACAGCGATTATTTCCCTATACAGCATTAACTGGTTGGTATTTATAACCGAGACGGAGTGTGTTTACTGCGCGGTACGGACTGGGCATGAAAATGTAATTTGGGTTATATGCTTTATATGGATCTGAGAACAAACAGCGATTATTTCCCTATACAATATAAACTGGTTGGTTTGTATAACCGAGATGGAGTGTGTTTACTGCGCGGTGCGGACTGGGTATTTAAATGTAATTTGGCTTATATGCTTTATATGGATCTGAGTACAAACAGCGATTATTTCCCTATACAGCATCAACTGACTGGCTTGTATAACCGAGATGGAATGTGTTTACTGCGCGGTACGGACTGGATATTTCCATATACAGCAATAACTGACAGACTGAATTTCTGTGACTTAAATTAACAGGCTTCAATTGACAGTATTTTGGGCGCAGAAACGAACCTTTGAGTTACAAAAGCGTGGGGCATTCCTTGCATAGCTGAGCAACTGCTAGCTTCTGAACAGAAGTTGCCTACAGCTGTGCATTTCTTTGCACTGCAGACGCAGTTTGTGATGTAGGTAGTGGCATTTGAAACGATATTCATAGGAACTGCTTTTCGAATCTTATATTGCCTTACATGTCGGCTTGTACAGGCGGGTCGATAACGAGTGAACAGGACAGCTTTGTGTCAAATAAAGACTCAACATTATCCGTGTGTGACGTACCTCTGTTTGATGTTGCAACAACGTCTTCGATGTAGAACGAGGAACACGTGATATGAAAGCCGTAATTTTGCCGCACTTTTCTGTTCCAGTGTACCCGTTACTTTTTATATTTCCTTTTCTTCTATCTTGTGAACTTGGTTTTCCATCCTTGCGCCCTTTGAATGTATCGACTGGACCCGCGACATGACACTGGCCTGAAGAATAACGGCCAGTTTCTTCGAAATGTCGGTAAATTTGGCTAGACTACATCATGCCACATCCCACACGGCAGTATTATGGTGCTCTAATTCACCGAAAACCTCTATGGCGAAACACACTACCCCAGGATGGCAGGAATAAGTACGGGGAATTGTCGCTGTTCCTTGGGTTACAGTGCCGGACGTTTCGAAGGAAAATAGTGCCTTCAACAGACACGCTATATGCAGCGACATGCGTTGCAGAGAGCAAGAATTTGAATTCATAAGCAATTAAAGCGTTTTTAACTGGTATTTTAAGCCGTGCTTTGCTGATCCTCGTGATGCGCTCTATTTTAAAATGTTGGAATGATGAGGAGAATAGATTTATCTTTTGTGTTGGAACATAAACAGTGGTGAAGGTCGACAATAAAATGTGACAGTGCAGAGAAACCACAGAGAACGCGTGTGGCTCGCAGTGGTCTGAATATGGTGAACTCTGTGCATGTGTTGCTGTGTAGTCTAGCTGGTAGGTCAGAATGCTTCGGAAAAACATCCTGCCTTCGTCTTCAGGGTAAAAGTTTTTAATATGTTACGTACTTTTTCCTCCAAATATTAAAACAAGATGACTCTCTTTTACTGTTATTGCGTCTGTGTGGACACAGACACGATATTTCTCCAGCAAATCTGTTTGTGTAGACACTGAAACGACATTTCTCCAGCAAATCGGTGTGAAACTTCAACTAAATCTGTCCACTAAGATTCTCGTTGGGAAGCTGCTGGTCGTTCAGCTAGTCAAGACAGTCCGTACAGTTCACCGAAGCTTGTTGAACGTGTTCAATAGACGCCCCCCCCCCCACCAACAAAGTGCAGTCCAGATAGAAAATTGATTTTCCATGAAGAGGGAGGCAGCAGTTTGTGTTTGGAAGTTACAGTTGCGATAATATACGCTGCGTGACGTCACACCGCAATAGAGCGAAATCTTGCCACCGTATCTTAACGCTGAATCCACGGCACTACGTGTCTTAAGGCACAGTAGATTCACTGTTCCCGTCCTTTGTACAGACAGTGCGGTTGGCATGTGCGGCACACATTGCCAGCATTGGCACACCGGCGTGAAGGTTGAAGTTAAGCTAAACAGTGTTTGATTTTGAAAAGAACAGTGAAGGCACACTCTTTGTTATAATTGGCGTGCTGTTTGTTGAGGTTCCGACGTGTTTCGGTAGATTAAATTGAGCCACCTTCAGGGAGACAAGTGGACGAGCCTCACAAATTACTCGTGTAATTTAGATACGTCAGGTTATATCGATATCAAATTTTTCCATGTTACAATGCCTTAAATTGCTGTCTCATTTTTGAATATGTGTTCTTTGTGAATGCATGTACGACTGTGTTGCACAAATTGTCCAAAAATCTAGGAGCCACCTCAAAATTTTCGGCGCCAGGGGGGTACTTGTGGGCCCACAAGTATTAGGTGCCACCCACAAAATTTAGTCGCCCTGACACCCTGGCGCCCAGAATTTGTGCGTCTTTGATTTAAGGTATTGAAAATTAGTTCCTAACTCACATTAAACACACTCCTTCTCGGTTATAAAAACCAGTCAGTTAATGCTGTATAGGGAAATAATCGCTGTTTGTTCTCAGATCCACACAAAACACATAAATACAGCTGTGTGGGCAGAACGTAGAACTTCTGAATCTTAAAATTACTGGCACATCAAGAAACCACTGGACTTTAGAGGGGTAAAGCATATACTGCGCTTCTTAACCACGTCAAATCCTTTTCCGGAAGCAGCCTTGATACTTTGAAAAAAACTTCTCGAAATGAGCTGCTGTGACGTCGTTATTAAGTGTCGTTAAATCACAATAAATTAACGCGGTTCATCATCAGGGTGGATCCTGCTTGCGAATTGTGTCGCCTGTGCAATGTTCTCATTCAGACACTGGCAGTAGCGCTGTTGGCCAAGAACTTCTGAAATTTTTATAACAAATTCCATCGCCGTGTTCACAACAGCTCGCTAATGGTCTGTGTCTTGAACCACCTAACTCAATCCACATTCCGTTACCTTATACCTTGCAGATTCATTTTAATATTATTCTCCCTTCTACGCCGAGGCCTCTGAAGTGTCTTCGTTACTTGGTTTCGCATTTGGAGAAACAAAATTAGTGCCAAAGTCTTACGTAGATCATTTGGTAGTTTTTGGACAGTGACCTCTGCAAGTGGGAAGGCTGGGGTCGATTCATTAGGGAACGGCCGTAGCGGGCTGGCGGTCGAAACACGGCAGCTTGCACTCTAGGTCCGTCAGCAGGTCTACTAGGTCCTTGCCAACTAAAAACTGAGAAATGACTTAAGTGCAAGACAGGAGATTTGGAGATTATATGAAACTAATCCAGTGACTGGTCACTTGGTGGGATTATAGGAAAGTAGCTGGTTTCAACATACGTGCCGCTTTTTTCGTCTTCCTGAGAAGGACTGTGGCTCACATTACGTGCTCCTGGACCTCACGTGACCACTTTCCACCTCACAATACCCCACCCCCCCGTATCATTCCTGTAAAGCTTGCAGTACCTACGTAAGTACCATCTGTTTCAACATGTAAGAAATCCGCTGCTTCCCTGTGCCGTGCTTTGCATATTGCGTGTGTCTCCCAGCACACGACAAACCTGCTGGACGCTTTTCGTAACGAGAACTGCCTTTTCTAGAATAGGAAAACAATCTGGAAATAATATTTAAAAGCTAGTTGGTGATTTAAATGGCGGAGACCCGTGTTCGAACTTGGTGCAGTCCATATGAAATTTTGGTAGAAGAAAAGCGACTGGAACAGGTGTTCTTCTCGGTACATCTCTTTCCCCTGTGAGTGTTATTACATCAGTGCTCCATACTTGTCTTCACCTTAACGCTTTACTTATGGGAAGGACAAGCGGGCGAAGCCTGATCAATTAGACGCAGCAATGTCTGTGCTGATAGTGAGAAGCGTTGACGGAGAAGTACTCTGACGTTGTTCAGGCCTGAAAACGTGGGTACAACACAACAATTCAGAGGACACACAATTTGGTGGTTTGCTTACAGACATTAGATAATTCAAGTTTGTACGTTTAATAAATTCGGGGATGTCACAACGGTAAATACAAGTATATGGCCTTACGGTATGTGACGCAGTGTAGTTTGGTAGATGTCCGAAAAAGTGTCTGGCAGAAGCTTCTAGTTACATTTTTAGAGTTAACGAATGGGCATTGTATGAAGATACAGAGACGTTTATTGTTGTGCGTGTTATTCAAAGTTGTAAATTTGTAGCAGAGAGTGACGTGGTGACAGTCGTGAGGTAGTCTGTGGAATGTTCCAGTCTTTTTAACGAAAAGTGCACTTTTAATCCTGTATTAACAGACACGTTTTTGTGATGAACTTAAGTTTATTCGTTTGAGGTCAGCGTTTTGTTTTCTGGCCTCTGGCATCAGTTCCAGTCCGACGCTCCTTCTGCTGCTCTTAAAGTGCCTGCGTGTTGATGTTAGCCCACTGGCATCCTTCGAGTTACACAGAAATACACAAACTACGCTGCGTTCAGGCATGCCTGTAGAAGTTCATATTTCGCAATTAAAACACATGAAATGGGATTTAGTGCTAGTGCCACCTTGCAGCAAGTGTGAGCGCGAAAACTCTTCGATATTTCTAATTTGAGGATTTATTTTGTTAATTCTTACAGAATCGAATGAGAATTAACTTGGCCTTCAAGTTCAAGTCCAAGATTAATGTGAATTATATTGAAACATTCGGCCCGTACCGCGCAGTAAACACACTCCGTCTCTGTTATACAAACCAGTCAGTTAATGCTGTATAGGGAAATAATCGCTGTTTGTTCTCAGATCCATATAAAGCATATAACCCAAATTACATTTAAATACCCAGTCCGTACCGCGCAGTAAACAC
>Ga0136643_10012134_pt1 | contig 12807 bp, 2 predicted proteins | sample TergutLab28metaG_FD_96883 | JGI IMG/M metagenome (GOLD analysis project Ga0136643, IMG submission 96883) | Labiotermes labralis P1 segment gut microbial communities from Petit-Saut dam, French Guiana - Lab288 P1 (version 3) (version 3) | ecosystem: Host-associated > Arthropoda: Insects >...
CAGCGGCTCTCAAGACCACCACCCATCCAAAAACTCGGTGCAGAAAACCATATGCTGCAACTCAACATCTAATGCTCCTGATGATGGGCGTGTGTACCCGAAACATGTAGAGCTAAGAATACATCAATAAAATTGCCTAGTTGCATCAAGTTGGCATTTCACTTTATTTCGTTGTATGGCTTGTTGCAGCGGGACAATTCCTACATCATTTTTTCTCGTCCCTGTATGACGATCTCGGACAGTTTCTGTAGCAGTCATCCTTGCAGTGTTCCAGATGAGCATACCGAGGTAGCAAATACACGTTAGATTCGAACTCGAAATTTATGGGATCTTTTATGAAAACTTGTACAAATATTGGCATGGTTTTACCCAGTTTCTTCTAAAAAGTGATAACACGGTATCTTCCAACACTTAATTTCCCGTGTTTCCTTTTTTTTTTCAAATAATTTTTTTTTCCAGATGTTAGAACCTGTGTCGTTTGTACTGTCTGTTATTGAACGGAGGGAACAAATTATCTGGACGAGGCACATTAGAATATTTCAGTCGGTAACAGAACAAATATAACACTTCCGGTTTTTTAAATTCCTTACGCATGACCATTACAAGTGTTTTTATCCTGAGACTTCAGGAAGTCGAATCTGAAATTTATTTTCTTTTTACTCTTTATCACCAAAAGTACCTCGAGTTTCAGTAATTGTATTTCACGTATATAAAATGATGTGCTCTGTGTTACTACAAATTACGTTACCCAGTGCACATTGACTCTTGTTAAGTCAAGAATAAAAGAAACATGCACTTTAAACTGCTGATACAATAACTGAAACCTTTGTGTTTCTTGTACAGTAAGCACTGGACGAGGAGGGGTTTACTTCTCTTTTCGTTACTCCAGCAACGAATGGCATTTTCTAAAAGCAGGCTCAGTAATGCAGTCATTCACTACAATTCCATTTGCTTTGCCAGACTGGTAACACGTGTCTAAACACGTCTCACGTTAACGTTAAGAGAAACAGTGCTTTGAAACCGAGAAGAAAACTTCGTGACCAAAGCCATTAGCGAAAGTAAAAGGAAGAGTTCCGCTTTCTTGTACTAATTTTCTTTCACTACTCTCAGGAAAGGGGCGAATAGCTCTTGAGACAGATGACATTTAATGCCTCATGAACTTACCTGAACTGGTAACTAAGGGTGACACCGGCAATGCTTAGTTATTGGATGAAGGACCTCAGATGCGTCATTGGGCTAAAAGAAATGTAATTTACAAATCAGGCATGACTTAAACTCACCTGTAATACAGACTGTTAAAGTAAATCAGTCCCATTACAGGCCTGGAGAGTTCCTGAAGTTTCCAGGAAGTTAAGGTTCCCAGATTTCATGACAACGGCACAGGATGGTGGTTAGGTTGTCAGCCTTATGCACCGGCCGCCTTTACCCCCAGGAAATGCTCCTGGTACTCATTTTTGTTAGAGGCTGTGTCGACCCCAGGACCATAGTGCGATCGGAAGGATTTTATGTCAATGAAAAATTCCAGTGACACCAGCAGCGATCGAACCAGCGACCTTCCGATTTGTAGCACAACACCTTAACCACTGTGCTACCGCGGTCCTCAATACAGACTGTTACATAGTGAAAACTACTAAAGAATAAATCACTCAATAATTCTACCAATATTCTTACATTTAAACCTCTCGGGTTACCAACCGAATTACGTATTTCTACGTAAATGTAAGCAATTAGAAATGCAAAAGATGGTTTGTATTAGTGTTACAAATTATTCTTATTACGGTCCATTGCGGCCTTGAACTTGTAATTAAGTCACAGCTCCAGCCTTCTTAACCTTCCATATTACGTTGAGACTGATGGTTGATGGCCGCTTTGCCAAAGAGTAAGTAGTTCCCTGTACCCTTACATACATATACGATTTGGAAGGATCTCAGAGCCAGCTGTAGCCAGGAGAGAAATCCTTGTCCCCTGCTTGAACTGAGCAACGATTTTCCGGTCCTAATCTGAGTCACTACACTAACTGATCTACCTGTCTCATTTGTCGCTGTTGGCTTATGTAACTTTGGTCTTAGTTCAATCATAAATAATTAAATGACCACTATTACTGTAAAAACTGATCAGCTAATTTCATATTCTTTATTGTTATTTCTTTTTACCATGTTTAATTATAAAGTCTGATCACGGTTTATTATGTATGTCTTCGTTGGGTGTTTAGAGCGTATTTCGTTGCATCACAGCACTTCTTGTATCCCATAACTATATGACATCTTGTCGATTTTTTTTTTCGTAATTTTCAAGACAATTATTATAAGCTCTCCAATCATCGAATAAAATTAAAACCATCTGTTAGAATTCGTAAGTCGATGCCTGCTATCACAAATGGTGACTGCGACTGGGTTCGATCGTAACTTACGACAAGCCACACACAATTCTAAATTTTATTCCTTTAACATCTATTTTAATATAACCTGCACGTGCGTCGGTCAGTCAAGGAAGTGACCATCATATGTAAATATTCCATACATGCTTCTAGCGGCCAATCTGTTCCATTCTTATTGTTATTATTATATCTTTAGTCCGTTGTCCTTGGAAATGCATATTAATAGCACTGTTTGAATTTATGTAGTGGAATGTGATACCGGAACGTGAGGAAGAACAATAGCTTAAAATTAATTAACCATAATAAATTTTTGTAACAGTTCCTAAAAATTAAAAAATTTTAAACTTCTAAATTCGGTTCTTATGGAAAATTGATGTACGTTGGTACGAGAATGCCTAGGTAAATTGTGATTATCCAAAACGCATGGACCTTGATGTAGAGAGTGAGCTGTTAGTTTGAAATACAGGAACTCAGATTTGTTTTTCCCCCCTGAAGAATTAATCTTTTAATGGGCCAGGGCCTCATTATCGCGGCTTCAAGACCACTCTCAGACACACCACAGTCGGTAGCAGTCCTCTTGACAAGGGATCGGCCTGACGCAGAGACCTCTACGAAACAATACACAACACTAGCAAAAGAACGACATCCATGCCCCCCGCGGTCGGATTCGAAAACCCAATCCCAGAAAGCGAGTCGTCCTTAGACCGCGCGGCCGCCGGGATCGGCCAGGAAGACAGATGGATGGACACCCATCAACTTGAAGCGTCCATCGTCCCAATGATCATCGCAGTTGTTTTGTTACAGACCTGCGCGCTCACGGATGTGTCAACACTGCTGAAAGGAAGGGATTGAGCGTTTTGTGATACTGTGTGTTGTCTCCATTAGCGCAGTGACATACACAATTAGCCAGATCGCCAACCCGGTATTCTAGTGACCAAACAGGACACTAATTAATTTGACACCAATTAATTTCCTATTGTTGATTTTCTTTTGGGCGTTATAATGTAAATATTTACCTGTCCAAGCCGTTCCCTGTCTACACCGCATGCAAGTGACAACTGCGATTTGTGTTATGATAATAAGCCAGCCAGAGGGCATGACCTGCTTTGTTATGATTGTCTCGCCGTGTGCCGTCCATTAAACTGAATTAGATCCTGCACTTCTTTTCACGTGTAGTGTATCTAAAATCTCCCTCGGTTTTCGGTAATTTTGATTCGAATGACTGGATATTAAATATTTAAAAGTTAATTTTTTTTTCCTTTGTACCCCATGAAAGCATGCGAGAGGGTGGAGGGTAACTCCTCTCATTCTTAACCTCGGCGCTAGATGTCTAGGGAACTTACGGGTTAGCTATATGCATGCTAGCCCTTAAGTTCCCTAGACAACCTGATGATGGCCAATACAGGCCGAAACATGTAGTTGTTTCCATCACATAGTCATTAAATACACATCAGTGATTAAGTTGTGTTTGACTATATACCTTTTCCTAGTTTCACACACACACAACGGGGATGACACACTTCCTAGAAGGTGGATCGAAACCAGAGCCCGTCTAGTTGTTTTTGTAGGACTTAAAATTCCCTGGTACTGACGGAAGACGAACCTTGATTTCTCGGTCACCTGGCCTATATCTTAGTCACTATAATACTGCGATATCGCTGCTCATTATTTGGATGGTTGTGAATAATGAAATGGAAAGAATACGGAAGGAAGTGTTCGTGGTATAATTTGGGTAGCTACTATTCCGGCTGTTGTCTGGAGGGACTGAGATAGACCAGGCAAATCCATAAGATATCCTCACCCTAAACTGAGGTATTAACCCTACAAACTCGTGACAACGATTCAGAAATGCTACACAATTGGCCATGACGTTCGTTGACGGAAAGAAATTGGTGGTGACATCTGTTGTTCTTGTAGTACACATACGTACAGGGAGCCGGGATGTCTCAATCGGTATATTGATTAGACAGTGGGCTAGACGACAAAGGGATAGTGGTGCAATTCCGATAGGGCAAGAGATTGGTCTTTTCTCTAAAATTTTCGGACCAATATTGTTGGAGTCCGTGTAGACTCCTATTCATTACGTGGGGGAGGAGGGGGGAGTTACACCGGGGTGACGCTGACCCCTAGCCTCCTTGTGGTGCCGAGGTAAAGAATGACTGCAGATACTGACTGTAGCATGCACATGGACAGTTGCTGTTACAAACACTCTTACCTTTACAGTTTAAATACAGAAAGAACCAGGAATGCTGTTATAGGTCAGTATAGTAGACTTGACCTTTTTAAGTATCCGAAATATGGTTAATTAAAGTCACTCTTTTTTTTTTTTAGCACTGCCTCTTCTACCCACTCATCGTAGGTATACAGGGTGTTTGTTGCACTTGATCGCACTCAAAGATACACACAAACACACACACACACACACACACGATAGGAATATCCTGGACGATGGATTGCCCCTAATTAAAAATCTACTGAGTTAAAACAGTGAGACAGGAGTAAGTAGGCATTTCTGTTCTAAACAATACGTTCTTCATCTGCGTCTTGGGTGAATACACTTCACACGGTAAATGGCGGTGAGTGTATAGTTTAGTTCTCTCTGCCTAATAATGTTGTGCAAATCAGTAAGCGTTCGTGAATTCCGCTCTGCAACCACACTTCATAAAAGATGGGCAATATAATTGAGCTCGCCAAGAAGGAACTGCATGTCGTTTCAGTATTCAATTAATTTTTTCGCCCCAGTGCATGGACATAAAGAATTTTGCTCCATTAGCAGAGACGAGCAACTAAGTGACAGAATATTATTAATGAGGTGCCTTCTGTAATAGGATAATGTACTTAAGTCAGTTTCATTGTTATTTCAGCCATCATAGTAAAATTCTGAAGATTCTGTTTACTCATGAGATTAATTGCAGTTTTGTTTTGAATTCGTCTCATTATAGATTTTAAGCTTCTACGTGACAAATTATTCGAGGGGTTCAGCAGGGGCGTAATTGAATATCATCGCTCACGTGTTTTTTGTTTTTACTCTGACGCTTATTTGAAAATGGATTTGAAGTGATCCTAAAACACAGAGACGGGTGTTAAGTGATATTTACGAAAAAAAAAAAACTTTATCTTAAGGAAATACCAGCGACTGATCCCGGTGGCCGTGCAAGCTAAGGCGCGGATTTGTGGCCACTTGCTTGTTGTAAATACAGGTTCGAATCCCGCCGGGAGCATGTCTGTCTGTTGTGTGTGTGCTGTATTTTATCAGGTAGAAGTCTGTGCGACGGGCTGATCCCTTGTCCAGAGGAGTCGTATCGACTCTGTGTGTGTGTGTACGTTTGTGTATGTGTGTGTGAGAGAGAGAGAGAGACAGAGAGATTGAATGTGATCAAGTTGAACAGTAACCCTCTACACATACAACGTGTAGGTATAATAGACCAGGCTAAGACAGAAATATCAGCAGGCAAATAATTAAGCTGCCAGCAACCGGATCATTTACACATGGAATTAAACTGCCACCTTCCTTAAACGTTTGTACGTTTATTGACTACCTGAGCAACTGTTACATTTTAAAGCAATGGTTTACCCCTTGGAGTTAGTTATTGAATCATCGCAGCATATAAATGTTACATTCTAAATCATAGTTGTCTAACTTACGATCGTGGGCCGGGATAGCTTATTCGGAATAGCGACTCGATATGGGCTGGACGGCCCGTGGATCGAATCTCGATTGGGGCGAAATTTTCCGCAACCGTGTAGCCCGCACCTAGGGTCCACCCAGCCTCCTGCAAAATAGGTACCGCGTAGACCACCCACCCCAATCTAGCACCGAGGTTAAATAAAGAGTATAGCAGTACCTCTGCTCCCTCTCCGAGCCTTAGTGGCCTGTTCTAGGGTGAACGTTTTACTTTACCGCATCTTAATCATTCCGAATTCAATATTTCATTATACAATAAAGCTAGTATGCAACCATTTGGATCAGCCCTGTGTTTCACATTAAAGTAAACCACAATAACTTTAGTTGTATTGTTGCTTTTTAATTATTGAGATTGTATATAAACGTAACTGAACAAATATTTCGATTCCATTAATATGTACTACTATATTTCAGCGATTAAATGCACATAAATACCATTCGCATATTAAAAGCAAACAGAGGGTTATAATGATTCAGGGACTACATGATCTGTCTTGTCATTCGCGTGATAATGAATCAAATTCGCCACTCCAGCACTTCCAAATTATGCCTGGTTATTGAATGGAATGACGAACTGCAGCGGCCAGCGAGTAGCTATCGTCCGAAGATGAATGACACCGAAATAGATGCGGGCTCGTAACCATGGAGACCCTTCGGGCTGACCTGTAACTAGGTACATGACTTCCTACCGCCCGGCTGGGTGTCCGTCATTTTCCATCCAGAAATTCTGTGTCCCCAGAATTTGTGTTGCGCTTTTCAACCTCGTCTCCTTTGCAACAAACTAGAAAGATTCGAAAGATCGTGTATCGTCATGTGTTAGTACAGTTGTGAACGGAATTAGTCGAGGTTCTGTTTACGGAAATCTTACAAAATTTCTTACTGGCGTTTCGAACCAGGTTTTTCCTACACGTCGGTAAGGAATTACCACTACCCGCTGCTTAAAAACCCAGAAGAGCTTAGTTCTCATGTAATTCGCGGCGAGGAGCCTGAAATCACGCTAAGGATATTACTTCAGTAAAACCCTTAAGTTCATATTCAACACCATCAGCATACAGACGTAATTCCATCACTCTAGCTGCATATTCTTAAATGGTAAATTTACTGCTCGGCCCCTGTAAATTTTAAGCATACGAAATAACATCTATGGTTACGGAAGCATCATATTCACATTTTGCCTTCTTTATTCTCTTCTGGTGAGATTTTATGCAGCCGATCCCAGTGGCCGTGCGGTCTGCTGCTTGGATCTGTGATCTATCGCTTGCTGGGATTTGCGGTTTTGAATATCGTCTGGGGGCATGAATGTCTGTCTCTAGTGAGAGTCGTGTGTTGTCAGGTAGAGGTCTCTGCGACGAGCCAATCACGCGTCCAGAGGAGTCCTACCGACTGTGGTGTGTCTGAGTATGATCAGATGCAACAATAAACCTCTGTACCTGCAGCGAGTGGGTAGAAGAGGTCAGACTGAAAATGAAAGGGATAAAGAAATGAAGAGATCTTACACCTATATTACATATCTTGGGAGGTGCGAAGTAGCCTATGGTACATCGTCTTTGCATGCTTCTTTGCTTCTTTCCCCCTTATTCATTGTTTTCTGTTGTGTCTCGTAATGTAATTTAAGTTCGTGTTAAAGTTTCTTCAGTGCGATGTTTCTGCACAGGCAAAATTGGTCGTACATCTGTACATCTGTACATCTGTACATCTGTACATCTGTACCCCCGAGCGTAATGCGAACTTTCTCATGTGTCTATGCTGGAATGGACGAGGACCGAGATTCCACTGTGATCAAAGTGTCTGGAAGTTGTGGATACCACGATGTGCATTTGTTGCCCTCACTTGGACCTGTGGGTTGTTGAAACAACATTCTGTCTGTATACAAGAAAAGTCTTAGTGCACATTATCAAACCATTTCTAATTTTTGCCGGCTTCCTGTAATTATCTCCGACTTTTAATTTGCTGTATTTCATATTTCGTCAACCCAGAATAAATGTTTTGAAAACTACGCTTAAATATTCTTGAAGCTGGAAATGCGAAACAAATTGATATTGAAGTAAACTTGCCTCAAACAAATGCTTATACAGATTGTTGCCCTCAGTGTTGCGGCATCGTTTAGTGCTATCAGTGTTACCAATGTTTAGTGCTATCAGTGTTACCAATGTTTAGTGCTATCAGAGTTACTAATGTTTCTAGATAGCAAACAGCCCCCACAGTCAACCTCTGAAAAAGATGGTACATTTATCTCAGTAATTAACCAACTTGATGCACAAAATTTTGTTTTACAGTAAGTTTATTTCATGCCTCTACATGTTTCAAGCATATTTGCTCATCATCAGGAGGTCAAAATTGCATTACACAGCCTCTGGTATCATCACACTGAAACAAGTGAGTGGTCTAAAATTACTAAAATACAATTCTGTTAATATAAGCAAATAGTAGTAAAATTTTATGTGTGAATTTTTCGGGTGTGATTACTGTGTATTACTTACTATAAACATGCTGTGTCATGTAGAGGTTATGTTTATCCAATGTTTTATGTAATTTTGACCTCCTGATGATAGGCACATGTGCTCGAAACATGTAGAGGCATGAAATAAACTTATTGTAAAACAAAATTTTTTGTGTCTTATGTTTGTTGGACCGTGAATCATCTTGATAGTTGAATAAAGAGAGACCAACTTGATGTCACTTGCTTATTTATTTCATTATTTAATGCTTAACATGTTTCGGATGTTAATACATCCATCCTCAGGATCTTGCGACTTATTTGTTGAGTTATTTCATGGGTTGTATTGCTCTGGTTCGATGCGTGTTGGTGTTACGTTGTGGTTTGGCTGGGGTGGTGTGCATTAAATAATGAAATAAATAAGCAAGTGACATCAAGTTGGTCTCTCTTTATTCAAAAATTTTGTGCATCTAGTTGGTTAATTACTGAGATAAATATACTGAGATGCACGGTCAGCAAAACATCAAAAGATGGTACATATTTACTCCAAAACGTCCCCACACCATCTGATACGAATACATGTTTTGACAACCTACAAAACAATAGCCTGATTACACTTTGAATTTACATCAATTAGTTCCTTGTTTGAGTCGTAAATTTCTTTTATTCTCGATCCAAATATTTCATAGAGGTATGTGGTGTACTTATGTTCGAAGAAGTTGATAACCTAACGATATTCAGCTTTGAATGCCATGACACTGCCTCCATCCACTTGTTCGATTTATTACATTTCCTGCTAACAATTCATTAATATCTTTCCTGATTTTATGGAAGATAGTTTTTGCTTTGCTTGTTTAATTTTTCACTTCTAGACATATGCAAAATTGTACGGTCAAATTTCGTAGCGAAATTAATTTGTATTCAAAGACCTTGATGCTGAAGATGGATCTTATACAGTTCTCGTGTCTTGCATTAATCAGCTCACGGTTCCAATGTAACTAATAAATGATTGTCAAGAAGTGTGTATGATACGTTGTTTCGCTCATTTGGGCTATTCCCCACCCAAGCACTAACTAGTTTCCATCCAAACATAATCAGTGTATGTGTTGACTGTACAGTAGGAAGTAATGTTCATTATTAATGTGTCAGTTGGCTGTTCTTGATGGATGCAATATTTCAGTTGAAGCGTCCGTCGGGTTAAACCACTAATACATGAATATGGAATTACACTAATTAACATCCTTACCAAAGAGCAATATTTAACATCGTTAATAAGTAAGACCATTGGACACGGTTCTGAGCAAGTTCCAGCCACTTCCGATCAGCAGATTCCGTCCCCCTGTAATAGAGTTTCCTGCGATTTTTCCATCGTATTCCTGGTCTTCTAGGTGTATATTTTTCAACGCGTTTTTATCCAAAATTATGTAGAAAAAATCTCTGTTTTGACAGCGCAAAGTCGGTATGGACCTACTTCAAACTTCCCATTTCGGAAGCTTGCTTAAGCCACAATATAACTATACTTTGGCATAATCATCGATCTGCACTAAAACTCCGATATTTTAGGTTCTGAAAACAGCGCTGATAAACATTCAGGTGTTCTGCGATGTTACGCCGTGTTGACTGGTGAATAGTTTCCTACGTTTCAGAAAGACCTAATGCCTTCTATAGTGTGAATCAGTAAAAGCTATCTTTCAGCTTGCACTAGTAGACCCGGAAATGGCGGTACTATTGTGGAGCGGAGTCTGATGATGGATCCGTTAGGACACTTGAGGAATAACTTTCAAGTTCCCTAGTAGTTAGCTTGACACAAATATGGTGTATTATATTGGGAAGTATTGCAATTGAAGTACAGGTACTGAAGAATAATAACCGGTGCTGCGTTGAGTGGACGGTGGCGCAGTTGTTTGAGGCATTTGGCTAAAAGCTGGAAGCCCGCGGGTTCGATTCCCGATGGTGGCATTGGAATTTTTTATTGACAGCCTTCCGGCCGAACTATGGCGCTGGGGTCAACTCAGCCCCTAACAGAAATGAGTACCAGATATATTTCCTGGGGAGTAAAGGCGGCCGGTGCGTAGCTGACAACCTTATCACATACATGTACCAACTGTCATGCAGTCTGGGAACCTGAACTCCTGGAACTTTCAGGGTCTGTCCAGGTCTGTGCAGAGATTATTTACCATTTCTTATAGTGCTTGGTAGAGTAATAACAAGAATGTCCCCTGAGTAGCTCAAAGGATCAGAGAGGATATCGTTTGGAGAAAGGCATCATAGCCTTGTAATATGTAATAACTTACACTTCATCACAGCCGATTTGTAATTAATGGAATGATATACTCTAAATCTATAACTACATGTTTCGGCTCTTTTGAGCCTTCATTAGGTTAACCAAGGTGGATATAAAACATAGCCAATACTAATGCGTGTAACAGTTGTGAACGTTCCATATCCAATTTTGTAGACGTGATGATGGCTTACATGAGCCGAAACAGGGACTGTTATGAACAAAATCAGTTGTGTAGTAAAAGATAAGTTATTACAGAACTTGATAGTTTAGGCAACACGACAGTGTTATGTCGTAGCTTCACACGGGGGGTTTTTTTTGCTTACACTCGAACCCGTAGCCTCTGACACTGAGAAGACCTGAACACACTATCAGGTGCTGACCAGCTGTGGCGTAAAATATCGGCTATCTACTTGCGGGACTGTGGGTTACGTTTTCGTGTATTGACCTGCTTGGCGTAATGCCATTTTAACTGACCATAATAAGGTTATTGTTAGTCATATTTATGTAAATGCAGTCATATATGACACTACGCTTCTTAGAAACGTGGTATTTACCAGTCGACACGATGTAACACCCCAGAAGGCTTGTATCGGTCCTAAATTTATTTGAAATTTAGATATTTCGTGAACCGGGAATAATGCTGTCGGGGTGAGTATTTTCTGTTAGGGGCACTTACAGGATGGTTGGCAGTCTCACTGACTGAGGAGTAGAAGTAAATCAGTCCCATTACAGGCCCGAGGTGCCCAGAGGGTTCCATGAAGTTAAGGTTCCCAGACTATGTGACAATGGCCCAGGATGGTGGTAAGGTTGTCAGCCTTACGAGACGGCCGCTTTTACCTCCAGGAAATACTTCTGGTACTCATTTCTGTTAGAGGCTGAGTGGACCCCAGGGCCATAGTGCGATCGGAAATATTGTCAATGAAAAATTCCAATGACGCCATCTGGAATCGAACCAGCGACCTTCTGCTTTTTAGCACAGCACCTTAACCACTGTGCTACCGCGGTCCTCCACTGACTGAGGAGTGCTTTGTCGAAATCCTAGGTTTATTTGGTGCCATCTGGTGAGCGTATTCCTATGGTAGGAACGGTGCAGAGGTAAAGTGGCGGTACAGAAAAAGAACGTAAGTGATGGAAATACAGCGGCGGAGCAGTTGTTCAAGTCAATCTGACAGGGCGAGAGAGTGATGTGTGATGTTCTAATGTGAGCCGAGATACACGTATATTCAGCTCACGTCATAAAGGGGAAAGCTGCGGGCAGGCCGTCCTGGCTGATACAGCTTGACGCAAACCTCTGAATATAGATAGCCACATGTGCTTCATAGGTAACATTTACGCAGTAAGACAACAACAGAGAAGAGTTGAGATTTGGAGTATTATTTGTCATAAAGATTTGATCCAAAAGCAATTTTGATTTTAATGTTTGTTGACATTAATCGACAGACTTTAGTTATTTGGCCGCACACTAAAGCACCTTATCTTTACACCGGTGTTTCCCAACCTGGGTTCCGCAGAACATGGGTAAGGTTTCCGAGAGAATTCGTGAAATAAATACAGTGTTGTTTGCTAGAACGAAGTAATTGGTTCTAGAACCTTGTTCGTTATAACATCAGTTCGTTCTAGCATACATTGAATTGTGTGTATTTAGGGGTAATCCGTTCCAGGCCCACAGCCTAGAGCAAAGTTTCCATCCAACACAACTATTTAGACAGGAAAAATATAATATAAAATAAGAAATGTAAGTGTAAAAATAATATAAAATTAAGTTATTTGACTTTTATACACTGTACATGTAGATTTGAAAAGCATAAACATTCTTTCCTTAGTGAAAACTATTAACAAAATTTCTCTAATAAAAAGCATAAACAATCTAACGCACACGAAAAACGTAAACAATCTTTCCCTATTTAAATAAAGGTTGACCAACTAGATGACACTTGCTTTATTATATATTGCTCAACATGTTTCAGACGTTAATACGTCCATCTTCAGGAGCTAGCGAGTACTTGTTGTGTTGTGTAGGCTGA
>Ga0136643_10012141_pt1 | contig 12804 bp, 9 predicted proteins | sample TergutLab28metaG_FD_96883 | JGI IMG/M metagenome (GOLD analysis project Ga0136643, IMG submission 96883) | Labiotermes labralis P1 segment gut microbial communities from Petit-Saut dam, French Guiana - Lab288 P1 (version 3) (version 3) | ecosystem: Host-associated > Arthropoda: Insects >...
TTTGGAAATAATGATATGCTGTAAAAATACATGTGGGTGCGCGAGGTGTTATTCTTCGGCAAGGGTGGGGGGGGGGGGGGGGGGGGGGAGGCCTACCTGTTACGATACTTCATTACTGATTTGGTCAGTGTGTGTCTTGCCAAAGGAGTAAAGAAGGAAGGATGAAGGGCAGAAACTAAATACCACTTTAGCTTCTTCCACATGACAGTGTGCCAACATGCCCACACCAAAGACTGAAAATTACTTCTACATACTAAGAATTTTAATAAATTCTAATTCATGTAAATTATTTAACAAATATAATTCTTTCAAACACCAGCATTTCTTCTGATGATGCAGCACACTTTAAAACATAACTAATTCATCATATACAGTTTCAAATTCATGGTGTGTTAATAAATACATAAACAAGTCCTTCACATAAGTAAAGGTTAATCATGATGTGTCATTTTGCTTTTAACATATATTGTGACATCCAGTGCATAATGTAGCTGGATTTTGCAGTTTAACCACTTTTACCACATTTCACTGCTTACTGTGTAATGTCATAATAAAAAGTGTGCTACCTCCACAGTTAGTGTGCCTGATACTTCATCTGCTTCGTAAGGCCGGGACTGAAGGGAAATAACTTGTCTCTGGCTGGGGTTAATGAGTAATTCCTCTACTCCAACAATACCCAGACCCATGAACCTATTGGCCTTGTTTGCACGGTCATATATCTCAAACAGAAGTTCTGCTGTATTCGGACTCAAATCACTGCAAAATGAAACAAACACCTAAGTCAGTTTTTGTCTTCTGGTTACCATTAAATGCATACACTTTTAAAGGTGACACAATTTCACAATTATGATGTTTCATATTTTTACCCTTGGTAATCATTATATCCTGCAGATTAGAAAATATTTTATACATATTCTCCAAAATTTAAAAATACCGGATCCTCTTAAAGCAGTACTTACACTCCCTAAATCAGACTAATTTATTTCCATAATTAGGTGTATCACCACGCTTCATTTCAATTTACTGCTCCTTCTACCTAATGACATTAGTGATAACTGGTAACTTAAATTTCTATCCTCTTTCATTCATATAATTAAACATTTCAATCATGTTAGTTTTAAATTTCTTTCATTTTTATTCCACCTGTAGTTCAGTTCCTACTGGAAATTACATGCTATCATACAGCAAACATCATAATGAAGACCATCTCTTAGTAGACAATTTTGCCACACTTTCCGTTAGCAAGATGGTGTTCAGCAAAGCTGCTCATACGGAATCATTTCTTTCATGGCCCTTGTCCATTATGAAGTGTACACATAACAAAAAATGACCAAAAAGACAGTGTGTGAGGGACAGGACTTCTTGCCATCATAAAACTAAAAATACAGTCAAAAACCTACTAATTTGGACCTGATGGGAAGTCACTCTGATCCTCTAGGCTGAGGTTCAGTGCCTTCATCTTCAGGGGACTCAAGATCCAAGAGGAATGTCAGTTGTCCAAACTTAATACCCCTGATGATGATCATGATGATAACACACATTTCTTTAAAACACCAGAAACTGATTACCCACTGTCATATCCCAGGTGCATGAAGTTTTCACACTATTGTTATAAATGTGATGTAATTTCTATGGTAAAAAAAATTTTTTTAACATTAAAATAATTCACCCTTTCCATAAAGTAATGAGGTCTAATAATGTATGAAGCCTAGCTTCCAGGCCTCACGCAGTGCTAACATTAAGGGGTAGCTTTATAATCACCCGCTTACAATTGACCGCCATGTGAAGTCAGTTTACAGTTACTGATGGTTAACTGCTGGCTATGTCAAGTTTCAGTAATTTGAATCTCAGGCAAATGTTTCCAGTAATAAGGATGTCTTGCAACAGAATTTTTTCACCATTTGTTAACAAATATAAGGATTTTCCATATGTGTAAGGCACACAGGATTGAGAAATCTACACATTGCAATTAGACAGCATATTTTAAGCATTTGTACTCCTCAGGCCAGAAAAGGGTTTTCTGGAAAACCACCTCTCTGTCCGCATTCCACTAAATTTGCTCATCTTAGCCTCTCAATTTATCTATCCGTTCGTTCAAGAGATCTCTATATTAGGTACCCTTAAGTTATATGACTTGCACAGGTGCCAACTGCAACAAAATCAATAATTCCAACACCAATGTGTACAGTATTACCATTTACATGCAAAACAGTATTTTCTACAACAAGACTGTAAAAATATATAGTGAACACTTAATAAGCACTGTCAGGTCAAGACAATCTTTGGTACTAACATCTTTCACTGAACTGAATGGATTTTTAAACTATGTTGCTATCACAAATACTGTGTAATCTTAAATGGATAAGAAGCACTGTGATCGAGTCCTGGTGTCAAAAAGACATACTTTTCCATTGTATAAATGTTATGTTTAGTTTAAATATTTTTGTGGCTATCAATGATCAATGTCTACACAGTGTACTCAGTAACATGTTAACTGCACAAAAGATTAAGCCAATACCTCAATGGTATCTCCAGAATTACAGAATATTACCTCTCTTTCTCGCATTAGGTATAACTGTAAGTAATATGCAAAGCGTAAATGTTAGCATAACATTCGTAGCCCCATCTGCAAATAGGCCTCTTAAGTGTGCACTGTATGCTTTCACAGTCATGCTTTACTTTTTCTGTGAGCTTAGGGTATATGGGCACAAGTTCCACCCTCTGCCCTCCACATACTCAGAGAAATCAAATTCTGTTCAAAGAAAGTTATTATTTGAAGGACTCACAAAAGAAAATGTTCATCCCATACAGGATTGTTGGTGTCTTTTTTAACGGAGGTTGAATTCTTTTGTGGAGGTTCATCCATTTCCACAACACAGAATGGTTCTGAACAACCTGCACAAAAAAACTATCTTAATGTGACAGAAAAGAAATTAATATTTTTCAAAACATTTTAAAATTGAAAGTAAACACAGACACTCACCCGTATATATGGTACAACTACATAAACAATTACCTTTTTTTGCACCAAGAGAAGTGGCTTTAATAACTTTCACCAAAAGCCTTTTTTCTGTTGAAGTCTTTGATGGAATGGATGAAAATTGTGAACCCATCTGCAAAAACACATAAAACACAGTACTTTCTTCCTACACTGGTTATAAGGCATTGACGTGATACAGAATCATGATGAAATATGTAAGATTAATAAACATTTCATCAACAGTAAGAAAATCAGTGTCAAGCTATAGTGTACATCATGTAACAACACCTAAAAAAATGGTATTATCCTGAAGTTGTAACTGATCTGTGGAGAATGAAGGAAGAGGTGTAAAGTCATATCAAACATTATGACAGGAAGCCAAGACTAATGTTCACATAGAAATATGAAACTAACATACTGAAAAAAAAAAAAAATATATATATATATATAAAACACAACTGAAATATAAAAGTAAACCATGTGGACTATTTCAAGCCCACAACCGTTTATTACGTTTCTTTTCCTGTGCTGGAACTAGATAGCATTACAGTACCTTGTAGTGTCTAATAACAAACAATAAACACTCAGCTTCATTTATTTCAGTGCACTTTCTGACTTACTCAGGAATTCCAGTAAAAACTAAATATACTTACTTTCAAACCAATAGCGTGTCCTTTATTATTTATACATCATGAAGAACATCATATACAGATTAATAAGACTTGTTTTGCCAGACACTATGGAGTACATACCATACTATCGTAATGGACTGGAAGTATGTAGGGTGGAGAGGCTCGTTGCCTTATAAGCCGTGGACACGTGGCATACTGGTTGAAGTTGAGGTGCACCTCAGTGTTCCTGAGGGCTAAGATCACAATTTCTGATATCACATCCTGAAGCTGCTGTTCATCCAAGTTATTCTTTATGCTCCCAACTGGGGCAAGTGCAACTTTAATCTGAAACATGCACATATCCTTCTATTCCTAAACTCCAAACATGGACAACATTTCATACTACCTTCCCATCTACACACAGGAAGGATTTCTTCAGCAAATGAATCTGTTCTGACAAGCATACAGCAAGGGAATAATACAGTGAAGTTACATTAGTTATTAATAGCCCTTGTCACTGACACGGTGCATGTTCAAAAATTCTGAATGATAAAACTTAGCAAGTGTTAATGTTATTAGTACCCATACTGAAAATAAAAATGGAAAGTAGTTTCATCAATCATATCAATAATACTCTCCACTCCAATAATACAACATACATGTTATGAAGACACACAAGTACCACACACCACACCTTGTTACCTACACATAAATATGATAATCAGTATCACATGTTTCAAATCTGGAAGGAGGTTCGGAGGAGTACAGGAAAGTTGCACTATTCAGCAATAGATTTTAGACTACGAGAAAGATGGTGCAGGGAAATTACATATCATCAGCTGCCATCCTTCAGAAATACTTCACTGACAAGTGTAACCACTGAGGGATCCCTCATTACTCTTTAACTAGTTCTGTAACTAAATTCACATGTCTTAAACCAGTAAATATCACATTTAAAGTAACAAAAATAGATGCATTGTATCAGGTGTTAACAAAACAGTACTCTGTATGATCCTATAACACCATGATCAGTACATGTGACTGAAGTTGTTCATGTGACTTATGTATTGTGCCATGTGCTTTAAGTACTGTGTTTGACCATTCTGATTTCTGTCTTACTGAAAAGGGTGAAGGGTGTATCAATGTTTCAGGTGATCCAGCTACCTCCATCTTCCATCTTTATAATTAAGGCATCAGGTTTCTCCACACCCTTGGTAATAACATAAAAAGTATGCAGTGCCACAACCCACAAAATGTAATTATAAAGAACACCGTCATGGTGAAAACTTCTGCAATTATGTTACTATAAGAAAATAATGCTAGATACAGGAATTAACATAAAAATGTTTATGAAGTACCACTTTTGTCATAATTGACACAATAATATATAGAGTTTTCTACAACAATAGCCAGTAAAGTCACTTACTATACATACTTGAGGAATATATTTCTTGTCACTATGAACTTGACTGCTTAACAGTTAAGATGCTTTTTTAAGTACCAAACTAGTCCACCACACACAGTACTCACTTATTCTAAGAAAAGCATTTTACGTGCATTCCTGTTTTAATGCTGGCATCAGTAAAATACATTTGCTCTGTTCACAGAATATTTAAATATATAAAAATCTCACAAGGACCCTCAACTAGCTATGGAGACAAGTGATTTCTATCAAACCTCTTCTCAACCTGCCAATGTCCCATACCTAGACCACAAGTGAGGAACTTGTCTTATTGATGGGAAATGTGACTCACATCCGGCCAGCCATCGCATTTCACGTTTGCTAGGAGTTTTTCCGTAATGCAGACGATGTTGAGCCTGGCACGGAACCTATTCACATTCACTCTGAAGTGAGATACTTCAACTTTCTCGCCTCTCTGACGAAAAGCCTTCAGCTGCATGGCAGGCGTTGCCTCGCAGTCGCATGTTATCGTCTACAAAAACAGAAAGTATTGTATCAAGCACAATGTGGAAAGCATAACACAATGCCTGCATTAAAATTAAACATAATTATGTAAATAAGAAACTCATTCCAGATGCAATATAAATGTGACAAATTACAGACATCATACAGTAGTAAGATTGAGTTTGTGAAGGAAGTAAGAAAAGTCATCTGTCTGAGACTGTCAAAAAGCTTGTTTCTTCTGACCATCACAGGTACACAGGTGAGGAGGAGGAGGAAGCTTATGTCAACAGAGTATATGGGTGGCATATTTCAATACCACACTTCCCAATGGCATAGAAATATTTAACACCGCCTGAACTAGAATGAAATCTTGCGTACAACCGTGAACATTTATATACCACAGACTGAATGTCCATAATAATAAAATGACTGCATTTTGGCAGTCAACAGGATTTGGTTAATAAAAAAGCATGAGAACATACGGTAACAATCGACTTGCAAATAAACACACTGAAAGTTACTTTTCTCAAAAAATTTTATACAATGTTCAATCTACAGAATCTCAAGGGCTAGACAAGAGCTTTGTATTCTCATATGGTTAACTACATCAATGGTTGTAAAACATTACCAGAAGCAAAAAGAGATATGTTTGCTTTGTGGACAAGTCACATGCTCATATGATACCTATATGACTGTCATGTGACAAGTTTGAATGCATGAAACAAAAGGGTGCCTTGTCCATTTGTAACTAATGAACAACCAACAAAGTGGCATCTTCATTGGCAGTTCTCAGAGAATCAAAAATCTCACACATTCAGATTCAGCAGAAAGTTTCCAAGAAACATGACAGTTCCTCATTAACCCAAAAAAAATTTAGCAGTAGACACTTGTTTAGACAACTCATAACAAGAAAAAGCAGCTGTTTGCCAAACACACAGAACACCGCAGGTGGATGACTTGACTGCCCTTGATAATGCACCATGCAATATAGTAGCCCAGTAATCTGGAGAGATTCCAATACGGTGCTACAGAAGTTGGCAATGGATGGTGGGTGGGAACATAGGTTTAAAATACTAACCAAGAGACCTGCAGCTAAGAACAACATGGGCTGTAACCCTGTTTCTCTGATAATGTCAGGGCGTATTTGTACAGTTAACTGCCATGCTCAGTCAGCTAAGCAAACACCCCTACATAAATCTCACACAGTACATCATTTTAAGGTATTATTAATCTTCTGCCCAGTTTCTACATCACATGTTATTCTGTCATTCCATCAACTAAACGGGCATAGCAAAACGAATGTACCATGCAGTCAGTAACCTACTGGACAAGCGTGGTCTGGGTGTAACACACAGATTGATCAGTTGGCTGTTGGGCACAGAGTGCATAGTTTCCCTTTTTTAAAAGCTTTCATACTGTTCATAATTTTTGTAAGATGGCCAGGTTTCAGACTGCATACTGTTTAAAACTCTTGCCTTTAATTCATTTCTAGTTTACTAAAATGATCATCACACTACAAAATTTACAAAATTGTCACTATTAAACACAAATTTCAATCACAAATGTCACTGTGAAGGCATTATACTACTACACACAATTATGTAAACTACTGTGACCTTAAATCAAGCAAAATCACTGACTTTTTGGCAGCTCTTAAATTCTTGCATGGTTTTGTGTTCCATTATTCATCATGATAATGTCATGGGGGCAGTTCGTCCATTAATTCTGTATGAACTTCCATTCAGCTGCCTAGCCAGTTTGTTCACAGGAGTGATGGAGGTGCTAATCTTTGCTTAGGAACAAGGGTTTTGGGCTGGTCAACACAAGCCAGTCAGTGCTGTGGTGGTGTGCAGAAGGTGGGAACCCTTGAGTACCACCATGCTCACTATGCATGGCACTTCTCTCCATGGTCTTATTGCAAGCAAGTATAAGGCCATGCATACCACTGACCAATGTTAGGAACGCGAATAAATGGGTGTCACACACAGTATTTTTTTCCAACCGACATCATAAACAAATCAATCTCTATTTTTTCTTTAGTTCACTCTCCCCTGTCCACTTATCTCTTGTTTGAGAACACACCTGCAGTTTTAGTCCATACGTAAGTTAATGCTTGCATAAGGACATCTCTCCTGATAGAAAATGTTTCCATTTCAATGATCACCGGTTAGTAAACTGTTCTAAGAATTAGCAACAGGTACACAATTCTCTATTTGCTGCTGTGAAATAGAAAGACATTACTGTCGATAACTATCTGTACAAACCACTTTAAATTCCGTCAATAGTTTCCAGCCCTTCTCTCCCCTACTTTTTTCTAGAGGGGAAGGGCTACAGCAAAATGTATACATATATATATATTGTTCATTTACAAACAAAAAGTCGAAAACACTTCTAATATTGCTCTTCAGTGTATCGAAAACCCATCGCTTGCGGAAAAACCCAAATGGCGCCGTTGCTAGGATACGAGGAAAAACTTAGTGGGGGAAACTCGCCGTTCAAGGGAAAACCAACCGACTGTAGCTGCTAGAATACGTGAAGGGGAATCGGACAAAACGAAACCCCCAAACTAGCGTCATTACTAACACACGGCATAAGCTCACTCAGGGAAAACTTAAACTACAGCCGTTGCTAAGATACCCGGAAAACCACCTATGGGTAACCCACCTCTAATGGAACATTCAAACTACAGCTGTTGCTAGGATACGGGGAAACCCAACACTCTACAGTAGGAACTTTGGTAGGATACAAAAAAAAACGCGACTATGTTCCTCAAAATGGACTGCAGACGTTTTTGCACGGTCACTTTAGTAATTAGATATTTTTGTGCACACCTGCACTGGACTCATGACACGCAAGGAACAGATCACAAAAACAAAGGATGTGTAACCCTCACTGACTGGACGCTGAATCGTGATTCTTACCGTCAGCTGCACAAAATGTAACACGCATCAGTTTCACAATATTTGCAGAAACCACAGCATCAGTTCTTAAGATGGCTAAGAATTTTTAATGGAGCAAATATCAAACAGCATACGTATATACTGCTAGGTGCAGCTGTAACTTTCAAACGTTCAACAAGCCAAATGCCATCCTTATTGATGTCACAAACTGTAAATGGTTGAACGACAATACGTGCTGTACCGGGATAGTGCGTCATATGCACATTTCTACGGTATGTAAAACATATCCGCAAAGCGGCTAACAGACGGTTGTTTCTACTTTTGTCAGTATCTCTTCACGTTGATGGATTCTGGACGCGCGTATTACATAAACATGCAGCCATACATCGTGGTTACCACGACATTTGTAACTTTTATTTTTGAACATGGAACTTGAAACATAAACAAAACATGGAACCCCCTCCACAGGGCTACGTACACTGTAACCCTACTGAAACCGCTTTGTTACTAAACTGGATATTTTTGAAGCCCTAGTTTTGCCCGCTTTGACAACTTCAAACCCATCCCCATTTAAAAATAAATGGAAGGTATAAACGAGTAGTAATAATCAATTAACATAAACGAGTAGCAATAATAAATTAACAGTCAATGCATATTAGACGTAATTACGACAGCCATGTCTGTCAAGTTGTTGATCCCGTTCAGACTCGACGCCCAACAGCAGCGGTGACACGCAATTAACTTACGTACAAATAGGTCAGTTCCGTAAACCAACGGAGAAGGGAAAGTACAGTGGTACAAGTCCCTCAGCAAGTGGCCGTTTGAACAAAGGTTACAAAAGAATCGCTATAGAGGTTGCTGTCTACTGCGTTATGGCGTCGCATATTCTGGCAATTATCACAGACAATCCGGCCGCTCCATCCTCTCAACTGAACCCTGAACATGGAAGCAGCTGTTTCCTCTGAAATGCTGATGGTCACCAACCAGACTACACGATATAAAAATTGTAATTTCCATTTTCTACCGTGCCGAAAACCTCTTATCTCGTGTTATCGGATCATTCGTTCTAAGTGATTAGGCCCTGCAGTGCTCTCATTATAAACCGCTATCATTAGCACATGTTAACGTTTTTCTAACAAACATCTAACAAACAATCAACTAACTTCATAGAACGAAGTCCACCTTGAGAAGCAAAAAGTCGCCCAATTTGTGAAGAAACTGCCCGTCCTTTATGGAACCTGGAGGTTCATTATTGTGTTGTGACAGCCCAACTCTTCCCTGAGCAACATATACCTATAACCGGTATATGGAGTTTAAGTCTTTTATTAAGTGTCAAAATTGTACATTTGGTAGATAGATCAGATTTGTTTAAAATTAGTAATTCAGTTTATGATGGAAGAGAAATTGTAAGGAGTCTGTACAGCAGTTTACAGTGACAGAGAATTTTATGGTGGGTATAGTGAGCTAACAGTTTCGATGTTTGTCAGTGTCAAACTTGATGGATTAGGAAATGTTTTGGAACAACTGACGTTGTAAACTTTGACAAATTTTGGACATCTTAAATCTTGCTAGGAAGATTTACAATAGTAGGCACGCTTGCACATTAAGAGAAATCAGTAAGACGCGTGAAGGCGTTCACACGGGTGATGACAATGAAACAAGGTTACATAAATGGGAGCCAACGGAGTTAAAGTATTCAAAATTTTAACTTTTGAACCCATTAGGAAACAGTGAAATTTAACATTGTAGCCAATCGGGAATAGTAAGAATATTTAAGGGGGGATGAACTAGAAGCTTGCGAGTTTTGAAAACCTAACGCAAATAAGAGTCTGTTATATGCCCTGGAAGTGACAAGTTGTGTACGCGATACCAAGGCTAGTAGTGCATACATTTTTCAAAGGCGCATACATCCACACACGTCTGTAAATTCCAACAACCGTGAAATAATATAAATAATATTAATAGTTTCCAGTTATTTACAAAATTACTGTTCCACCACTTAGAACACTTAGATTCCCTAGGAGAAAGACATGCAAACCGACTGAAGAGCTGGGTGGGTTGTATACCTTATAGCGAAATAAAAACATTTGCTAGCAAAAGACATGGCATTATCCAGCAGCGGTATAACGAGGAAACTCGGCCTTTACCTCTTTATTATTCACAGAAAACATATTACACATCAAACCAACATCCCATACATGTAAGGGTGTTTTACAAGCCAGTCAAGAAGAGATAGGAAATTTGGTAACAGTAATGACAGAATTATACAAAGATTCCGTTCCTCTGGGATTTGACGCTGCATAACTGGGTTACCGGAATCAAACCGGTTGCCTTGAAATGTCGGTATCCGACTGCCCACTGATACGGCCTCATATCCCACGAGAAAGAAATTCTCAGCTACATCGCTGCCAAAACCTCGGAACTCAACAAATTATTTAACTCTCCAAATCATCGTTGAACATGGCGACAATGGCTGGCAATCTGGCTTCACATCCAGAGACCTCTTCAGAACCACGGTCAGTATACCGATTATCATACAGAAACAAGAGACAGGAGGTGAGACAGCGGAGCCAGATAACTAACTAGACTACAGGCTAGACGGCCGAGAAATCTTTTTCGATATCCGGAAGAGGAAAGAGATTCTTCTCGTTTCCGAAACATCCAGACCGGCTTCCGGGCCTAATCAGCCTCCTACTCAATGACAACCGAGGGATTTTTCCTGCGAGTACAGTGGCCGGGACGTGAAGCTGAAAAATCTGTCTGTTGCTGGTGTTAAGAATAAGCAGAGGTATAAAACCAATCCCTCACATTTCTTCACTGCGTGCAAGGAGATAGCTTAACTTTTAGCGACAGCCAGCCTAGAAACTGTCTGTTGCGCGCCTACTTCCTACCTCACGGTGCATAATTCACCCACCATTTCTGTGTGAATACAGCAGTGCATCGCCACACACACACACTTCAGAATCCACACACGTTTTATTCCCAGCAGGCCTAAACGGGAATACTTTCTTTTTCGGCCCCGTAAACCGTCACACTTTCTTTATGCGACGTGTCGTAGTTGGTCATGTTTTAACAAACGAACTGTATATAAACTCTGCCACAACAGCCCCTGTTGCGAAGGGCAGAAAACAGTGGACTGGACAAAAACACACGAACGAAACGATAATTGGCAGAGAAACAAAGAATCCCCCTAAATGCTAGGAAATCCCATCTGAACAGACCTATGTTGAAATTAATATATATATATACATATATATATTATTTGTGATTTTAAAAATGTCTAAAATAATTTTTATCAGACCATTATTACACGTTAAACATTTACCTACGGCCAGACGAAGCTCGGTAGTTCGGTTAATTCCAACCAGACAGGCATCAGTTTTTCACTGACGTCCTTATAGCGCAATACAAGGTCAAAGTTCAAATAACTAATCATTGCCAGCACGGTATGTCAACAAAACTGGCTGCCATTTTGATACACATGTGCTATGAAAATGTATGAACGTTCTTACATTTTAAATGATATGAGATAGCAGGGGTAAGTGAAAAATTGCATTAATTCCCAAATTAACTCCACGCAGAACATTATCTGGTCAGGGCTAAATCCTTATTATTGTTACGCACATAACTTTTAAACTATCACTGATGTAGCTTTGTTAATACCATAGAATATTCTAAGCTCAATTCGTGGATTTACTTGTGAAGAAGTACGCTATGCGAACTAGCCACGAAACTGCAGGTACTGTACATATTGTGTGTTCGGAAGCCTGCGAGCAAGTGGAAAGAAATACTGTCTCTGGCAGTATTTCTAAATCAATAAAAGGGGGCCCATCGCCTTATCGAATCACACTAAGTTCACTGATATAAATATGCGGAGTAGAATGCCTGTTATAAACAAACATTCCTTCATCCTGCTTGCCTCCCAGTTTCTGCCCGCTCACATTTTTTTTTTTGGCATTAATCCAGTCTTCGCTTGTACCTAGGGTACAGCTGGCTTAAAACCCGATTACTAAGAAACCAACAAAAATATTTTCAACTTCGCTGAAAATATTTTTTCGAAAACTGATGAAAGGTTTCAAGAAAAACCTTGTAGATAAACTCTTGTGCTCCAACTGACCCAAAACCCACTCCGAACTCCTCTTACGGCGCAAATGCGACGACGATGTCGGTACCCCACAGTTCCACAAGTAGCTTACAAGTGAATGACCGAGATGCCTAGCGTATCTCACAGACATACCGCAAAATGTCTGCAATGCAGTGACTCATCCAACAAGCAAATTTTTGGCAGGAGAGTCGGTTATTTTTTGAAGATGGGGGGGGGGGGGGGGGGGGGGGTGCTGGCAAATAATTTTTTACATTCCAGCTTACTACAGAAAAAGCCTAAAAAGGGGCTGTTTAAAGAAAAAA
>Ga0136643_10012146_pt1 | contig 12802 bp, 12 predicted proteins | sample TergutLab28metaG_FD_96883 | JGI IMG/M metagenome (GOLD analysis project Ga0136643, IMG submission 96883) | Labiotermes labralis P1 segment gut microbial communities from Petit-Saut dam, French Guiana - Lab288 P1 (version 3) (version 3) | ecosystem: Host-associated > Arthropoda: Insects >...
CCAAAGGGCCCGCCGGTGTCTAGAGGGAGAACGCGCGCAGGCCCCCGAGGTACGAGGGGGGCGAGCACGATCGACCGGCAGACACCGGGCCCAAGGGCCCGGAGGCGAGAGCCCGGCAAAAAAAGATCCCGGCAAAAAAACCAGAGGGTGGTGCCGCGCCGACTCGGCACCACCCTCTGTTCCGTGGGCCGACCGTACCCGACAAGGGTGCTCGGCACCCCGAGTACGGTGACGCGGCGTCACTCTCCGTCCTAGTCGCGTAGGCTCGCAACCGTTGCATTCCGTTGCACGCGGACCGCGGTGTACGAAGCATCCAGGGTGGGGGCGACGTGGCAGCACATCTACCGGGCGGTCTCGGCAGGCTGGACGGCCTCGACGTCCGGACCTCGCCTCATCTGCTCGCGTCGGTGCGGGAGGCCACGCTCGCCGGGAAGGTGCCGCCGGAGGAGCCGCGCGCGGTGATCGGCGCGTCGTGGTCGCGGGTCCTGCACCACGGCGTGGACCCGGACACCGGCGGCCACAACGGCCTGCTGGGCACGGACGAGTTGGAGCACCGCCGCCGTTCGACGCCGCTCGGCGAGATCCTGCCGGTCCTGCGCGAGGGCCTGGTCTCGGTCGCGGACGCGGCCTGGCACATCATGGTCGTCACCGACGCGGACGGCCGGCTGCTGTGGCGCGACGGCAGCCTCGCGGTGCGCAAGAGCGCCGACCGGCTGGGCTTCGCCGAGGGCGCGTCGTGGGCGGAGGAGGTCGTCGGCACCAACGCGATCGGCACGGCGCTGATCACCCGCGCCCCGCTGCAGGTGCACTCCGCCGAGCACTTCGTCCGCACCCACCACGGCTGGACGTGTGCCGCGTCCCCGCTGCACGATCCGCGGGACGGGCGGCTGATCGGGGTGGTGGACGTCAGCGGTCCCGCGGCCACCGTGCATCCGGCGACCCTGTCGCTGGTCGCGGCGGTGGCCCGGGTCGCGGAGGGCGAGTTGCGGGCCCGGCACTGGTCGGCGGTCGAGGGGCTGCGGGCGATGGCCGCGCCGATCCTGGCGAGGATCGGCGGGCAGGCGCTGGCGGTGGACCGCAACGGCTGGACCGCGGCGGTGACCGGGATGGCGCCGCCGGAACGGGTGGCGCTGCCCGCGTCGATGCGGGCCGGGACGCTGTGGCTGCCGTCGCTGGGGACATGCACGGCGGAGCCGCTGCCGGGCGGCTGGCTGATCCGGGTCGACGGGCGGGAGCGTACGCCGGGCGCGGGCCGGGTGGTGCTGGACCTGAGCCTGCCGCGGTCGCCCTCGGTGACGGTGTCGGGCGCGGCCGGGAACTGGACGCAGGCGCTCAGCCCGCGCCATGCCGAGCTCCTGTTCGTGCTGGCGCTGCACCGGGACGGCAGGACGGCGGCGGAGCTGGCCGGGGACCTGTTCGGCGATCCGAGCCGGACGGTGACGATCCGGGCGGAGCTGTCGCGGCTGCGGCGCAACCTGGGCGGCGTGCTGGCGCACCGCCCCTACCGGTTCGCGGACGGGGTGGACGTCCGGCTGGTGCGCCCGGTCGAGCCGCTGGACCTGCTGCCGCACTCGGTCGCCCCGGTGGTGCTGGCGGCCCGCCGCTGAGCCGGGGTGCGGCCGCGGTGCGGACGCGTGTGCCGGTGCGGGTTCGGGCAGGTGTTCGCCGCATCGTAGGGTGTGCGGCATGAGCACCCCCGTGACCACCTGGTATCTGGAGCAGACCGACCGGGACGAGCTGCGTCCGGCGGCCGCGCCGGCGGTTCCCGGGGTGGGGATCGCGCGGGCCGAGGTGCCCTCGGGGGATCTGGGCCGCTTCCTGTACGCGGCGGTCGGCGGCGACGTGTCGTGGATCGACCGGCTGCCGTGGCCGGTCGAGCAGTGGCAGGCCCATCTGGAGCGTCCCGGGGCCGAGTTGTGGGTGGCGTACGAGCGCGGCACGCCCGCGGGCTACATCGAGCTGGACGCCCAGGACGAAGGCGCCGTGGAGATCGTCTACTTCGGGCTGCTGCCGGCCTTCCGCGGCCGGGGCATCGGCGGGCACCTGCTGTCGTACGGCACCGCCCGCGCCTGGGACCTGGCCGGCCGGTGGCCGGGGCGGCCGGAGACGCGGCGGGTGTGGCTGCACACCTGCTCGCTGGACGGCCCCCACGCGCTGGGCAATTACCAGCGCCGCGGGTTCCGCGTGACGCACACCACACAGTCTCACTGAATGAGATGATCGAGTCCACATGACGGATAACGGTGGACTGCCGGAAGACCCGCATGCCACGCTTCCGTCATGTCGCGCACTGGAATCGCCTTGGTAGGTCGGCCGCACGTCGACTTCTGCCGCGTGTCCAGCGCGATCTGTCCGGCGGGCTGACCGTACTCGGCACCATCTCCCGCCCTCCCCGTCGTCGTGGATGCGTGCGGTTCCCCGCTGCCCAGCTGAGCCCCACCACCAGGCGTTCTCCCAGGCTGCAGGGTTCCTCTCGCGCTGTTCCGACCGCATTCGAGCCTGCCAGAAGGACGCATCGCCATGGCTGCCAGCCCCGACCACCCCCAGACCCCTGCCCGGAGCGCCCCGGCGGCCGCCCGCCGCAAGTCCGGGCGCCACCGCGGCGAGGGCCAGTGGGCCAAGGGCCACTTCACTCCGCTCAACGGCAACGAGCAGACGAAGAAGGACGACGATGGTCTCAATGTGCGGACACGTATTGAGACGATCTACGCCCAGCAGGGTTTCGACTCGATCGACGGCGCCGACCTGCGCGGACGCATGCGCTGGTGGGGTCTGTACACGCAGCGGCGGCCGGGAATCGACGGCGGCCGCACCGCGGTGCTGGAGCCGGAGGAGCTGGACGACCGCTACTTCATGATGCGGGTGCGGGTCGACGGCGGCCGGCTGACGGTCGCCCAGCTGCGGGTGATCGGCGAGATCTCGCAGGAGTTCGCCCGCGGCACCGCCGACATCACCGACCGGCAGAACATCCAGCTGCACTGGGTCCGGATCGAGGACGTGCCGGAGATCTGGCGCCGGCTGGAGGCGGTCGGCCTGTCCACCACCGAGGCGTGCGGCGACGTGCCGCGCGTCATCATCGGCTCCCCCGTCGCGGGCATCGCCGAGGACGAGATCATCGACGGCACCTGGGCGATCGAGGAGATCTCGTCCCGGTACATCGGCAGCAAGGAGTTCTCCAACCTGCCGCGCAAGTTCAAGACCGCGATCTCCGGCTCGCCGCTGCTGGACGTCGTGCACGAGATCAACGACCTGGCGTTCGTCGGCGTCGAACACCCCGAGCACGGCCCGGGGTTCGACCTGTGGGTCGGCGGCGGCCTGTCCACCAACCCGCGGCTGGGCGAGCGGCTGAACGCCTGGGTGCCGCTGGCCGAGGTGCCCGAGGTGTGGGCGGGCGTGGTCGGCATCTTCCGCGACTACGGCTACCGGCGGCTGCGTTCCCGCGCCCGGCTGAAGTTCCTGATGGCCGACTGGGGCGCCGAGAAGTTCCGCCAGGTGCTGGAGGACGAGTACCTCGAGCGGCCGCTGCTCGACGGCCCCGCGCCGGAACTGCCCCAGCAGGTCTGGCGCGACCACATCGGCGTGCACCGGCAGAAGGACGGCCGCTACTACGTGGGCTTCGCCCCCCGCGTCGGCCGGGTGGACGGCGCCACGCTGACCAAGATCGCCGAGGTGGCCGCCGAGCACGGCTCGGACCGGCTGCGCACCACCACCGACCAGAAGATGCTGGTCCTGGACCTCGCCGAGGACCGGGTCGAGTCGCTGACCGCCGCGCTGGAGGCGATGGACCTGCGGGTGCGGCCGTCGTCGTTCCGCCGCGGGACGCTGGCCTGCACCGGCATCGAGTTCTGCAAGCTGGCGATCGTCGAGACCAAGGAGCGCGCCTCCTCGCTGATCGACGAACTGGAGCGCCGGCTGCCGGAGTTCGACGAGCCGATCGGCATCAACATCAACGGCTGCCCCAACTCCTGCGCCCGCATCCAGACCGCGGACATCGGCCTGAAGGGCCAGCTGGTCACCGACGCGGACGGCCGGCAGGTCGAGGGCTACCAGGTGCACCTGGGCGGCGGCCTGGGCCTCGACCCCGGCTTCGGCCGCAAGGTCCGCGGCCTGAAGGTCACCGCCAATGAACTGCCCGACTACATCGAGCGGGTGCTGACCCGCTTCCAGGAGCAGCGCACCGACGGCGAACGCTTCGCCCAGTGGGCGGCCCGCGCCTCCGAGGAGGCCCTCTCATGAGCGAGCGTGCCGCGCCCTTCTACTGCCCCTACTGCGGCGACGAGGACCTGCGCCCGTCGGAGGAGGGCCACGGCGCCTGGGAGTGCCGGTCCTGCAACCGCGCCTTCCAGGTGAAGTTCCTCGGCCTGCTCGCCGAGGGGTTCCAGGCCGTCTCGCAGCACAACGCACCGCACTCCCCGCATGGAGGCGCTTCGTGACCACCGTTCAGCACACCGCGGAAGAACTCGAACGGCTGGCCGGCCAGGCCGGCCGCGACCTGGAGGAGGCATCGGCGCTCGACGTGCTGCGCTGGGCCGCGGACACCTTCGGGGGCCGCTTCTGCGTCACCTCCTCGATGGAGGACGCGGTGGTGGCGCACCTGGCGTCGCGCGCGCTGCCCGGGGTGGACGTCGTCTTCCTCGACACCGGCTACCACTTCCCGGAGACCATCGGCACCCGGGACGCGGTCGCGGCGGTGATGGACGTCAACGTCATCACGCTCACCCCGCGGCAGACCGTCGCCGAGCAGGACGCCGAGTACGGTCCGCGGCTGCACGACCGCGACCCCGACCGGTGCTGCGCGCTGCGCAAGGTGGCGCCGCTGGAGGAGGGCCTGCGCGGCTACGACGCCTGGGCGACCGGGCTGCGCCGCGACGAGTCCCCGACCCGCGCGAACACCCCGGTGGTCTCCTGGGACGCCCGGCGGCAGAAGGTCAAGATCGCGCCGATCGCCCGCTGGACGCAGGAGGACGTCGAGTCCTACGTGGCCGAGCACGGCGTGCTCACCAACCCGCTGCTGATGGACGGGTACGCGTCGATCGGCTGCGCGCCGTGCACCCGCCGGGTGCTGGAGGGCGAGGACGCGCGCGCCGGCCGCTGGGCGGGCCTCGGCAAGACCGAGTGCGGGATACACCAGTGACGACCTTCGAGACGACCGTTCAGGAGAGCGCGATGAGCACCGGGGCCACGGTCTGGCTGACCGGACTGCCGAGCGCCGGCAAGACCACCATCGCGTACGCGCTGGCGGAGCAGCTGGGCGCCCGGGGCCGCAGGGTCGAGGTGCTGGACGGCGACGAGATCCGCACGTTCCTGTCCGCGGGCCTGGGGTTCAGCCGCGATGACCGGCACACCAACGTGCAGCGGATCGGCTTCGTCGCCGAACTGCTCGCCTCCCACGGCGTGCTGGTGCTGGTGCCGGTCATCGCGCCGTACGCCGACAGCCGCGAGGCGGTCCGCAAGCGCCACCAGGCGCAGGGCACCGGCTACGTGGAGATCCACGTGGCCACCCCGGTCGACGTCTGCTCGGTCCGCGACGTCAAGGGCCTGTACGCCAAGCAGGCCGCGGGCGAACTCACCGGCCTGACCGGCGTGGACGACCCGTACGAGGTCCCCGAGGACCCCGACCTGCGGCTCGAAACGCAGGACCGCACCGTCCAGGAATCCGCAGCCGCCGTCCTGGCACTGCTCGCCGAGAGGGGTCTGGTCACATGACGACGACCGTTGCGCACGGTGAGGCGACGGACAGCCCGTACGCGCTGTCCCACCTCGACGCGCTGGAGTCCGAGGCGGTGCACATCTTCCGCGAGGTGGCGGGCGAGTTCGAGCGGCCGGTGGTGCTGTTCTCCGGCGGCAAGGACTCCATCGTCATGCTGCACCTGGCGCTGAAGGCGTTCGCGCCGGCCGCGGTGCCGTTCGCGCTGCTGCACGTGGACACCGGCCACAACTTCCCGGAGGTGCTGGAGTTCCGCGACCGCACGGTCGCCGAGCACTCCCTGCGGCTGCACGTGGCAAACGTGCAGGACTACATCGACGACGGCCGGCTGCGCGAGCGCGCGGACGGCACCCGCAACCCGCTCCAGACGGTGCCGCTGACCGACGCGATCCGCGAGCTGCGGTTCGACGCGGTGTTCGGCGGCGGCCGCCGCGACGAGGAGAAGGCCCGCGCCAAGGAGCGGGTGTTCAGCCTCCGCGACGAGTTCTCGCAGTGGGACCCGCGCCGCCAGCGCCCCGAACTGTGGTCGCTGTACAACGGCCGGCACGCGCCCGGTGAGCACGTGCGGGTCTTCCCGCTGTCCAACTGGACCGAGCTGGACGTGTGGCAGTACATCGCCCGCGAGCACATCGCCCTGCCGGAGATCTACTTCGCGCACGAGCGCGAGGTGTTCAAGCGGTCGGGCATGTGGCTGACCGCCGGCGAGTGGGGCGGGCCGAAGGACGGCGAGTCGGTGGAGAACCGGCTGGTGCGCTACCGCACGGTCGGCGACATGTCGTGCACCGGCGCGGTGGACTCCGACGCCACCACGCTCGACGCGGTGATCGCGGAGATCGCCGCCTCCCGGCTGACCGAGCGGGGCGCCACCCGGGCCGACGACAAGCTCTCCGAGGCCGCGATGGAAGACCGCAAGCGCGAGGGGTACTTCTAGCCATGACCAGCTCCACCAGCCCGATCACCGCCGAGGCCCTGTCGGCGACCACGCTGCTGCGGTTCGCGACCGCCGGTTCGGTCGACGACGGCAAGTCCACCCTGGTCGGCCGGCTGCTGCACGACTCCAAGTCGGTGCTCGCCGACCAGCTGGAGGCGGTCGAGCGCGCGTCGCAGAGCCGCGGCCAGGAAGCGCCCGACCTGGCGCTGCTCACCGACGGCCTGCGCGCCGAGCGCGAGCAGGGCATCACCATCGACGTGGCGTACCGCTACTTCGCCACCGCCCGGCGCCGGTTCATCCTCGCCGACACGCCCGGCCATGTGCAGTACACCCGCAACATGGTCACCGGCGCGTCCACCGCCGAGCTGGCCGTGGTGCTGGTCGACGCCCGCAACGGCGTGGTCGAGCAGACCCGCCGGCACGCCGCGGTCGCCGCCCTGCTGCGGGTCCCGCACGTGGTGCTCGCGGTGAACAAGATGGACCTGGTCGACTACGCGGAGCCGGTCTTCGCCGCGATCGCCGAGGAGTTCACCGCCTACGCGGCCTCGCTGGGCGTCCCGGACATCACCGCGATCCCGATCTCCGCGCTGGCCGGGGACAACGTGGTGGAGCCGTCCGCGCACATGGACTGGTACGGCGGCCCGACGGTGCTCGAGCACCTGGAGACGGTGCCGGTCAGCCACGACCTGACGGGCTGCCCGCCGCGGTTCCCCGTGCAGTACGTGATCCGCCCGCAGACCGCCGAGCACCCCGACTACCGCGGCTACGCCGGGCAGATCGCGTCCGGCATGCTGCGGGTGGGCGACCCGGTGACCGTGCTGCCGTCCGGCCGCACCACCACGATCGCGGGCATCGACGCGCTCGGCAGCAGCGTCGACACCGCGTGGGCGCCGCAGTCGGTGACGGTGCTGCTCGCCGACGACCTGGACGTCTCGCGCGGCGACCTGATCGCGCCGAGCGCGTCCGCGCCCGAGGTCACCCAGGACATCCGGGCGACCGTGTGCCACCTGCACGAGCGCCCGCTGCGGATCGGCGAGCGGGTGCTGCTCAAGCACGCCACCCGCACCGTCAAGGCGCTGGTGAAGGAGCTGCCGTACCGGATCGACCTGTCGCACGGCCTGGCGCACGAGAACGCGCCGCAGGAGCTGGCGGTCAACGACATCGGCGCGGTGGTGCTGCGCACCGCGGAGCCGCTGCCGGTGGACCCCTACGCCGTGTCGCGGCTGACCGGGTCGTTCCTGCTGATCGACCCGGCGGACGGCACGACGCTGACGGCCGGCATGGCAGGCGAGGCGTTCGCGGCCGACGGTACCGCGGCGGCCGCCGCGGCGACCGACGACGAGGGATGGGATTTCTGACGGTGTCCCCACCGGCCCAGGAGGCTTTCTCAGGATTCGCGAAGGAGGGCGGGCGCGTCGGCAGCGGCACGCTCGGCTCGGGCACGGGTGGCGTCGCGCGATGTGCGCGCTGACGCCCCGGGCCGCGGTGCACCCCCGGTGCACCCCGGCCACCGCACGTGCGTACCGAGCCGCGGCGCGTCCCGCGCCGCGCCTCTTCCGAAGACCTGACGAACTTCCGGCCGCGCCACCGAGCCCCGCCTCGGCCGCGCGACACGCCGGGCCTGACGAGAGGACACCTCCGTGTCTGCCCAGCCACGTTCCGCGTTCCGCTCCACCACCCGCCGCAGACTGATCGCCGCGGCCGCCACCCTGCCGATCCTCGTCGGCGCGCTGGCCGCCTGCGGCTACGGCTCCGACAAGCCGAAGGACGACCCGGCCGCCGCCCCCGCGGCGAGCAGCGGCGCCAAGAAGCTCTCCGCCGACCAGGTGAAGATCGGCTACTTCCCCAACCTGACGCACGCGACCCCGCTGGTGGGCCTCAAGGAGGGCCTGTTCCAGAAGGAGCTGGGCGCGACGAAGGTGAAGGAGTACACCTTCAACGCCGGGCCGGCCGAGATCGAGGCGCTCAACGCCGGTTCGATCGACATCGGCTGGATCGGCCCCTCCCCGGCGATCAACGGCTACACCCAGTCCGGCGGCACGAACCTGCGGATCATCTCCGGCTCGGCGTCCGGCGGCGTGAAGCTGGTGGTCAACCCGGACAAGATCAAGTCCCTGGCGGACGTCAAGGGCAAGAAGATCGCCACCCCGCAGCTGGGCAACACCCAGGACGTGGCGCTGCTCAACTGGATCACGTCGCAGGGCTGGAAGGTCGACGCGCAGAGCGGCAAGGGCGACGTGCAGGTCGTCCGCACCGACAACAAGGTCACCCCCGACGCCTACAAGAACGGCTCCATCGACGGCGCCTGGGTGCCGGAGCCCACCGCGTCGAAGCTGGTGGCCGAGGGCGCGAAGGTGCTGCTGGACGAGAGCACCCTGTGGCCGGACAAGAAGTTCGTGATCACCAACGTGATCGTGTCGCAGAAGTTCCTCAAGGCCCACCCGGACGTCGTCGAGGCGGTGCTGCGCGGCTCGGTGAAGACCAACGCGTGGATCCAGGCCAACCCCGCGCAGGCGAAGGCGGACGCCAACGACGAGCTGAAGCGGCTGACGCAGAAGGCGCTGCCGGCCGCCGTCCTCGACCCGGCGTGGCAGTCGATCCAGGTGCTGGACGACCCGCTGGCGGCGACGGCGAACCAGGAGGCGCAGCACGCGGTGGCGGCCGGCCTGCTCAAGTCGCCGAAGCTGGACGGCATCTACGACCTGACGCTGCTCAACAAGGTCCTCAAGGAGCAGGGCAAGCCCACCGTGTCCGCCGCCGGGCTCGGCACCGAGTAACCGCGGTACGGCGGAACGCACCGCCGTACCGCCGCGCACGTGCCCCCCGACGCCGGCGCAGACGCCGGCACCCGACAGACAGACCCAGGAGGTGACACCGATGGCCGACACTCTCACCAGTGCCGCCGCTCCGAGCACGGAGACCGCCGCCTACGCGGCGCGGATCGACCATGTGTCGAAGGCGTTCGGCCGTCCCGGCGCCCAGCAGCTCGTGCTGGACGACATCGCCCTCGACGTGCGGCCGGGCGAGTTCGTCTGCCTCCTGGGCGCGTCGGGCTGCGGCAAGTCGACGCTGCTCAACCTGGTCGCGGGGCTCGACGAGCCGTCCGCCGGGAGCATCACCACTCCCGGCGGGCGGCCGGCCCTGATGTTCCAGGAGCACGCCCTGTTCCCGTGGCTGACCGCGGGCAAGAACATCGAACTGGCCCTGCGGCTGCGCGGGGTGCCTCGCGAGGAGCGCCGCCCCGAGGCCGAGCGGCTGCTGGACCTGGTCCGGCTCGGCGGGGCCTATAGCAAGCGGGTGCACGAGCTGTCCGGCGGCATGCGGCAGCGCGTGGCGCTGGCCCGCGCCCTGGCCCAGGACAGTCAACTGCTGCTGATGGACGAGCCGTTCGCGGCCCTGGACGCGATCACCCGGGACGTGCTGCACGACGAGCTGACCCGGATCTGGTCGGAGACCGACCTGTCGGTGCTGTTCGTCACGCACAACGTCCGCGAGGCGGTGCGGCTGGCCGAGCGGGTGGTCCTGCTGTCGTCCCGCCCCGGCCGGATCAACCGCGAGTGGCGGATCGACATCCCGCAGCCGCGCCGTATCGAGGACGCCGCCGTCGCGGACCTGTCCGTCGAGATCACCGAAGAACTGCGTGGGGAGATCCGCCGCCATGGCCAGCACTGACACCGGGACGGGCAGCGCCGCCCGGCAGGACGCCGCGTCCCAGGACGCCGCGCGGCCCGGCACGGACGCGGTGCCGCTCGCGAAGGCCGGCGTGCCCGCGCAGCGCGGCGCCGCCGACCTGTCCGGCCTGGAGGCCGGGCTCGACGCGCTGGAGACGGTCACCGTCGAACGCTCCCCGCTGGGGCGGCTGCTGGTGCAGAAGGTGCTGCCGCCGCTCACCGCGGTGGTGCTGGTGCTGGTGGTGTGGCAGCTGGCGTCGTGGGGCAAGGTCGCCGACCCCACGAAGCTGCCGAGCCCCAAGGACGTGGGGCAGGCGCTCGCCGACCGCTGGCGGGCCGGCGACCTGCTCACCATCATCTGGACCAGCGTCGAGCGGGGCCTGCTGGGCTTCCTCGCGGCGCTGGCCATCGGCACCCCGCTGGGCCTGGTGGTGGCCCGGGTGCGGTTCGTCCGCGCGGCCATCGGCCCGATCCTGTCCGGTCTGCAGTCGCTGCCGTCGGTGGCCTGGGTGCCGGCCGCGGTGATCTGGCTGGGCATCAACGACTCGGCGATGTACGCGGTGATCCTGCTGGGCGCGGTGCCGTCGATCGCCAACGGCCTGGTCTCCGGCATCGACCAGGTGCCGCCGCTGTACCTGCGGGCCGGCCGCACGATCGGCGCGACGGGGGTGCGCGGCGCCTGGTACGTGCTGCTGCCGGCCGCGCTGCCCGGCTACGTGGCAGGACTGAAGCAGGGCTGGGCGTTCTCCTGGCGGTCGTTGATGGCCGCCGAGCTGATCGCCTCCTCGCCCGACCTGGGCGTGGGCCTGGGCCGTTACCTGGAGAACATGCGCGAGGGCTCGGACATGGCCGGCGTCGTCCTGGGCATCCTGCTCATCCTGTTCGTCGGCATCGCCATCGACCAGATCGTCTTCAGCCCGCTGGAGCGCTGGGTGCTGCGCAGCCGCGGCCTGACCGCCAGGGGCCAGTGAGCGTGCGCCCCGCCTTCCCGCCCCCGCCTGCCGCGCACGGCGCTCCGCACCGCGCCGCGCCGCCGCTGCTGGTCGTCGCGCACGGTTCGCGCGACCCCCGGCACGCGGCGACCGTGCACGCGCTGACCCGGCGGGTCGCGGCGGCGCGGCCGGGGCTGCGGGTGGAGACGGCGTTCCTGGACTTCAACGCGCCCTCGGTGCCGCAGGTGGTGCGGCGGCTGGCCGCCGACGGGGTCCGCGAGGCGGTCGCCCTGCCCCTGCTGCTGACCCGGGCATTCCATGCGAAGACCGACATTCCCGCCGTCCTGCGCGAAGCGACCGCGGGGTGGCCCGCGTTGCGGATCAGGACCGCGGACGTGCTCGGCCCGTCGCCGCTGCTGACCGCCGCTCTGGAGCGGCGCCTGCGCGAGGCCGGGCTGGACGCCGCCGACCGCGCCGCGACGGGTGTGGTGCTGGCCTGCGCCGGCTCCACCGACCCCGAGGCGCGCCGGGTGATCGAGGGGGTCGCGCGGCGCTGGCAGCGCGCCGGCTGGCGCGCCGTGCGCCCCGCGTACGCCTCGGCGTCGCTGCCCCGTACGGAGGACGCGGTGCGGGGTCTGCGGGACGAGGGCGTAAGGTCGGTCGCGGTCGCGCCGTATGTCATCGCACCCGGCTTCCTGCCGGACCGCATCGCGCGCGGCGCCCGGGAAGCCGGGGCGGACGTGCTGGCTCCGGTCCTCGGGGCGGCACCGGAGCTGGCGGAGCTGCTGCTGCGCCGGTTCGACGATGCGCGTCTGCCGGTCAGCGGGTTGAGCGTGGCCTGAGGGCGCGTGACCTGCCCGTTCGGCGGTCTGCGGACCGCGGCTTCCGGGAGCCCCTGAACCGAGGGACGACACCGGAGACAGCAGGTATATGAGCCGAATCCAGGAGTTCGAGGCGATAGTCCGGCCCGGCGGGACGCAGGCGCAGCCCGCACCGGCCGCGAGAACGCCGGCGCCGCGGCCGGCGAGGGACCGCCTCCCCGCCCTGGACGGGCTGCGGTTCGCCGCGGCGATGTCGGTGGTGCTGTTCCACTTCATGGGCCAGACCAGGTGGTCGATGATCGACATCTGGGGCCGGCCGTACCAGGAGACGTTCCCGCGGGCCCACCAGTACTTCGCCTTCGGGCGGCTGGGCGTCGACCTGTTCTTCCTGATCAGCGGCTTCGTGATCTGCATGAGCGCCTGGGGCCGCACGCCACGGGAGTTCTTCATCTCCCGGGTGACCCGGCTCTACCCGATGTACTGGGTGGCGATCGTGGTGTCCGCGGCGGTGATCTACCTCACCGACAGCCCGTTCGGGCACCCCAACCCGCGGCTGCTGTTCGCGAACCTCACGATGATGCAGCGGCCGCTGGGGGTGGACAACCTCGACCCGGTGTACTGGACGCTCTGGCCGGAACTGTGCTTCTACCTGACCTTCTCGGTGGTGGCCGTACGATTCAAAAAAAACCGGCGGGAGGGGGTCTGTCGCCGCCGGTGGACGGACGCCGCGGGCATCGCGC
>Ga0136643_10012148_pt1 | contig 12801 bp, 3 predicted proteins | sample TergutLab28metaG_FD_96883 | JGI IMG/M metagenome (GOLD analysis project Ga0136643, IMG submission 96883) | Labiotermes labralis P1 segment gut microbial communities from Petit-Saut dam, French Guiana - Lab288 P1 (version 3) (version 3) | ecosystem: Host-associated > Arthropoda: Insects >...
AAATTAAAGGGAGTATTGTGAAACATATTGGTGTTGCTTCTTTGTGAGTGGTGGAAAATACACTTCATACTCTTCTTTCTAAACACCAAAATTGTGCTAAAAGTACAGAGCCGTTGATGAAACATGTGAGTGGTGCAGATGTGAAGACGAGAAGGATTTAGCTCAGTAGGTTGTGTTACACGTAGGATTCAGGCCAATTAATAACATTCGTTTACCAAAGCTCTATCAGTGGGAGTATCAGATCAGATGACTGTGGGCTTAAGCCTATCGAGCAATAACTTCATTAAGCAATGGATAACAAAGCATGTTAGACATGGGGATCAGAAAGTATCAGCCCCATTAATAACAATTGTTAGGAGATTACTGTACCTTGTTTGCTGACGGACTGGTTCCCTATCCTTACAGCAGAGGGACACACGACCAGCCGTATTGTTCAGATCCGAACAGCTGCCTTCAATAGCGCGTCCTGTCTAGTTGACGCTGACCGGACTTGAGTTTGCTGCGTGGAAATCGTCTCACTCTGTGCAAATATTACCGAGTAAACTTGTGTTTGTTACCGTCAAATCTTTCGCAATAATCAGTTATTTGTAGTCATTTTATCGCAAAACTGTGCCCTGTTTTGTCTCTAAAAGAGAGTTATGCAGGAATGTAAACATTTATGTTATGTTCTTGTGGGTTATGACAGGGGGTCAACTGGGACATGCGTACCTGTTTTTTTAAAGAGCAATATGAACTAACATTTCCATGTTCAGAAAGGTAATATGATCTATCGAAAGATGGTAAACGCCAGTCAGTCTACACGGTGCACAACCCGTATTACTGTATGAACCTCCACTCCTGAAAACTCCATGTTTTATATATGAATTGAAATACTGGAAATATTTGCGTGTTCTGTTAAAGATAGTTTTTATTACAAAACTTAAAAACGGCGTTCAGGCGTGTTTGGAAAAAGAAACACTGACCAGCTTTTATGGATGCTAAATGTGATCCCAGCATCATCAGGAACAACGAGATTATGAAATTATTTGGACCTGGGAAGCATGAAGTACAGGGAGAATTTCGAGTACTGAATAACAAGGAACATTTTTATTTAGACATTTCTATTTATTGCTTGTTACTAGGATAGTGAAATGTTGGAGACTGGAAAATTTTTTAATTAGGATAGGACAGGGGAGGAACTAATACAGATTTTTGACTACGATAGGGTTGAAATAGAGACTTTAGAAAATCTGAAGAAGTGGGAAGATAATATTAGGATTAGCATAAGATACTATTTTTGGGGATAGGAAACTGACCTAAATAGCTCACGGTGGTTCCCGGTGGTATTATTTTGTACCAGACGTGTAATAGGAACACAGGAACAATCATATGATACATTTATAGGAAAAACACTTCTTAACTTCTATACATTCCATGAATTACTTTTATAGCTTTTTCAAGTAATATTTGGCGAATGGAAAAAAGAAAAGTTTTTACTAATTGGAACGATGTAGTTTAATGTTGGAACTACATGAAGTAGAGTAACAAGTCAGTAATGTGCTGCTGGTCCTTTGTAAGAATCGATTAGATATTTCGAAGCGAAAAGCAGCCTACAGGTATGCGATTTAACAGGCCTGTAAGATGAATAAACTTTCTAGTTTAGTCTAACGGGAATTCCTAATTATTTGTAAGTATTAATAATGCTCTAACAGGATACGTTCCGAAATTTGTCTCATTTATAATTGATAAAATTTAATGTCCCAAACATTAAATGATTTGTACATAGACCTAACGTCGTTAAGGATCAAGTTTATTTTGACAGTGAATTTAGGCATAAATAAATAGAGCAACGAAAGAAATGAATATTGCACTTTAAGCGGTTAATAGGGATACCTAACTAATCGCCATTTAGACGTGTTCGAGGTTACATGAGACCTGTATCTACAACTGGCAGAGGTCCGCAATTTTTGTATAAATTAAACAGTGCAAACATCTCTCGTTTCTTACACTGTCTCGTTTCCATACTTGACCAAACACGAACACGTAACAAAGAACTCCTACGTGTTTAGAAGTTAACTGGTGCCCAGCTTGACAAGATCGTTCTCAGGATTCACGGAAGGCCTAAGATTATGCATCGAATTTCAAGCAGCTCGTCGTTGAACTCTACCATAAATTACATGAATCAAGTATACAAATTCTCATTCTTTTTCATTAAAATCTATTTTAATATTATTCTACTGTCTGCGCCTTATAATTTAACTCTTCTCTTAACTTCATATTTCCTGCCAATTTTTTTGTGTTTTATTTTTCTCTCTATTCACGTTCTAATTGCTGGCTTTCATACCCCTTTTTTTATTTAACCTTTCTAGAGTGTATGATGGATAGAAATCATGAATCTGCTCACTAAACAGTTTTATTCAGCCGCCTCTTACTTCTTTCTTGTAAGTCGAAGTATTCTCCGTAGCACGCTTTCCTGAGACACCGTGAATTTGTGAGAAATCAAAACACAAGGGTTGAACAAAATTTATGGATTTAAATGTTTTGTGTTTTTAGATAGGAAACCCACGAAGATAAAATTTTCTGATCTGAATGACATAAAGCAATCCCCGGATTTAACATGTTGCATGCACACCTAAGAATTATGCGCTGTTTGATTATTGATATATATTTATTTTCGGTATCTCTGTCAATATTTAGACTGCTGGCTGTGTTTCCAACACATACAGAATCCAAACTCAGGCTTCCCTCCTATGCTAAGCGGAGTGTGAAGTGAAATGGTGTGTACTGGAGGCGTGAATTGGTGTCAACACCTGGGCCGGGCCCCCCGCGGTGTGCGGGCCCTTCACAATGCGAATGATACAGTGACACAGCTCTTTGTTACGCACAACGGTAGCGGTGTCCTGTGGCCTGCGGTTAGGCCTAATAACATGTATACAAGATTTACACTACCTTAGTGGACTGTACCAGGTGTCTCAAAATTATTTCAACTGTTAAGTGTCTTGGCAATTTTGCATCTTTTTGGCTATGCCGTAAGAAGTTAAGAAACATTGAAATTTACAAGCCGAACTTTAAATAAGTCGGTTATTTTTTAATTTCTGGACTTTGTCCTTGTCTAGTTTTCTATTTCAGAAGAGTAAAGGATGGACAGTGCCAAGAAGAGTTGCAGCGGCGGTGTTGTGTACCGAAATTAGAAGCCTTTACAGTGAACTTAAATAAATAGTTATTTTAATATTCGGAAATGCTTAAATTCAGCGAAATTTAAATAACAAATTAACCATAAAATTATGTATAATTTACAGTGTTTATTATGTGCAAGATCGCTCCAATATAACCGTTTCAGTATATTATGTTAATTTATTTGTATAAATATTTCAATGCGGAAAATTTTCACCTCTAGAGAGAGGTGTTATTGGTAATTATTTCGGAGAAACGGAAGTAATATTTCCTCTCTGACGTCTTAGGATTGTTTGAAAACTGTTCTCACTAACAGCAAATTTGGTGCGGGTGAAAATGGACCCAGTGAATATGAGGAGTTTCTTATGACAACGGAACAAACATTAGAGTTTTTGCATCTGCAAATACACGAATATTAGCCTCTGTTGTAAATCTTAACACTACACTTGCTTTAGGTGACGCATTGTACGTTGTGCCCAATATATATTTGCTAAAGACTTTCTAAGTAGTTATATTACCTCCTTAAATGAGAGGGTTTTCTCTCAAATATTAGAAAATATAACAGTTAAAGTTACGATTAATTTACAGGAAGAGTGTAACAACTGCAGTTTGTTAGAAGTTAAAGCCAGACAGTGTCTTAGCGCCTAAAACTCATAGCCAACCAATAAGTGTTGTATGGCAGCTGCAGTCTCATTGATTTTTGATAATTGTTCATTCGATCACGAGGCTTGTACCTGCTCCATGCCTGCTGTGATACATGGCGCTGTTGATCCTCATTCAAGTACTTTATCTCGCGTTCAGCCGTGGCCGTAAACAGACTCTCAATTCTCAAAGTCTGCAGTCGGATCTCTATCTGTTTGTTTGTAATCTGTTGCAGAGTCAAAAATAAAACTGTGGAACAAGGTATAAGGATAGGGTAAATGTTGCAATGACCGCACGGAGCAGAGCCCCACAGAAAATATTTTTGGCTGAATGACTTAAAAATTCCTAGCTTCTTCAGGAATCCATTGATTCCTTACCCCGTTCGAAACAGCCCAATCCTAGGCCATAGAAATCCACTCCTTACCTCCGAACGTGTTACTTTAAGAATCACATTATTACCGTCGTCTCCCATCAACGCCTAAGTACTCCAAGTGGCTTCTTTCTTTTAGAGATTTCTGCAAAAAAAAAGATTTCTTCTTGCATTTGTTGCGAATAATTCCAACACACTATCTCGTTATTACTTGACCTGATAGCCATAATAATAGATATGTTTTGCGAATAATTTAAATTACGAATCTCCGTCTTATGCAGTTTTTTCTGACCAACTATCCATCCCTTCCTCTTAGATTCGAAGAGGGCTTTCGAGAGCGGGGTCGGGTCCTGTAAAAAAAGTTTTTTTGGGGCCCGCAGCAAGGCGAAACGGCCAAAAATATTTTCTGCATATTGAAAAGACTGTCTGTCGCAAAGTGAATTGGGTTTGGTCTGTAAGGGTTAATGTGTCAAATCGACAAACAATGATACTACCGACAAAGACAAAAACATATGCAACACAGTCGGGGCCCGGTAATTTGTACCGGCTTTTCTCCCGCATTCATGCTGGATTCTAATACTTTTCTATTCACCCTTTGCTGAAATATCTTCAGTCTGCATTCTTCCCGCAACCCGATTTGCCAGGCAAGTTCTCACATCTGTAGGCAGCATTTGCACCTGTGTGGCTGTTTGAATATAGAACCGAACTGTCGTGACAGATATTTGGGTTCATTTAATTGAATTCCCTTAGAGTGCTAATCAGTGTAAAGGTAAAGGTAAAGTTAACCCTAGAACAGGCCACGAAGGCCCAGAGGGGGAGTAGAGGTATGGCTATACTCTTTCTTTAATCTCGACACTAGATAGGTTGGGTGGTCAACGCCAAGCCCCAGCCGCTTTACCCCATGAAAGACCCGGTACCCATTGTATAGGAGGCTGCTAATCACTGTACCGGATGTAAAGTTAAAATATTGAAATATAATTTTCTCACTTTGAGGTCGGAGCACAAAACCTCTTGAAGTGGAACAAAGGCAGAGTTAGGTTAGCGTGTCTCTCCCTTCGACATTACCTTTCATCCTACAAATCCTGAACGGAATTTCATGAAACTTTGTGCCCTCCTTCTAACAGTACGAACTGTCCAGCGAATTGCTTTCCGATTCCTGTCGATCAAGAACCCCGCTCCCGATATTCGGACTATGCTGTGAATCTCTAATTAAATGTTATATGTGATTTCAGGCTTCCGCCGAGAAGCAATTAAGAACTGCGCTCTTCGGGGCCATTACGCAGCGGGTAGTGGTAATTTCTTGCCGACGTTTCAGGACAACCTATCAGACTCATCTACAAGGTTCAAGAATTCAAAATTTCCTGACCCTTGAAGACGGGGGCTATAGGTTGTCCCAAAAACTCAGTAAGGAATTACCACTACTCGCTGCGTAATGACCAAGAAGTACGCAGTTTTCAGATGTTGTACGTATTTTTAGAAACGTTTCAACCTTAAAAACTTTATAGGGCTATATGGCACTTGATATTCAATAGTATTATTCTTGACAACGTGTTCATAATTGTGTGAATGAAAAATTTGAAATAATACATAAGTAAACGTCGTTTCACTAAAAGTAATGTAGATATACACGATAAAGTTTTAATTCTTGTTAGTGCCACAAGATTTCATTAAAAATCGATGAGACTTATTTCGTAATTGGTAACCGTAGGACCTTACAAGATTCCTATCTATTGGGTATTGTAAATATAAACGCCAGGGCTTGAACTGGACACTCGCGACTTGTAGCGTCCAGGTTAGCTGTGCGTGCCATAACTAAATCTTCCCCCACCACACGTCTTCATGGTTTGAAGCTTAATTAGTATATGGCATGGATGGAAGCGTTTGGAATCTTGGTAGACATTTAAAGTTTCAGAAACACCGATGTCGGAAGTTCACATTTATCTGGACCAGAGTTGATGTGTAGGCCGACTTGATGGGAGTATGACTTTTAATGATTTGTAGTCTGAAGTATATGACAGGGCAACACACACAAAAATTCTGAAATTGCTCGAGTGTTATAGTAGTTTCCTGTTTCCTGCGTGGACCTAATGTAGTACAGGACAGTCAAGTTCAACTTAAAACAGTCCATGAGACCCAGAGAGGGAGTAGAGGTATAGCCCTACTCTTTCTTTAACGTCGGCGCTAGATGGGAGTGCGTGGTCAACGCCACGTCCCGGCCGCTTTACCCCGAGATAGCGAGCAGGTACCTACTTTATAGGAGGCTGGCAGGTTTCAAGTGCCGTTCTGGACGGGTGCAAATAATCTTGTCCCTACTGGGGTTTGATCCCCGGACTTTCTGCATCTAATATAGTACTGGGATAAATTTAGTTACCTAGACTTGTGTTGCGATATTGGTAAATAAAAATAAAGTGACCGCATCACAAATGAGTTCTTCTATAGGCAATAAATTACGATATTTATAGGCACCCTGTTGATTGTGTTGGTTGGGAAAAGGGACACAATTTCATTACAATAGACAAAATCTGTGAAACTGGAGGCTGATGATGATGGAGTAGCATCCAGAAGCTGGAGAGGCGAAGGGGCCTGAAGTGTATAGACTGCATTAAAAGGAAACTTTGTATCGTGAAAACACGTATTATTGGCGGGGATCTGGTTGGAGGCAGTCGGAGTGAGTGAGGTGCTTTATGTGTAACACAAAGGGCCCTACAGTGCGACGTTTCCGACAGAGAGCAAACAACAAGACGAACGTACCTGGGTGCAGGATGTGTCACACCATAAACAGCATAATGACCAAAACCTCTCACAGTCCTACCAATTGTCATTCCACCAGACAAAAAACTGATGTGATAATGATAACCTGATGAGGGTTACGCAGTCAGTGGTCAGACTTTGCGAACCATCCTGTACCAATTATCTTACCCTCCCCACATTATTTGATAGGAAGAAGTTGCAAATAGAAATGACACGGCCTACTTTCTGTTGTGCGGACTTCTAGTCCCACAGTCTCAGTACTGTTACTAATACACTGTTATTTGTAAGCACTGGTGCACCCAAGAGGTAGGGGTGGGGGGGGGGGGACGGCCGGACTGCAGTCACCCATCTCCCACAAAGCGAAATTTATAAAAGAGAGATTTTGCAGACATTATGATATCAAATGTTTTACGGGGTTTACGCTTCAGGCCAAATCATCCACTGAACTCGGCTGATGATTGGTACACTGGAATACTGAAAAATATGACAATACATTACGAGTTTGTTGATTCTTTATTTTTCAGTTTTAATTTTCCCTGTAACCTAACTAGTTGTCTGCTAGGAGATTTTGACAAGATTTTAATAAAAGATTTTTTAAAATCAAACATAAAATTTATATATCGTCAGCTTCAGCCCCCATCCCTCCCAAAAGAAAAATTCTGGGAGTGCATATATTTGTGAGACTGCTGTACTTTTAGCCACCTTATCTACTTCACTAAGTATTTCAATCTGATCTCTTTACGTGTGGCAACCTTTATCACATAAGAGGAAAAAATGCAGGTATATTGGCAAGTTTTCTGCAAATATTTTATACATTATCTATGCCTGATGATGGCTTTTGATGAAAGCCGATACATGTCGCGGTATAATATACGGTATAATATTAAAAAGGTAAAGTGATCCCGTTACAGGCCCAGTGTGGCCCAGAGGGTGGGTAGAGCTACGGCTCCACTCTTCCATGACCGCGGCACTAGAAGGGGGTGAGTGGTCAGCAGCACGCCCCGGCCGCACTTTACCCCCGGGAAAGACCCGGTACCCATTGTACAGGGGGCTGGGTAGGCCCCAGGGCCGGTCTGGAGGGGCAGAATATCTCGTCCCCACTGGGATTCGACCCCGGACAGTAGAATATTACTAAATATAATTGTGATTGAATGCACCACTCCGTCTTCTGCGAAATGGCGCCGTTTTTCTGGTGTAAATTTGCGGAGATTTTTGTTGAAACTGATGGAAGCAGAAAGTTTTTTGCGAAAAGTCAGTAAATTTACTCGCGACATTACGTTGTCATATCCAAGAAGACGGTAGTCGTTACTGTCACCGCAGTAAGAACCTCACATCTCAGACTTCAGACACTGGGCCTCAAATATCGAAATTTAATTTCTGGGTCCCATATTTAACAGAAATTATAATGCAATTTGCTGCTAACGGTCGAAATTCGCTGCAGCAGTAACCAGACCACAACCTTCATCCAAAGACACATACAGACTTCATATGTCTCATTCCGCACGTTGTCCATAGCCAGTTCACAATAATCAACTAACAAAATGCACAATGTCCTCTTCTAGATATTGATATTATAATATCACATTATTTGTACATATTCCAGTCCACAATGGATCATTATCAGGGAAACGATATCAAATACTATTGCGTAAAACTAATTTAGGTGTTTGTACGTGATTCACATTGTGTAAAAGAGTCGGGTAGTAACATGTTGACAGTTCTTCTTTTAAAATAATTGTATAAGTGAATTGCAATCTTGATAACTTGTGAGTGTGTGTATGTGGTGTGGGTTTGTGTATAGGTGGGTTTTGTGACGTATGGGTGTTTTGGTAATATGTGTACTTGTATTTACTGTTTTTTGTATTATTTTGTTTATGTATATTTAATCTTTTTTTTGTCTGTACTAGTGTTAGGACTATTGCCACCGAGTGATAACTCAATTGCAGTTATTAGTAGTGGTAATAATAATAATAATAACATTAGGTTTACCCTATGTATAACCACAGAATAGCTTTAAAAATAAGCGTATACCTAGAAACTTGATTTGTTTGAAGTAATAATATAATGTTAATAATAGTAGTAGTAGTAATAATAGTAATAATAACAACAATACTGGCACCGGGTGTCAACCCAATTACAGTTAACAAATATGTCATATCATATACCATACCATATATCATATATCGTATCATCATATCATATATAATTTCATTTCATACTTGTAGCATAAATTTGTAAATATAAAATGCCTGCAGAACTATATGTTACCCTGGGAATGTGGTTTCTTTGAGGTATACAATTGTAAACACTCTGTATAAAGGAGACAACGAATAATAATAATAATAATAATAATAAATACAATAGATTCAACACTGAAACTAACGATATAAACACCAATGAGTAGTAACAACAAAATAGCTTGTCTCAGGAATATAAGAATATAAGTATAAGAGATGATGATGGTGAAGATGATGATGATAATAATAATTATTATTATGATGATAATCAGTACCTCTGAGGCAGCTTACGTACGTAACGGAAGTTGACACAGATGTAAATAGAGGAACACACGCGCGTGCGTCTGAATTCAGAATGTGGCAATAAACTGATATTTGTCTTTTACAAAATAAGCTAGTAAAAACGTGACAGTTCTTGTTTACTGTCAGGCAGTGAGTACCGAAAACACAGAGAACGTCGAAATGAAAGTGTTCACTCGATGACATGTTCGTGATAAATTGGTTATAACTTTTAGAAATCTGTCAACTTTATTTTCTTATCTTATTTATGGAATCATAAATTGTCAGTCTTCTACTACCTTTTCCTGAAATGGGTGTTGTGATAAAGTGAGATTAGTTCTGGTTGTTAAATTTACAACCTGTACGGTATTATTTTCTGGCAAGTTAATCAATTTACTTATCAGTTCAAGCAAATATTGTAGAACACTTGATTAGCTCTTAGATATCAGAAACGAGTGTTAAACCAATCAATAGGTTTACAACCTTCTAATAATAGTAAAACCCTATATCAAAAGGGGTAGGTGATAATCTGCTACAAATAAGATAGTTTACTATGTGCACTGTCAACAGCGCAGACTCTTATCCTGTAGTGTTTCAGAACAGTGGAGCGAGTTTCGTTGTCATGTAAGTTGCACATAAAAAGATTAAGTCCGATAAAAAAAAAAAGAAAACTAAAATGAATTTCACATTTTAACACAGCAAAAGCAGTTCGAGACAAAATTTGGATTAAACCTTTTACTTACCTTTGATCTCTTCTAATCACTTCAGTATGGTAAAAAAATATACTTTAAACCTGAATTATTCTGACTGTGTATTCTAGTGCGTTTTGGGAGTGTTAGTAATCTCAAGTAATGCGAATTATTTTAGAGAGCATTACAAATTTCCTTGCCTAACTTTATTAGAATACCGTAAATACTACTTGGAGAATAGATACACTTAATGCACATGAAGAGCATAACTGTGTAGCAATAGGCCGTAGACATCTACAGACATGATTTGTCGTTATGAAATCAGAAGACTCATCGTCGCCAGCATAAAAATGTTGCCACATACGGCGTAATGAATTTCTATCTATTAAATAAATTGCAAGTGAATTATATGTCTGACCGAACAGTTTTATAATGGTAAAGGTAAAGGTAAAGCTGTAGCCTTGCATTTGTAACCAACATGTTACAAAAATCGACCTTTAAACGCCTTTTCTGAGTTACTTCCCCCCTCCCCCCGATCTAAGTTCAGGGTTTAATATTGTCCGTGTTCCATAAAGTTTGATTTTACAATATTTATTCCATCAACTGCAAGATAGTTCGATTAAAAAATGTATACAGATATAGAGCAAGCTTCCGAAATGGGCCGAAACATTTAGGAGGCTTGCTGTATGATTGTGTGTCTTTTTTATCGGACTATTTTTGTAATTGCTGGAGCAAGCGTAGTAACGAAGCTAAGTTCTGGATGATACGTCGAGAACGTCACGGCTGACACCCGCCATCGACTACTGTTCATTGCTTGACATCTCAAAGGGTCATAGTTGTACACCGGAAGTCTAAGACATCTGGATTGTAGCCAGCATTATCGGACGATCAAGAATTAACATTGATAAAGTTGCAGCATATTATTCTAGGCCTTCTTTATGAGTTCAAGATCTCAGTATAAGTTCTGCACTTCTGATGCTGTTGACTTTAACACAGTGGTCTTCAACATTTTTTATCCACCAACAAAAATGGTAAATTATGTTCGCCCTGCAACCCAAAGGGTCCAGTACCTACTACACCATAACAAAGCAAAGGTAGAGCAATCCCTTTGCAGGCCTGGACAGGCCCTTAGAGTTCCGGAAGATTTAGTGTCCCAGATTTCAAGACAATCTGCACATGAAGATGGTACGGTTGTCAGCCCTAAGCACCGGCCGCCTTAACCCCCCAGGTAATATTTCTGGTACTCATTTCTGTTAGAGACTGAGTCGATTTTAGAGCCATAGGGCGGCCGGAAGGATTCGGTCAACGAAAAATTGAAATGATCCCATCAGGAATCGAACCTGCAACTTTCCAGCTAACACCCTAACCAACTGCTGTAGATTTATAGCAAACACACATTGGTATGCTTTCGATATGAGTACATCTACTGATAAAAGCTAACATTTTACCTTTATTGTGTGGTCGGTCATGATTGTCAGTAAGTTCGATGCTTTGTTTGGCTCTTCTTTCAATTTTTGTATATTTTGTCACTCTTGCATGTTAATATTACGCCTTTCATAAGTGTGATCACATGCAATATGGTAGCGAGGCACCAATATTTTGCATGAATTTGTTTCCTTAATCTTATGCTATTAAATATAAAACCGGAATTCATTAGGCAAATTTTCCGTTTTATTTTACTGTAACTAGCCTTCAAAGTACACACTTAGCCCTTCTTTTTCCTCTATTATTTAACTTTTATCCCATAGGCAGTAGAACCTTAATAGTCCAAGTGCTGTGTAATAAATTGCAGGTCAGGATGCTGCACTTATTTGCACTGCAGGTGACCAACAGACCTAATATTCATAATTTTCCACAAATTTTAGTTTCTTTCCCCGTGAAGCTCATAAGAAACGGCGGTTAATTCGCTAGACAGTATTGACAGGTTCTTTATAAGTGAAGGGGGTTTTATTTCTGTGAGATATGAATAAAATATTCAATTACAATTCATATTACTTTTGGTCCTCAAGTGCTTAAATATGTTTACTTCGAAAGTGTGTAAGAGCCTGTCATATTTGGCCTATCCAGTAGATTAATTTGTTACAAAAGAACTAGTGCCAAGTTTTGTTTGACTTGCAGCTAGCTAATGCCACAGAATTCTTATAATCTAGACGAATCTTTATACTGAAAGGGTAAAACAATATTCGTCTTCTGTTACGTCGCAAATGATAGCTTGTTTCCTTAACCCTACATGTTACACAAAACAAAAAGTTTTCCCGTATGTATGTAGACTACACATACATGTTTCTACGTGTTGGACTTGTGTTTGTGTGAAAAGCGTGTTATGGCTATATAATTTTACTATTTGTTTCTTTAAAGGAAATGAAATTGCAGTGTAAATTTAGGCAAATAAATTCTATAATTCTTCATGGATAGTGTGTGTGTGTGTGTGTGTGTGTCCATACTCTTATTCACAGCGCAAGAAAAATCACGCGGGTTTATAGGCTATAGATTACTGGCTGCCATCCGCAAGGCGTTGGAAGTCTATTGGAATTTCAATTTCCAAACCAAAAAAGAAACGCGCGCACACACACACACACACACACACAAACATATATATATATACATACATACATACATACATACGTACATACATACATACATACATACATACATACATACATACATACATACATACATA
>Ga0136643_10012149_pt1 | contig 12801 bp, 7 predicted proteins | sample TergutLab28metaG_FD_96883 | JGI IMG/M metagenome (GOLD analysis project Ga0136643, IMG submission 96883) | Labiotermes labralis P1 segment gut microbial communities from Petit-Saut dam, French Guiana - Lab288 P1 (version 3) (version 3) | ecosystem: Host-associated > Arthropoda: Insects >...
CTGGAGCCGCTACTTTTTCCATTCAAGTAGCTCCTCAATTGACCTCACGAGGCTCACGAGGCTGAGTGGACCCCGTTCCGGACCCACTACTACTCAGAAAATCTGGTAGCTCCGGGGATCGAACCCGGGACCTCTGTATCTGTAGCCAGAAACTCTGACCACTAGACCACAGAGGCGTGTAATACCATTTTTTAAAACATAAATCACGTAGGCCTACTCAGACTTGTTATAAGAAGGATCTGGTTTTGTGAAGTCAGCGCATATTTTTTGACGCATCTGACAGCATTATTATATGAAATGCAGTGCTACGAAAATAGATTGGAGGCTGATGTAAATTCGTTAAAGACGTGCACAAGTTGTACTCGTAACTGCTAGATTTTGTAAATTGTCAGGTCTATGACCCACGTTTTGAGTCACGCAGAAGTAAACAGTGAAGCGTTATTTGAAACATTGTTGTCGTTTGGTGTTCTGACGCTGTTGCTCAATGCACGAACTGAAGTGTTGGTGCCGCTGGAATAACTTGACGACTTATTGTTGTGGGTTAAGAAAACACTCATCCGGTCTTCTTGACGAAAATTGTTTTTTTAAGCAACTGACAAGAGGGTGTGACACATTCAGATGCATTTTTTACACTAGTCGTACTATTCATGCAGGCATAAGTTTAACCCTAATCAGCCGTTTAAAATTTTTACTTCACATCCACACTCACGTTATCGTCCCAGACTTCGAAAGGGGAACACAGCGGTATTCATCGTGGGAAAGGCTGTAGGGTCTGTATGTAGCGCTAGTATCCGGGAATGCGTATAGCTTTACCCTTTTGGCGCTGGAATTATTTTTTTTTTAATTTTAGCACACACTGTATATAAAATGTGAATAACACAGGAACCAAATATGTTAGAATTATGAAACAAACTGCATTTTGAAGAGAAGACGGAGAGTATATACCACGTTAAAAATATTCAGTACCTATATTTGTTGAATAAATATATAAAATGCAACTTTAGAGGTTAGCGGTGCGGTACGACCCCTATAGGGGTCGTTAGGCGTCAAAGGGTTACTTGTGTAACATACTTGGATCTGATGCCAGTAAATATTTTCAAACTCAGTTTTAGGCGTGTTGAGAGCTGTGAACATTGTTGGTCGAGAGCACTAACGCCTGAAGGGATTCGCTCAAATGGAACATGTAAGCTGAGAATGTCCTGGTTTCTAAGACAATGTCTGTTTTTTGTTATACCTATGTTTCGGACATCTTCTGTGCTCCTAAAAACTTGTTGTGCATTCAGAGGAGTAAATAATCATATATTCTAGCGCAGGGGTCCACAGATTTTCCACAAATCTAGGTACCACCTCAAAATTCTAGGTGGCAGAAGGGTGATATAAAGCAAGTTTCAAAACGAGGACCCAGAAATGGTATGCGTCACCGTATAAATGCTAGCCTCCTGGGCAATCTGGTGCATGGGGTTTGTGCGCTGCTACCTTGACGTGTAAATAAGAAGTAAGTAGATGGACCATCAAAACACAACTTTATGAAATAGTGACTTAATCAGCTACATGTTTGGACTCCATGGGGTCAGGTCAGTTCATTATCAGCTTGTGAGATCCTTCTGCCATTCGGGCTTGTAGCCTTAGTTACAGCGTGGTTAAAGAAATCATAAATAAATATTCCCTTCCACATAATGAATCATGAATCCGCATTAGGTTCAGTTCTTGGCCCTTCATTTGACTACCATAACCAAAGTTTTTTTTTTAGTAGTTTTCGCGAACCACTGCATGCATGCATTCGTACCCGCTTTCTTCTCATCCTTTTAAATTCATCATTCTCAGTCATTCTGTCACTCGGAATCCAGTGTTCACTACTAAAGCGTAGTTTAAATTAAATAAGAAACAGAGTTACGGAGCATGCGGTGCGTGGATTTGTGACGTGCGATCCACTTCTTACATAACGAACCTGTCATGTCTGACAGTGTAGCTGTGTGAAGCTATTCCTATCGCCAAGAATTCAATTGCGTTCTGCAGTTGTACATTGTTGGAAGTGTTATGTTCTGATATATGCTAGCCCTTAGTTTAATTTATTTTGTCAGTCGTATAAGACCTTGCACGTTCTTTACGATGTGCACTGTCGTAGATATTTTTGGTATTGTTGCAGGGACTATAGGAGTAAAGGGAAGGTGATGCGTGGGTACACCCCGTGTCTTGCGGGCAAACGTGAATATTATGAAGGATATTCGAAGAAATTTCCGATTTAATATTTCGACAAATTTTAGTGTAGTAATATTCTCGCGCATTTTTGAATAGTACATCAATATTAACACTAAAACAGATGAATGGAATGTATCGATCGCTTTCGTACCTGTCAGCAAGGTATGGACTGCCATTGGTAACACATAGTAGTGGCAGCTCTTGCAGTTTTTCACGAGGTATACAGATACGAGAACCGCTTAAGTCTACTCCGTAGGATTGTATGAAAGACAGTGCTTTGCATTTTATGTTTTCTCGACCGTGGATCCCTGTATAGTCTTGTAAATAAAACCAACTTGGTGCGTAATTTATTTCAGTGTGTTTATTACTTTTCTGTACATGTTTCGGGCGACTATATGAAAATCATCAGGAGAAACAACTGTATTTATGCGACGCTAGGTACTTGTTATTCTGTATGGATGACTGTCTGGTATGCAAGGTGGGATTCATTCCACCCTGCATACACTCCGCATGATGGGCGCATAGTCGCCCGAAACATGTAGAGAAAAGAAATGAACATATTAAAAAAAATTGTGCACCAAGTTGGCTTTATTTACAAGACAATGCTTTGTATGTTTGCCGGATCAATAGAATAGCAGGACGCAAAGTTCTGCCTTGCCTCAGGTTGTCCTAGTGTAGGTCTTGAAGGCATGTATGGGATTAGAGACATAGCTGCATGCATCCTTAACCTCGAAACTAGGTGAAGTGAGTGTTCAGTTTCACCCTCCAGCAGTTTTATTTTCGGCGAAAGAGCTTCTGTTGCACATTGATTAGGAGGGTGAGTGGTCTTCACATCCGGTCTGGACGTTGTGGACAAGAGAAAATCTCTTGCTTCTTTTGGAAATATATAGAACCGCAGCTCCTTGAACGTCCAGCCACGTGTCCGTTGACTGTATTGACTGCGCTGTATTTATTTACAGTATAGTAATTAACTGGTTTGTGTCCTGGTGAAATCGAAGACATGTAGACGCTGACACAGGTAAATGACGGTTAAATTTATGTTCTAGGGCAGCTTGTTACTCCCGACACAGTGTTATTTTGTCCTAAGAATGACACTTGCAATGAGAACACGTCGTTTTAACATTTACCCTGGCGAAGCCGGCACAAAACTCCTAAGCAATTTCGAAAACTTAAGAGCTGTTTATTTATGGAAACATGCGTAATACTACTAATTTATTTTGTAAAAATGCGACAAAAAGAGCGACACCCTAGCCTGTGTTGTGAATGGCATTTTTTTTTTCAGTTTTTCCTTTGTTGCACATGATGTACAGAAGAAAAAGCAGGTAAATTTATGTCTATGATTATACACATACTCATTCTTCATTACAAATATTGAATTTCATTTTTACCCGCATGCTGTCCAAATTTTGCCTAAGTTGCCTGCACTACATAAAAGGTCGAACCAGCCTGCACGAGGGCATGTAAGTTGATTTTAAATTATGAGATATGTCTTCCAAAGATAGTGGGTTTGTAACATGACACCATGCCCCATTTTTGACGAGCACAGCGATTGCACCCAAGACTGGCTGTCCTTTTCCTCACCACTCAGCCTTTATATTCCGCAAAGAAAAGAGAAAAGACAGGCAGTAATGTTCAGGACAGATTTTTTTTTCGGTGTTGCCTGTAGCTACGAAATTATACTGCTGTGTAGGCCTGTAATTTATGTAAGAACGGTTTAACCCAACGAAATTCGCGGAACCAACAACGGTCTAATGACTACCGCTTGAAAAAGACGGCACGAACAGTCATGCATATTTCAACCTTTTATCCTTGTAGCCTAACCTACAGAATATCGAACTTTGCAGTTAAGGACTTTAACGATTTCTTTGTATTCGAGCGTTTTGGCTTTCGATTCTCGGTCTGGATGTCAGCCATCTCAACGGGTTTTCCTGGTTTTCCTAAGTCCCGCCAAGCAGATGCCTAATGAGTCACCGTCGTTTTCTTTCATAACATTCGCATCTCATTATTCACACTCCTCCATTAGATGCTATTCATCGTGCGCAGCTGAGAAAACTATGAAGCTGTCAGATAGTACGTGTCAAATGTAATGGCTTTGTTAGTATTTAATTCAGTAAAATTTTTCCGTTAAGGCAGTCATTATCTTAGGCCTAGGATTGTTTTGACTTACATTTCGTTTCATTTCAAACCCTTTTAATTCTTTCCTTACGGAGTAGCAGTTGGATACAGGATTTTGACTCTGGTGAAGTTGCTCATTTCTTAGCGTAATTTCATCTCATAATTACCGTTATTGGTGGGTATCTTGTTCACATTTATGTGACACTAACCCTGTGGTCATTCTTCGCCACTGAGTTAGAAACGACGTTGATAAAGTCGACAGTGTTGATATTAAATTTTTTTTAGCTATATTTCCTTTGTACACCGTCTCTAAGTCCCAACGGCGCACCCTTCGGTGGGCAGTCCGAAGGATTGAAAGGAACTGAACTCCCTACTATTATTTAAATTATTGGGGTGACAACAAGAAAGGTGAGATGCTCGAGATGGGGCAGGACAACAGCACGTTCTTGCCCGTCAGAATTAACATTTAATTCGCCCCGGATTTCGAACTTTCTTTATCTTGCGCCTGTTGTTTACCGGGAGAACGGCAGGGATTAGAAATGTAGTTCGTCCAGTTACGGGGATACATCTGTTTGAAATTTGGGAAGCGTTGGTATGGACAGAGTTCAGAGTTGGTGGTGGTGGTGCTGGTGGTAATGGTGCTGCTGCTGTTGCTGCTGCTGCTGCTGATGATGATGAAGATGACTTATTGGCGCAGAGGTCTTCTTGATACGGCATAGCCACTTATTTTGTCAAGAAAGTCCCTGTTCTTCACGAGGCCCACAGTATCGTTATCCTGAGACAGGTGACCGCTTCCTCACCGTCAGGTCTGCGATGCGTACTGTTGCGTATATCGTTCCAGTCAAGTCAAAGCACCTGTGTAGCATTTTGTAACTTTTTTTTTACCATGATGTGTAGTTGTTAACCTCATGCTACGCCTGTGTACTTCCTGTCCTTGTCGGCAGTCCACGATGTCTTATTCAGTAGCTATCATATGTGGAAGGTGTCGGCCGCAACCACAGTCTGAGGACGCTCCAGGCATTGGCAACGAGCGAACTAGAATTAATAATGTTGTTGTTGTTGTTGTTTTTGTTTATGGTTCTAATCGTTATGGTGGTGGTGATCGTGTTCGTGTTGACTTCAGTGATGATAATGGCGATAATAGCAATGTGGGACACAGAGGCTGGAACCTGTGATTATTGAAACAAATAGATCCATAGGAAATGACTTGAAGACGCGTGGATGTTGTTCCTGGTACACATTTCGTACAGGAATTGCGCGTAACTTGCGAAGTGGGACGGTGCATTTAGTAGTAAACCATTTTTTTTTTTTGCGTGAGGCCCACATGTAAACCTTTCTCCGTTGACGCCTGTGTTACGTGTCGCTGCTTCGGTATGCACTAAGAGTCGGAGCAAGTTAGTGCTCCTGTTTTACGTGGGTTGCTGAGAAAGTAATGTGCCATATTCCTTTTCTTGCCCAGTAACAAAGGTAGGAGTGTGAAGTTTTAGATGAAACAATTTTGAAGTTTCCGTCTCTTTTGACAGCACCACTCCAGCAGCAACTTTAGTCGAGGTGGTCAGTGATGTGCGGTACAAACAACGTGCTTTGATATAATTCCTCATTGTCCAGAAAGAATCAGTCAGAAACATGCACAAACGTCTTTGAAATGTTTATGGAAGTGCTATTGTCGCCAGAAGCTCCGTTGGCCGCTGGACGAAAACTATGACGGCTTCCGAAACGGGAAATTCATAGCTCCATGATTTGCGTCGCTCAGGCCGTCCTGTCACAGCTCTTAGTCCATAAATGTTTTAGCGTGCTGATTCCTTCGTTAGCGAGGGTCTCTGCATCACAACCTGACAACTAGCTCTCAGTCTTTCGATCAGCAAAGGAAGTGTTGGTCACATCATTTGAAACCTTGGATATTGGAAGGTGTGCGCGTGATGGGTTTCTCGGAGCTTCGCAGTCGAACACACAACCGAGAGAAATGGAATTTATCCCGAGTTCGTGGCACGTTTTGAAGCTGAAGGAGAGCCTTTCTTATCCCGGATTGTTATAGCAGATGGATCCATTATTTTCAATCGTATACAAAAAGGCAATCCATGGAAAAGCACTGTCTTCAATCTCCTAGGAGGAAAAAAAAAGGCCTATATCAGCGGGCAAGGTCATGATCACTGGGACTGTGAAGAAACGATTCTTATGGATGCAATGCCAAAAGGGGAGACAGTCAACTGCGAGGTCTACTTCAGGACATTGATAGAACTCGGAAGTGTTTCGAAAGACTTCGGCCTCACAGGACTCCAAAAGAAATCTTGCTTCAGCAAGGCTGCACTCAAGTTTTGAGGAAGAATGGGGCAGCCATAACAAAATTTGTTTGGGCATTGTTAACACATCCACCCTACGGCCCCGATCTACCACCCTCATATTCCACCTATTTGGAGCCCTGAAGGGTGCAATTCTCGATACAAAGTTTGAAACTGAAGGGTATGTGATGAGTGCAGTGAGAAATTGGCTACGTGAGCAGGACAAGGCGTCGTACCGACAAGGCATGTACACACATGTCCCTTGTTTGTGCAAGGCAATGAGAGAGACTTTGTGAAAAAATAGGCCGTGGACTGAAACCATCACTCTTCATAGTTTGTAATTTAGTTATTTTCGAATAAGTATTTACTGAGAAAAATAAAGGGGCATTACCTTCTGTGCATCCCGTTAAATACGCATGACAGCAGGGTAGATGACGGTGTTGAAAGTAGTAGTAGAAGTAATGAGTCATCTTGTATCACTTTTGGTGTGAGTTATTGAGTGATTGAGCACAGGCTGGCTGCAATGACAGTCACTGTTGTCGATTGTGTTCGGATATGATGTCACATAAACGGAGACGAAGCGATCTACCTTCATTATAAAATAGGGATTCAATTATCTATTTTAAATTGTGAGGCAGGGGTTGTGTCACTGTTGTCATGACCGTAAATACCTACTCACGCCAAAGTGTAATAAAATTGCGAAATGTCGTAGATGTTAAATCATAATCGTGCTGACAAAGTAGGCCTGTTGGTTTTGTACGTACGTGTGTGCACTATCATATAGCAGTCAGGAATTTCATGCATGACCACGATGCTGTTGTTGCAGGCCATACGCGACAGATGTAATGTGTCCAGAATCTTACCGCATATAATTATTTCGCAGGAATACAACGAAACAGCGGTAATATCATCTAATAAGGTATGCGACTTGAAACCTATGCACTAAGGAAGGAAGCTTCAAATCCTGCCTCAAATTCGTTTTCGTTCCCCTCCCTCCTCCCCCCGCCCCGAAGAAATCGACTAATTCTGGCAGGTGAAAATATGTACTTTATCCTGGTAAGTGAAAATATGTACTTTATCCTGTTTTGCCGACTTCAAGTCTGGACTAATTGTTCGCTTCCACGTTACTGGTTTTGAGAAAAGACAGACTCCCTCCCCCCTCCCCAATCCCAAAGTTTGTATTCTGTTCCTCTGCTTTTTTTGTTTAAAAAAACTTGCGTGAACTGTACTCATAATACTGAGCCATGTTGGTTCGTCTGCACGTTTCATAAGCGAACGTACTTGTCGGATTTTGATTAAATTGGGTAGCCACCTGGAAGACTGCAGGTTGGTAGTCGTAGTAAAATGCTCCGTGTACTCCTAGGATTTCCACGTTCTTTTCCCTGCAGGTTTTCGGACTAAAGTTTTGTAGGAATTCGTATTTTTGCATTCTACATGCTTCGCCTATCTCATCCATGTGATTTGACTCGTAAATAGTACGATGATTTTGAAGAAGGTGAAAATTGTCAGTCTTCTCAGGTATGTTTCTCCAGCCCCTATTAGATCCAGATGTTGTCGGTACCATGCTTTCTAGCACCCCAAATTTCTGTTTTTCCCTCATAACAACAAGCAAAATTGCACTTGCTAGGAGACGGGAATACAAGTGATTATAAACCGAATAATTGGCCAAGTATTCCTCGATTTTAATTTCATCCTAATATGCTTACGAATGTAGGCTAATTTGTTTGTTTGTAGCCGTTTTGAGAATCTTGCTGTACTTATGATTGGTCGACTAATTAGGTCGGTTTGCTTGACATTTCTGCGGTGAGGTTTGGCCTTATGTGCCCACGTCATTTTGCTTACGTTTTGTTTCAAACCATTCTCTTCATTACCATCTGACGGTGTTTCTCTATGTCCTGTATGTTATTCGCATGTTTATATCACACGCGCCAGCAATGCATGTGTTTTCCATTCATTTTCAAAGCGTGATTTCCTCGGATCTTCCTGATGGTGTATTCTAAGGCTGTGTACACAGTTGCTGCTACGACGGATCTCGGCAGCATGAGGTATGGAATGTCACTGCTAAGTGCGCACAGTCACTTTGTAAATGTTGACATATGAACAGTATTACACGCAAAATCTGTATGTGTGCGTTTCTGATCTGTCTTCCTAAAAACTGCTCGTGCCAGACTCCATTAGTTTAATTGTTATTGTCAGCACGCCGAAAGGTAAACATACATTTCGCTCAGTTGCCGTGTTGTTTTGGTGTATACAGAATATTGTTTCGTTAGCAAAGTGCATCCTGTGTGATCGTGTACTATCATAAGAAATGTCTGTACATTTATTTGCTTGGCATGTAGTTGCTGTCACACTGAATTTCGCACAACTGTTATAATTAACTAATTAACCAGCTAATTGACTCCATGGAGCGGAGTCCTTCTTGAGAAGCTAACTGTTTCTCAGCTAGTCAAGAAATTCATCGCGTTGTGTGGAACCCGAATGTTCATTATCGTGTTCGCAAGAGCCCGCAGCTTGTTCCTGGCGATATGTAGAAGAATCCAGCTCACGCCATCTCATCCCACCGCTCTGACATACATTTTAATATTATTTGCCATCTGCGCATAGGTGTTCCAAGTGGTTTCCTTCAGATTTTCACACCAAACCCTCTATGTTTCGTTCTCCATTCGTGCCACGTGACTGTTCCGTCTCATCCATTTTGATGTGACCACCGAAATTGTATTTGGTGAAGATTACAAATCATAAAGCTCCTCATTATTGAAATTTTCTCTAGTCGTTGTTACTTCCACCCTCTTAGGCTCAACTCCTCATTCTCGGACACCCTCACCCTAATTACTTTCCGTATCTGATACCAAGTTCCACACGCATATACAACAGGCTAAGTTATAATCTGTATATTTCTGGGTGGCAAACTGGAAGACAGAATATTCTGTTCCGAATGGTTGTCGGCATCCCTGATTAATTGTGTTCCTAATTTCTTTCTGAATGCAATTTTATTTTATTAGGGTTGTTCCTAAACGTTTGAGCTTTGTCACATTTTTAAATGATTTACTACCTACGTTTATGTTTCGATTTTTCCTTGCGTTCTTTTCACGTGACATGAACATAGTCTGCCAGAGCGTGCTCCTTAGTGGCGACTAATTCAACTTTTCTGTTTTTCTTTATGGTGTAAATTGATATATTATTTCCACCAAAAATGAATAGACGAAGGGTGGCCAGGATAGCATAGGAGGTATAGCGACTTGCTTTTGGCTGGATGGTTCGTGGTTTGAACCCGGGGGGGGGGGGAGACCTTCCCTACTACCCGTCCAGACCGGCCCCGAGGCCCATAAAGCCTCCTGTCCAACGGGTACCGGGTCTTTTCTGGAGGTGAAGCGGCCGGGACTTGACGTTGACCAATCACCCCCATCTAGCGCCGGCATTATGAATGCGGCGAAATCCCTCTTCTCCGCTCTTTGTCTTCATGGCATGTTATAGGGTAAACTTTATCTTAAAATGAATAGATGAATGCAGAGTTTGAAGTACACCCTAGTGGTCTTGTTCATACTAAGTTTCATGAAAACCTTTCATTGGATCAGAAGTTAGTGAACAGACGAGCACACTGCCATGACTCCGCAAGCTGATATTTTCATTTTGATGCAATATAAGAAACGCGATCATAATTTTGTTTCTCATATTTAGAACCCATCCTCGAAACTTTGTTAGTGTCTTTCTTCGTTACTGATTTGACTTAAGGAGTTGCTGAACATGCCAGAATTTATCAGAAACAAAACAATGTAATGGGTTTACTTTCCCTTAGACGGCTCCCGTAGGCCTGTTGCAGGTCTGTTGGCAGGAGTCATTCCATTCCACTAGACAACTGTCACCGGCTTCTGTTTGGGATATATATTGAAGTTCTTAAACTGGACTCTTAATTTCTGGCAAAGAAGTTTATGCGTTGGGCGAACAGCCTTGGATTCTCGTTGAATATTCGGACTGCTGAAACTAGGCTGTGGAGCATATAGCCTATAACTTAGTGTTCAATTGATCGGAACGTTGACCAATGCACATGCTACAGCTGTCTTCTGATGTTTATGTCGGGCACGGCTGGGTATCATCTGCACTGTGTCTGACTTAACTACATTGAACATGTGTCAGGATGTGTGTTATTTCAAGAAAATTGGTCATGGTCTGGATGAGTCACTTCGGCCCACAGGTTCCGTTCTGTGAGGCATTCTCACCCTGACTGCAAGGCATACTCACTCAGCACTTATAAGAACGTGTTGCATGTAGGAAGTATTCTGAAGACCGTTGTGTTTGATCCCGTGAACAACTGTAATGACCAGTTGGTTTCCTGAGTCCGTCTAGTAAAACGGTATCTCCTTGTCACCATAGGTTGTGTTTTGACCCTATTTATTTGGGAGCTAGGCATGGGAATGTACATGTTCTTCAAGAGTTATATGTGTTACCCATGCCGTGTCCGACTTCCAGGGCACATTTCCCATACAGACGTCACGTCTGATGCCTCCATGTAGTCTTGCCGGTGTAAGACCTATTGGAAGAGGAGTGTCAAGGGACTTGGACATTTTCCCATTTCAGGCTAGTTTTCGTTCTACATGGGTTTGTCTGCGCCAGTGGTTTTTCAGCTCTTAATACCCGTCGAACCGTTGTGTGCGTCTCTTAATTCTCGCGGAATCCCTGTAAAGTGAGAGGAACGTTTTGGGTTGAAATGAAATACAACTGTTTAAAACATGAACGTTTATTTTATAAAATAAAGTACTTGCGCATATTTGTTACAAAATTGTATTATTCACCTACGCTCCAGCGCCGATTATGCACAAAGATAGAGAGGAAAATAGAAAATGCAATTAAAATCATCGATTTATATTTTACAGTTTCATGTGTAAGAAAAAGAGCGTGCTTAACCCCTGAAAGTCGCCCTCATAATACCAGGGTTCTGAGGAATGGAGTTTGCGTACCACTGCTCTAGGCGAAGTAAATTGCACAATACATACCGAATATGTAAAATCGACACCCACAGAGGCCCTGGAAGTAGCCCTGTCTTTACCTCCATAGTACCTTGGTGTCATTGGAGCAGCTAGATTCACTGCATGTAGATTGAACTGCCAGGGAGAGTGGAGGAATACAGGGTTAAGACATACAGTACTAGATTCCCTCCAGAAATATCCTTTTACATTAAAACATAATAGAATTCTTTAAAAAAAATCAGTTGGTAAAGCAATATAAAGTATTGCTACCGACTAGAGAAACCTGGTGTATGTCAGGTAAAATCGACAACCCTAACGTTGGCATTTGGTACACGGAAGGGGCAGGAATTGGCAGCGGCTTTAGTGCAGGTATTTATGGACTAAGGGACAGCCACAGGGAGAGTATTCCTATGGGTAGCCTCTCTACAGTGTTTCAAGCTGAAGTGGTGGCAATCCTGAGGTGTACAGAACTCCTCTTGTCTAAGAACGTAACGGGAACGAGAATACATGTCTGCTCTGATGAAAGGGCAGCAATAGCAGCACATGTAAAGACAACCACCGAATTGGCTTTGGTGTGGGTGTGCAAGCGCTAGTAGAACTAAGTGGACCAGAGTTGCTTCAGTATGGATACCCGGGTATCGTGGAATACCGGAAAATGAAGAAGTTGATAAACTGGCCAAGGAAGAGACTAAAGGATTTCATTCAGACCAACTGTTGGCATCCCTGTTGTTGTGGGCAAAAAAGTAATCGGGAGTCATTTGAGACAGGAGAACCTGAACCGGTGAATAACCAGCAAAGATTGTCGCCAATCCAGTACCCTAATGAATGAAGCTCTCAGGTAGAACAAAAGAGCTTGAAGCAATGAGTATATAGAAACTTATAGTGGCTGCGATTCTGTTAACAGGCCACCAACCCTTAGACCCCATACGTTTAAACTCTAATACAGCGACATGATTACCGACTGTGTGGGGACGGTAAGAAGATAGTGTACATATTGTGTATGCATGCAAAAGATACAGAACCAGGGGTGTATGTTCTTGAAGCTCAAGGACCTAGAAAACATGAGGGTGAATGGCCTTATAAGTCTAGTTGACGCAATATCTTAGCACCATTTTAAAAATAGATTATAAATATCTACGTGTCATTAGGGACCATCATGGAACACTCGCTCTTTTTCTGCTACTACTACTACTACTACTACTACTACTACTACCACCACCACCACCACCACCACCGCCGCCGCC
>Ga0136643_10012154_pt1 | contig 12799 bp, 10 predicted proteins | sample TergutLab28metaG_FD_96883 | JGI IMG/M metagenome (GOLD analysis project Ga0136643, IMG submission 96883) | Labiotermes labralis P1 segment gut microbial communities from Petit-Saut dam, French Guiana - Lab288 P1 (version 3) (version 3) | ecosystem: Host-associated > Arthropoda: Insects >...
ATATATTGAGAGCGAATTATTTAAACGGCTGAGGCTGTGGCTGTCCTAGAGGGTAGGACGCTCGTACCGTGAGAGAGCGCGGAGGTATTTAAATGCCGTCCTAAAGGGTAGGACGCACGAGCTTTAAAGGTTAAGTGTATGTGATACTTCCATGTGTTTGTCAGATTGAAGATTATGGTTTGTATATGATGTCTGACAAATAACCAGTGTGATATACAGCAGCTGACAACACTGATGAATTAACTCACATGGATCACGTGACTACATGCATTATGTTTGTTAGTACTGGGGTTCTGTTTTATGATTGCAGTAATCTTTTATTTGCACGTTTATTTCCCTGTATGAAGAATTGGGAATCATTTACTCAGGCCTTTCAGTAAGATTGTTGCAAGAATCCAGTATTTTGGAAGAAAATGTAACTCCCGAGACAAATCCCAGTGTGAGGGGGGGTTTTCACAATAGTGACTATGAAGACTGCTGTGGGTTGTGACATCATGCAGTCCGGTAGAAGTTTACTGTCTTTGCACCTTCTCTCCATCTTCAGGGCAACTCTGTGCAATTGGCAATGTAATGCTTGAGTCTTTCTTCCTCCTGTTCCCCCTTGGGTCCTCTATTTAAGGGTATACAGGCAACATAACATTGTGTCTTGGCCTGGAGTGGACTAAGTTGGACATTGGGCATTGTTTGGAAGATGCATCATTATTGCTGGGTGCAGTGTACTATAATCAGTTGAATTTGGTTTCATGTTTGATAGAAGGAACATTCTGCACTGTAAAGAACTGCATGTGTTGTGTGGCTGTAACATTGTGAGGCTTGTTTGTGATAATTTTACTCCCTTATGAGTATTCTTTATTACATTTTCTATTAATTTCTGTGCTCCATGTCAAGTTTCATTACTGTAGCCTAGCCTAGATTAATAGGCTTAGTGAGGCAGTGTGTCAGATACTTATGGGCCTCTCTCCTCCATACGAAATATGGGCCGAGTAGGGACATGGGTGGAGTGGCATGCACTAAACAGGGAAAGAGAAGACACCCGGGGGTGAGGGTAAGCCAGTACAAATAGCGATTCTGAAACAAGTTTCAACAATTTCCGGCTCTTCTCTGCCCTCTATCAAGACGGCCTCCTCCCCAGTGGGGGCCTGGTCCATTACTGGCTCACCTGTAACTATTCTTCCTTTACCTTTGTACTGCACTGATTTTCCTTACGTGAGTTACACTTTTACCCTGAAAATGGAGGCAGCAGTTTCCTCCAAACACTGGTAAGTCTGTTCTATACTCAGCAGTGGTACATAACAGAAGATAGAATTCCTTAAAATTTGAGAATCAAGGACTGAAAAGCATGTATATCAGAATGTGGATCAGAACCATAAGACCACCTGTGGCCATATAAGTGGGTTTTACTATGACAGTAGGTCTTATACATTTCAGAGCAATGTTTGAACGGTAGACTGAAGACCACTGTTAAAACATCCACTGTACTCACCTGAGTGGGCATGTGACCATTTTAATACTCCTAAAGCAACAACAACAACAAAGATCAAGAAACTGGCAGAAGAAAAACAAATGCAAAACTGTCATTAATTAGGGCTTGTCACGTGAGTTTTCATCTCCTTCACTGTAGCACTTGTAGTAGCTACAAATAAGCCTCTTTTTTGGGGCCGGGGGGTATACGTACATTTTTGGTCTTTAAACTTGATAGTTATCAGGCATAATCTTATAGTTTCAAACTGCTGACCCGTCTCGTAGTTTTTAACAAAAAAAAATATTAATATGAAAATTGCGTGTTTACAATGTTCTTGCTTTACAAAACAAATATTACTTTGATAGAAGCTGCACGCTGTTAAAAAGAAAGGTTCTCTTGCACTTACCCATTCATTTTTTATTACACTTGCAATTGTTGCTGATAAATGGACTAGAAAATTGACAAATGTCCTTTGTCAAGCGGTTATAGATAAGAAATTTTCAAATATCTTATAAGCTTTCCAATTGCATGACAGTTTTCAGGATTGCTAAATTCATGACATATGTATGGAGTTTTAGGCATCCTTTGTAATGTCCACATTGCTACTAAGTATCTGCCTGTATGTATTTGTCAGTATTCATGTCTGTGTACATACTGATTCTGTACACATTAAATTTGTCTGGTATGACCTCAAAAACATGCATCACCAATATGTTTGTAATCACAGAGTGACAAACATTATTTTGTACCTAATATATAGGTATGTTTATTATCTACTGGCATACCAGCTGTCACATGCATACCTCCAATGGCTTACAAGTTGTTACCATCAAACTGAAAGATATAGATGAATTTCATATGGCTGCCATCTTGCTATTTTACAGCCTACAAAAATATTACCTTAAAACACTGCATATTATTTCTAGATCTGCTACCACACAGTAAGCAGTAAAAGTCTCTGTCCCATCTATTAAGCTTGCACATCCACTGTGTTCTTCTTTGCTGCCTGTACGAAAATGAAAAGTGGTGTGTCCTCCAATAGCATTATCTTTATACCATGTTCCATGAAACCTCTCAGTTCAAAAGCTGAAATGCAGTGAAACACAAATTATATGCATGGGTGCACATGAGAACACACACACCGCCAGCTAGCCAGCATCATAAGCGAACCACCTTATGTGACTATACATGATCTATATTATTTTCCATCACATAACGTGCATATGTTGTATTCACTACAGATGGTCATGTTACACATGACCACCATTATCAGACCTTACTTTGTAACAAAGGACAGGGAGTATATACTCCTATGTACATGTATTCATATCAAACTTGCAAGGACGTACTCATCCACATTACACGAATGCTATTAAAGAATTTAAGCTACCTAAAAGTTTTTCAATTTTACACACATATTCTCCATTTTCAGTCACCATACAAAAACACTTAATAAATCACATCTTGAACAATAAGAAAATAGAACAAATACTGCTTTAATGTGAATATAACAATAAGAACATACATATGCAAAATAACCTAATTCTTAAATTACTGCCACACTTACCATAAGTTCTGCATGCAGAAAAGGTAAGCCATTTGAGCTGCTATGCACATTCTTATATGAGGGAAAGTCAGAAACTAGTCTTCCTCTTTTTCTTTGAGGTTAATGGAGGTACATGGAGATGCATGAAGCATGTCATTTTTGAAACACAGTAGCCAGACTTGTTCAAGCACTGATAGTGAATGATGCTTACCAAGCCATTCCAAGTCCTGGCAGTAACATACATCCTGCTCTCAAAGCAAATTCTGGACCTCATCATTACAGTGTTGTCAGATGGAAATCACTGACCTTGGGAACGTTTGTTTTTTCCAGTTTTCCAAATGCAAAAAAGTGTCCAGCTCTATAGTGAGTGGAGAACATTTTCAGTGTCTAGTGTTAAGTAGGGCAATGACAGCTTGAGCAGTGTGGTTTATCATTATTGTGCAAAGGCAGCACACCTTGGGCAAGCAGGTCAGGACATCATCGAATTGTTTCCACAAGATGTCATAACATAACCCCTGACATGCGACTGTTTTCACCTCCACACCATATGGCTTGAAATCGACAAGAATTAATTTTCCGAAGGATTGTTGCCAACCCCTTCCCTACACCCACAGCTGTCTCAAAACTTCTCCTCTGCAAGTGATATGGAGTGCTCCCATAGTATGCTTTCCATCTCTGTCTCTGGACTGTAGTTGTGCCCACCAAAGCCACCTTGCATGGTTCTATGTATTGCCAGTGATAAATGGCAGAAGTACCAAGATTAAACTGAACTCCAACCCATGGTGACAGCTTGTATTCCTAGAGAAACAGTGAAATACCCACAATGGACCCAGACATCACAAACCTGATCATGTTAGCATGGGAGACAGTGCTTTACTCCTCACATCAGAAAACAAAGTTACCCACATTTCTATAAGTCATACACTTTTTTAGAATAGTATCATACTCACATATCTAACTACACATAAAACGGCACAAAATATACCTTGCACGGACAAGATGCAGCAAGATCCATTAACAGAAACTGTACACATCATTTCCTATTTAAAAGATGTAAGTTGCAGTGTTTGAAGTAATGGCATCATAAATGAATGTGTTGTGGACTGGCTTGTACTGACCAGTGATAAATTTTATGGTTTCTTGTGCTACACATCCTCCTGAAAAACAAATTGTTATTGAACACTTTTCTCATGATTGATGACACTAATTCTAATTCACACAAGGCCAATAAGATAACAAATATTTACATTTATAAAAAAAATCTGAGTCCGTATCTTGCATGTTTTCTGAAATACCAACAGAGTATCTAAGTTAAAAATTACAAGTTTCTGTTTCCAGCAGTAAATACTGTATTGCAAAACATTTACCAAAATTTCATGCACATCAGGTACAAGTGATCTTTTAAAGAAAATAACAATCCAAACAATGTGTCAAACAACTGAATTTTCTATTAGCCTTTATCCTGCCAGGGTCAGTATTTGAATTTTAGCCCATGGTTTAAGAAAAAATATGAGTACTGCAAACAGAAAAAGATATAATTATGAAATAAATGAAATTTTGTGGGAACTAAAACACAAGATTATGCATCATGTTTTAAAATTCAGGAAATTTCCGTGTTGAAATATACAAAATGAACTTCTAGGGACATTTTCCTATGTGCTCTCATGTATGCAAACACAGGTCTTTAAAAGGTTAACACGTGAAAATTATTTTTATGCATTATTCAGGACACACAGACACTGCGTACTTTATATGTACGAGAGGGCAAGCTAACAGACCATGATGTGACTCATTGTTAATCAACATCAAAAGACAATTTAAAATATGTGGGAAGATTAAAAGTTCCCAGAATTCAGTCTTACTGACATAACTATGCTTCCTCTTTAAGTTAAAGGGGTAGATTGTGCACATGTATGAAGTAAGTTGGAAGAGGATGAGACACGAGAGTGTGCCACAGTTGCCCATGGAGTCAAAGTGTCACCACTGCTCATGCAGTGTCAGCCTTGGACAAACCTGTAAGCCTCGATGCTGTTTATGGTGATAAAGCTCTTAGAAAATCCACTTTGTATGAGTACAACTGATTTATAAATGGTCAAGAATCACTACAAGATAAGGAGCATCACAGCAGGCCAGCAACATCAAGGAATGTTAAAAATGTGGCCAAAGTTTTCATGAATTTGATAAAAGATTAGTGTGTGATGATAAAACAGACAGTCAAGAAAACTGGCATCTCATACAGACTGGTTCAGAGCATTCTGAAAGAAGATTGTCAATGTGACTAGCACACAAAATTTGTGCTGCCCATTTTGATGAAGGTGGGCACGTGGTGGCGCAGTTAGTTAAGGCACTACGCTACAAACTGGAAGGTTGCGGGTTCGATTCCCAATGGTGTCACTGGAATTTTTCATTGACAAACCTTCTGGCCACACTATGGCCCTAAGGTCAACTCATCCTCTAACAGAAATTAGTACCAGGAATTTTCCTGGAAGGTAAAGGTGGTTGGTGCAAAGGGCTGACAATCGTACCGCCTTCATGTGTCGAATGTCATGAAATCTGGGAGTCCCAACCTCCTTGAACCGTCAGGGCCTGTTCAGGCCTGTAAAGGGATTGCTTTACCTTTACCTAGCCATTCCGATTAAAGACCAGATGGAGATCAGGAAGGTGAATGCTGCTGAACTATCTGACTGGTTAAGAAGCAGGCCTCTTATTGCAGATTATTAATGGGCACAAACAAATTTTCTTCATATACAATCCTGAGGCATAACATCAATCTTTCATTTTGCACACTAACATCACTCCTCAATAAAAGTTGACAAAATCTCGGCAGAAGGTCATGCTTGTTACATCACTCCTTAATAAAAGTTGACAAAATCTCAGCAGAAGGTCATGCTTACTCTGTTTGACAATGTGGGGTTGGTGCACCATAACTTTGTACCTGCACAACAAACAGTGAATTATGCCTTTCATATTGATGTTCTGAAGTGTCTGATGGATGCCAGGCAGTGGAATAGCTGGAAAAACGAATGAACATTTGGCTCCTACACCATAGCAATGTGCCTTGTCACACATCCCTTGCAGTGCAGCACTTCTTCATGAGAACCAAATTCCAACCATCCAACAGCCACTGATTTCTCCAGGTCCTTCTCTCTGTGACATTTGCTTCTTCCCAAACCTCAAGATTTTTTTTGTCCACAGAAGAAATTCAACAGAACATGACAGCAGGTCTCACAGTCATAGCAACACAGGACATACAGAGTTATTTTCAGCAAAGAAAGGACTACTTGAGCATGTGTGTACGTGCACAGGCAGTATGTCATGGGTCAATAGGTTAGGTTTTACATATATCCTTTTTACTGCATGAGTTCTGGGAAGTTTCTAATCCTGCCCTCTAATGGTATCTTAAACTCAAAAGAAAGCCAAGATGTACATTTTGTGCGACAATTTACCTATGAATGATGACACAGAGTGCAGCTCTGCTCCACCACACCGACAAATCTCATGGACAAAGTCATCCTTGGCCAGCGGTCCACAGCCCCACTCATTCAACAGTTTAGAGATACAAGCCTGCAAACATTACAGTTATGTTCACAACTCTGCTGATGCATAACACCATCCATGATTGTCTATGATGGCTGTTAAATGTAATGCTTACAGAAGTGGCTTCAAAGAACACAGGTTCCAGTTCTGTCTGGGAAATGGACATTTATGCAAATGTGAATTCTGGGGAAAATGTTCAACAAGTCAGATGAAATGCCATACCTTCAACTTCACGATGTCAGGTTCTACCTGGTCCTCAAATTCCCCAGGATATGTGTTATATTCAGAGTAAAATCTGTCCATTCCACGAAGCATAACATAATACACCATTGTATTCTCAGGGTTCTCCAAGTTTCCAGCTATGAAAAATTGAAGTTAATTTTAAACACGTTAATCAAATTCCTTTTAGTGTGTCCACTTCTGTACATAACTAAACATTACAGGGACCCAAATTTTCAAACTCTGGACTTTGCTTTCATGTGACTTTAAATGTCTACCTTTCACTTCTGTTGACTGTCCAGCCCATAAGAGGTGATTTATAATTATATATCCCAATACAAGTCTGTTTTTGCTGTGACATAAGAAATTCAGTTAATGTTACCAATTGGTCCATTTCAGATACATACGCTTTCTCAAACTTCACTGCTCCTATGTTCAGACAATACCCACCAATATTCTGAGCATTAGGTGTTTTGGGGTCATATTCATCAGCTATAGAGGTTCCCCTGACCAAATGTAGGCTACTGGAATTCTTGCAGAACAGTCTGACTTCTTTCTCTGTAATGGTGTCAGGGGGTTGGTTCAGCTGGTGCAGTAGTTGCTGCACGCATCTGAACACAACCTCCGAGTCTTTAGCTGCCTGACTGTGGTACCTGGAATGAAGTAAAAACACCTACATTTCATACTTCCAGAATCTGACACCATGCAGATATATGAATGAAACTCATTATTTATTTATTCCATCATTTCAGATGAAAATATATGCATTATTTTATTCTCAGGGAAGAACAGCCTGAGGGTATTTGTGAATAAAGTGCCAAGGAAAATGAATGGACCTAAAAGGGAGGAAGTACAGAGGAAGATGTATTGAGAAAACCACATAATGAAAAGCCTCACATCTTGTAATCTTAAATAATTATTATCGGGGTTATCACATAAAGGATGGTAAGTCAGAGACAGCATGCCAAACACATGGGGAGATGATAAATGCGTACATAATTCTGGATGGGAAACCTGAAGGGATGAGGCCATATGGGAGCCACAGATGAATCTTAAACACAGTGTGAGAGTATGGACTAGATTAATCTGTGTCAGGGTAGACTTCACAAGAATGATCTTGTGACAAAGGTAATGAAATTTTTGGTTCCATTATCTGATAGGAAATTTCTTGACTAGCCAAGTCACACCAACTTTTTGAGAAGGATCTGTTCCATAGAATTAGTTCACTGAAATATTTATAAACTGATTCTTAATATTTCAGAGACTACAGTATTCAAATTCTTTACACATGTAGGAAAAGAATAATGCTGGAAGCATAGAACTCTAGATGGAAGAATCTCTCTGCTCCATTACTTGCTCAATAACAGATCTCAGATCATTTCTAATACTTACACTTGTTGTAGTGTGATGTACTTCTCTGTTTCAGCAGTCATGTCTGGGATAGATCCATTGAGTGGCAAACATCCTTCACCTTCATTTTCCACAAAGTCCCGCACTGCTTTTGCCATTATCCAAAAGGGTTTGCTCTGTAGAAATATGGAAACAAATACTTAAAGGTCTGTACTCAAAAGTCCTAACAAGATGGGTTTCCTTTTTCAGTGCTTCCATTTGTGAACAACTGACAACAAAAACAAATGATTACAACAAACAGTGACCCGTTCCAGCATGTGATGTCCCAGATCACAGATTTCACTACCTGACAGTTGTCAAACTAATGTTAAACACCTATACCATTAACAACTTTATTATCTTTTAACACATAAAAACTGTTTCATACGAAATTTATAATTAGAATATTTATTTTAAGAAACCTATAGTGAAGTTTATAAAAAAACTGTCTGATGGATTTCCTATTTACAGCATTCTGAAACACACTGATACTGTATCACCACTGATTTTCAGACTTCCTTTACTATATACCATTAGTAAGATGCAAGTAAATCAGGAGGGACTGAATATTAATGGGAAATACCAGCTTTTGACAGTGTTGATAATATTAATGTACTGGATGTAAACATAAGTACCATATTAAAAACGCTGACCCACAGCTTGTTAGGCATTCATAAGAAATGAAAAACACATGTCTATTACATCCATTTCTCTTTGCACATCAAAGTACATGTTTGAAGCACATACTGCTTTACACTGAAGCAACTTATGAAAAACGCATTTCCCTGAAACATTTTCTTCAGCTAATCAAGGAAATTACAAACTGCAATGCTGCTCTTTATAAAATAAAACAATAAACATACTTGTTGATCTTGGTCAACTTACATAATTCACCAAGCACACTTGTTATACATGACTCAACCATTCATAAGCACATGTAATTTAATAACTTACAAAGACATACACAGTAACTGAATTTAACCTTACGTAACTTCATTTTCACTACATGTGTAAGGGTTTTATCACAATAAACTGTTTCCACGCGTCCTCTTTTGATAGACAGGTGCATCACACTGAATGTGAGAAAGGCATGAAGCTGGGAAAGGCTCTAACATTAGTTGTCCTAATCTGATTTCTACCCCACTTACAATAACAAGACTATTTTTTTAAATTCATGATCTGAAAAATGGGGGGATTGCCGTACAATCACAAGTCAAACATGTACTCCAGAAACATTTTCCTGAAAATTTAAGATTGTGATATGGGATATCTCAGATGAAGGGTTGGGTAAATACAACACTTTCTAAAGGCTGACACTACTTTACAAATCAGTTTTCAAGGATACAGTTGTTCAAGCATAACATGTACCTTGGATGTTAGATTGATACAACTGTCATCTTCCAAGATCTCTCTCACATGTGATGGCACTACTGTTGATTTTATGCTACTTGTAACTGCTCTTATTGCTTCTTCAAAATTTTCTTCAGGTTCTGGATTTCCATGTTCATCCACAAACATACCTATTAAATGAATGTTAAAAATAAAATTAATGAGCTCAAAATACTTACTGCAACAAAAACAAAAATGTTTCACATTAAAGAAATACACATATTAAAGTGTGATTGGAGGAAATTAACAATGTTTATATTATACATATATACTAATATAATATTTGTGTTGGAAAAACGCAGGGAAAGAAATCACTTGGGAGACTTAGATATGTAAGGGAGGATAATACCTGTAAATGAATGTGAAATAACCAAGGCATGAAAGTGTAGTATGGATTCAACTGGTGTAGACCAGTCTAATGGCAGGCTTTTGAAACACGAATATGAAGCTTCAGCTTCACAAAACGAGAATCATTTGAGCATCTTAGTAGTTATAAACTGCAATACAACAGTCTGTACTACAGTTAATTTTCAACACAGGAAACACCATGCAAAAATTCATACTTTTATATATAAAATCCATATACTAAAACAAACCTGTATTTATTTATTTTTTTTAATACTCTTGCTTGGGCAACTGGAAACTAAGGAATGATGTTCTATGACATTTTTACATTTTTTAGTGCTACTTACACAAAGCTGAGATTTTGTAAACATACCCTTTCGAACTGTAGATCTGAACACTTCCTTTTCTTTGTAATTTTCTGGAAGCTGCCCACTGTGTTCACCTTTCCACTGCTGCAGATATTTGTATAACACTATGAGGTATGGTACATGAGCATGATCCTTGTATTCCATGGCTTCCAAATCTATGGAGTCAACATACTTCTTGAGACTTGGAAATGGTTGGTCAAGACGTAAGTCAGGTATCTGATTATCTGGATGAGTTTCAATTACCGTATGCTCTGTCACCTGCACTCTGATGTAACCAATAAAACCATAACTGCGGCACACAATGAATGGGATTTCCAGATCCCACAGCTTCTTTGAAAGAAGGATTAATGTTCTGCAATAAAAACATGGCAACATATTAACACACAGGGTGGCATGGTCAAAGTTTTAACATTCCTTGCCCATTGAGGATGAGGGTTATCATTTGTTGGTAAATTACTGAACTCTTTAACATTTATGTTATATTTCTCATATGGCTCTACAGTATAAAATAAACCTTGCTCAGGTTTTGTTGGTATTTTTCTATGGCCACTTATTTCTCTTCAGTTTGGTTTACAGAGCAGAAGTGGCAAAAGAGTGAACAAATTCTGAAAAATGTTACTTCTGTATAAAACTTTACCATACTCAATGATCTGAATTTCATCTGGAACTTCCCTCCATGTCAAATCCTTTCGTAATGTGTAGCCAAGTAATTAAGCCATGCCATTTCTTCATCCTCACACAGTCTTTATACCATTTCTTTTCTGCACCAAAATGTCAGAGAAATTCACCAAAGAGCATTCTGAACTCAGATAATTTACAGTGCATGTGGCTTTCTTTCAAGTCAAAAATATGTTTTAATCACTAGCTTATAATAACTGGTAGCTACTCAGCACCTTCTTTATGCTCAAAATATCACTACAATGGCAACAACCTAAAGAAGTTCATAGCAGTTACCTGTGGACCACATAAAAGTCATGTTACATGGTAGATAATGGTAACATGTCTAACTGTACCAGACCCTGATATAAGTATGGCAGCCACTGCAGCTAATATTAACATGTTGCAGTTGATTATGTTCTTGTTTTTGAAGGGTCCTATAGTAAAACAATACTACTTTTCTCTTACAGAGTAAGGAATTGCAGTTGGTACAGGTAAATTTTTGCACAGAATTATAAAAATATCAGTGAAACTTGGGAATACTATTTAATTAGAAATTCATTACATAACTTGCAAGTGTTAAAAACACAAACCACTCTTCACCACTTAACTATTTTCCCTTCCTTCCATCACTTAATTCTGCAGAACCAATCTTGAAGGAAACATGTGTGTGGATGTTATAAGATATACATGAAGAAAAGTCAAGTGTGTACTTGCAAGGTAGTACAACCATACATTTAATTTACCCACCACATTTGTCCGTTCGTTGGATCACAAAATTCTATATCATGAACCCTACATTTCCACTAACTTCCATGTTATAAATGCAGATGTACTCCTAAGAAAGTTTTTTTTTTGCCCACAATTGTACTAAAAATGCACAACTCTGTTGATCAGAAACCACAAAAATGCAGTGTACTACTTCCATATGAACTTAACAGTTCCTGCCAGCTGCTGTAAATAAAGTTAATACACGGCACAATCCAAAATAAATACGATGGCAACAGCAAGCACACTACTAGCCACCTGCTGCATCTCTGATGCATGTATGAGCACACTGGCCAGCTAGATGTCCTGCTACATCACCAATACAAGCACCTATGCAATATACATTTATAAAAAAAACATTTCTAGCTGAAATTTTGTTGCTTTGCAGTGTGTGTCTAAGAAAAGCTTAATAGTTACCCCACACTTTCAATATGGCTAATTTATGTTCAATATTGTGAATTTTGTGGTGATGTTTTATCATAATTTCTGTAACAGAAAAATTCCATCAGCCAAACATTCAAAAGGCAGGGGAACACTGTACTGGTATGTAATCCAGTACATAGATAGATGGGTGATAGCAGGAGGTTCAACAATGCTTCATAGCACACACTTAACAAGCAAACACGCACAGTGATTTTGGCAGAATTACAAACATTTTTGCAAATACCATAATGTGTACTTTAAGAATCCCTATCCCAGAATACCTCTGGCCATAAGCATGGGCCTTTAAGTTAATTAAAGTGAATAAAAGATCTGCCAAAGCATAGAAATGGGCACATGTCTTAACATGTAGCATTGGGGGCATTCTGACTGAAAATGAACATGAAGAAAAAATGATTCAAGTTATGAACTTCTGGTTACAATGCAGTTAGCTAAATAATGTTTGGGAGGACTATATTAACTCCATCTTCGGGGTACCGAGTTCAGTAACCAAGATCTCCACCATCATAAAAACATCATATTTTGGGATTAAAAATAACTATTAATGACACCATTGATAAAACAGCAAAACGTTATTTAAGTTTTTGTAATGCCACTAAGAATAAGTGATGCAAATGTGGGAATTCACCTTTCTGTCATGGATGTTCCAATGACAACCGTAAAGTTATTGAAAAAGTC
>Ga0136643_10012155_pt1 | contig 12799 bp, 9 predicted proteins | sample TergutLab28metaG_FD_96883 | JGI IMG/M metagenome (GOLD analysis project Ga0136643, IMG submission 96883) | Labiotermes labralis P1 segment gut microbial communities from Petit-Saut dam, French Guiana - Lab288 P1 (version 3) (version 3) | ecosystem: Host-associated > Arthropoda: Insects >...
ATGTTTCGGTCCTAAGACCATCATCAGGGAGCTATATATTCCTCGCTAAAGTCACACTAGAAATAGTCACAGATTAATTTCGTTGTACGGCATGCTGCCACAACACCCAACTTTTACAACGAAATTAATCTGTGACTATTTATAGTGTGACTTTAGCAAGGAATATATACCTCCCTGATGATGGTCTTAGGACCGAAACATGTCGGAGCGTTTTCAATGTTTTAATGTTTAAATTTTATAAATTTTATATATGTGATGTGGTTGGTGTAATAATTGAGTAACTCGACAACATGCAAGGTGTAACAATAAAAATACATTCCGGTGTGTTAAGAGTTTAAATATTAAAGATAAAAATAGTATACGTCAAACACATCATTTATTGTATGGAGGCTACATGTTTCGACCCTTTATAGGATCATCATCAGGCCTTCTTTGGAATCAAGCCAGTGACTGCTGCGTACATGTTGGGATCCCAACATGTACGCAGCATTCACTGATTTGATGATGATCCTATAAAGGGTCGAAACATGTAGCCTCCATACAATAAATGATGTGTTTGACGTACACTATTTTTATCTTTAATATTAAGCGGGGCCATTGCTTACAGAAGTTAAAATTAGTCCATGTGCCTGTCATAAAAGCATATCGTGGAGCGGAGCTATAGCACTCTTTCCCATACTCGGCACTGTGCGGACGTGGGTGGTCAGCTTCACGCTGCGGCAGCTTCATGCCTCGGACAACAGTCCTCGTTACACATTTAACAGCAAGCTTGGTGGACCCCACAGCAGAAACAAATTTCTTGCCTATGTCGGGAATCGAACCAGAATTTCTCGGACGTCCAGTCCTTACACTAGTCACTATACCGACTACGCCAACCGGCTCCCATTTTCGTAGCTTACCTACGACCACATCGTAATTTTACGGAATTACATAACACTATTCCGTGTAATATGGCAATAATCTGAAACAGTGCAAGCAGAATTATTCTTGAAGTGCTGGACCCTGAAGATGAAGTTACAACGATGCTCCAAAACATCGGGATATATGCATAGAATTATTCAGCGTCATATCCCAGAATATCTGAATTTTTAGTGACATCGCTGTGAGAAAATATTAAAGAGAAAGGCGAATACTTTTTATTTCAGCAATTCAATACCAGCAACGCAACAAAATTTGGCTGCACTTCATAACAATGTCCATGTTCTCAATTTTAAAACAAAACCTGCGCTGGACAAGCTGAATAAGAATTTGCCGGGAAGGATATGGAATGAAATCTGCGCTCTTCTTGGATATTACGCAGCGTATGGTGGTAATTACGCAGTGCATGTTGGTAAGGAATTACCACCATACGCTGTGTAACATCCCAGAAGAGCGCAGATCTCATCTACTTCGCGGCGGAAGTCTGAAATCACACATGAAATATTTTAAGGTCGCCCATCACCCTGCCGTACACCTGCAAATAATAAGACAAGTAATGAAGAGCCTCATTCAGGAGAGCTGGCGCTACTAGCTGACAAGCTAAGCTGTGCACACCGTCTCATCTGCAGCTACAATATTAGACATAAGTTAAACAGTGTCGTTAAACAGCTTTCGAATTACGGGAGGTAATTTTGCAGCAGATACAAGTTATAATGTGCCACCGAGTGACAACTCAACTGCAGTTAGTAGTAGTAGTAGTAGTAGTAAAGGTATAAGTAAAGCAGTTCCGTTACAGGCCTGGATTGGCTCAGAGGGTTCCAGGAAGTTAAGGTTCCCAGATTTCATGACAACGGCACAGGATAGTGGTAAAGTTGTCAGCCTTACGCACCGACCGCCTTTACCCCGAGGAATACTCCTGGTACACATTTCGAACCAGCGACCTTCCGATATGTAGCACAGCACCTTAACCACTGTGCTACCGTGGTCCCCAGTGGTAATGGTGGTGGTGGTAGTAGTAGTAGTAGTAGTAGTAGTAGTAATAATAATAATATCCCTGCCATGTCACGAGAGATGAAACGTACCGGAAGCTTTTCTTTTAATGTCATTGTTCAGCAAGTACACGTAGTTGCGGCCATGTTGAATCAAATCCATTTTTTAAAATGGCATCATAGGACGCAGGCGGCCGAGTTTAAGTTTTTATTGCATTTAAAATTGATTTTCTGTTACGAACCGTTATAATAAAATGTCATTTGACAGATATTGGTGTCACGAGCAGGATTAGCAGTCAAAACAGAATCACTGATGAGCCATAGTATGAATACAATATTAGCCGTCTTTTTATTACGGGTGGGTGGAAGGGGGCGAGTTTCAGACATCTGCCGTCAGATGTGAGCACAGGCTAATTTCATTTGTATCTTGTCGAGAAAGCTACAGCTCTTCCTATTTTTCACATGCACCCATAAATACTTCAAATCTTGACGGCGCGGGGAGGAGAGGATGGGTGGAGGGTGGAACATAAAAAATGACTGCTGGCTGGTTATAGCATATATTGGCGCTGCATATAAAAATCGAGAAGGCTCGCCAGCCAGCTTATTTCGAAGATGCGGTACATCGTACGCTAGGACGATGAATATTCGTAACGGAAATTCAAATTCTGCTGTTGCCCCAGTGCGACCCCTTGACCCCATGGAGCGTGAGGAATGGTCAGCAACGAGTATCTCTCTCTCTCTCTCTCTCTCTCTCTCTGTTTCTGACTTCTTTTTATCTTTTTTCATTGTTCTTCCCTATTTATTTCCTTTCGTCTTCACTCTGTATGCTCTTATTACTTTGCTTGCCATGCATTCACTGTTGTTTCTTCTCTCTGTTTGCCTCTTGGTTCCTTTCTTCTCTTCCTTGCTACAGACTATCACGGTCCTCGACGTTCGGTTTTCAAATCTGGGCCCGCAGACCAGCTACCCTGGCATAAGAGGTTACCGTCAGCCCCTCCCGGCGAAAGTTGGGACAGGAGGCCTACCAGAAACGCTTCCTTCTACATACATTCCAACTTGCTGTTCACTAATCATCCTACCATCACATGAGCTACAAAACTGTAGTTCAGTAGAAAAAAGAACATGAAGACAAATTCCTTGTTGTTTTTTTTTTGTTACACTCGGAAAAGCTTAATTTGTCTCCTGTTTTGTGCTTTGTTTCTGCTGTTTTTTTTTTGTCTTTCCTTTGATTCTTCTTTGCATGTTTCAGCCTTTCCTTCCCGTAACAAACGTATTTATCATAGACGCTTGTATCCATATTCATGGCAAAGCCGCAGTCAGTAAACAGAACGTATATTGGCTCGAGCTTCAGAGGCCACATACCAGAAGACGGACTGAAATATTTCGCTTCACAACGTCTGTGTCCAGTACGGCTAAGGATCACATCCAAACTCCTATTCATTTCACACCTGTTAAAAAACGGACAAAGCGTGAGACTAACGTCTCGCTTTCAGACGGTCTCTTGTTTGTGTGATTAATTGCCAGGTGCAGAGTCTTTCTTGAGAAGCGACTGTCACTCGGCCACTAAACAAACTCAACGTCTTCTCCTTGAATCAAAGATCATTACTGTGCTCAAGAGGTCCAGGAAGTCTGCGGTTTTGCATACGATTTCGTACAATGATGGTCTCTTGCGATAGAGAGCTGTTAGCTCCCAATCAACGACCAAACCGAAGAACCGAACCATTGCGGCCCTGCACCACCTCTTACACATGGTCGCAGTTACAGTAGGTATATTCCATACCTGAGGGCCGTCTTCTCTGTTAACAACCTGACCGTACGCCTGGCCACGGCGACAAGGACACACCTCACATGCAACATTATGATCGGTAGTCAGCATTTCAGTTAACCGCGCATAATCTTCGGTTCTATTCACGGCAGTTTTAAATCGCATTTCACAGCGAAAGACAAATTGATTATGAGTTGGAGGGTTTAGAAATGTAAGTGGTCGTAATAAATTTGTATCCATGGGCACAATTTGATTTTGTCCGCTCTAATAACCAATGAAAATCAATTCAAAATAATGGTGCCCAACATTCAGCAAACTTCTCAGAAGTTACCTGCATCTGGTTGTCTCATACATGGACTGCGGCTTATTTCCGTCCGCGTCCAACAGCCAAAAAAATGACTAACCTTACCCAAATGCACAGGTCAAACTGTGCAAAAGGATTAAGGTGAAATACATGTAAGTTAAAATCGCACAATTCTTCCGCCGCCGGGCGAATTTCCTGCACCAAATGCCATAAGCGAATATTAGATTTGTCATTTCAGTCCCGCCGCCCATATGTATCACTGCCACTCCCATCGGCCACGTTTCCGTGGACCTTCAGGTTTTTACTAAAATTTTTCAAACATTCAAACTTTAACAAAAATCGGGCAAAAATAAAGGCACTTTCCAAGAATACGTAGGCAAGTTCATAATCTCCCGCTTTTATTGTTCCTTACAAGTGGGACAGGGTTTGAAGAAAGATTAGAACATCAAGAACGATTGAAAGGATATGCAGTGTTAATTCACCTGCTGGCACGTAACTGTGCATTTGAAAAATCGTTCATACGCTAAGAATCAGTTACATTCAGGTAAATTTCGGAACATCTATTACAAGTTAAGACCAAAACAATGACTGAATTTTTTTTTTTTTGTATTTTCTCCTGTTAACTTGTCTCCGTTTTATAAAATTCACTTAATCTCTCATTTCTAAACGTGATAGAATCCGTACCACTTAATTTGCACATATAATTAACATATAATATAAATTAACGGAAAGAGCAAGTAAGTTTACATGACAAGGAAAAGCGATCGTTCAGCGCCTAAGAATCTTACTGCACAAGACACAGAAATGCTGAATTTTAGACATAACTCATTACTTTGCGACGCTTAAGAGCATACAAATTATTCAGAATTTCACATATCACACCTCCTGTGTGTAAAAGGTAAAACAATCCCTAAACAGACCTGGACAGGCCCTGTGGGTTCCAGAAATTTGAGGTTCCCATATTTCAAGATAACTGGCACATAATGGTGGTAAGGCTGTCAGTCCCACGCACCAGCCGCCTTCACCCTTCCAGGAATTATTCCTAGTACTCGTTTCTGTTAGAGGCTGAGTCGACCCCCGGCTCACAGTGCGGCCGAAAGGATTATGTCAATGAAATATTCCAATTACACCATTGGGAATCGAACTCACGACCCTCCGACTTGTAATGCCTCCACCAACGGCGCTACCGCGTGCCCCCATTTGTGTGTACTTGCATTTCGATATATGTATGTGTTGTAACAATAAAACTACCCGCTTATTTCTGAATGGAGTCTCGTGGAAAACTGTGGTAAGCCCTTGATGCAATTCGACCTAGAACACTTCAGTTGAAGATCCATTTGTTGCATTCCAGAAGGCCGGTTCCTGCAGTATATTCGCTTCATTGTAAACATTAAACAACTCTACTGCCACACTCACGATATTTACCCACTGACCAACATATAAGTACGAAGCCCTTCAGCCACGTAACAATTGCAACGAATTATTACGACTTAAATTAGATCTGATTCTCTAACAGGCCATCCATCTTGTCAATTTATACATATATATACTCCCAGTTATATTTATGTATACTGCATACTTGGAGCTATATAACGATATTATAAATGGCATTACATTGTATAAATCGGTCTCCGTATAACGCTACGTCAGCATCGGACGTGACAGGCTTGCAGGAGATGAATAATTGTAATACACGACATACACTGGTAGGTAGAGATGAAAACCGTCACGGCTTTGTTGTTGCACAGACAGTACTGCACCTAACGTCGTGCAGAGAAACAGGATCTGTGTTTGGCACTCGGGAAGGAGGGAAAAAAGCAAACGGACGAGAGAAAAAGTATGAGAGAAGGGAATAATACGAATGAAGGGATAAGAGGAAATTAAAGAATGCAATGGAGCAAAAAATAAAAGTAGAAAAAATAAAGCGGACAAGGAAGAGACAAAGAGGAAGTGAGTTCCTCAAAAAAAAAAATGCTACGTGAACGCAAAGCCTTGTAACGTCCACTCCACCCGCAACCTCCACGGATATTCCACCGCCTTTAAGCTCTCCCGTTATACGGCGACAATATAAACTGCATGTCGAGTTTATCTTGGAATTTCCATAAAGATTACGTTTCGGCAAATAGTTTACAGGCACCCTGTTAGTAGCACCATTTATTTTTAAAAGAAATTTCCCTAGCGGGATAGCGAGGCCAATGGTGATAAACACACACACAGCAGAAACCATGTACCTATGGGGCAAATGATGGGTCTAGCTGCGACAGGTAGTTCAAGTTGCCAAGAACTTAAACAAGTAAGAAACACAAATCCTGCATGTTGCGAGTACTAGGGATTATAACTCACCCCTTTCTTTAGTCGTTAACTTTTGTCATCCATTCTATATCTTCTTGTAATTATCTACCTACTCACCCAATCGCCAGCCTAACTACCTACCTACCCACTCTCATGTCTGTCTGTCTTCTGTCTGTCCATCCATCTAAACGCCTGTCTATTCATCCGTCCATCCACCCATCCAATCCTCCGTCAAACCTTCCACTCGCCCATCGTCCATCCGCTCTTGTATCGTGCCTTCGCCATCATTCCGCTCACCCGCCCATCAATTATATATCCACTCATCTACGATCCTCAAACAGCATACGTTGATATCGCAGAACGACATGAATAGATTTCACAATGTCTGGTTATATTGAAAAAGTTAGGAAAGTTTATACCATGGAAAATTGATGATAGATATCAGTACGTACCAATAACGCAGCCAACCGATACGTATAATCAACGTTTGCAACTGCTAAGGATATAAAGTATATAGTTGTATAACATAAATATCAATGCTGTGAAATAAATCAACCTGTCAAAAAAAAAGCTATAGACTCGTACTTATTTATGTAACCATACATCCATACATGGTTCCTCGTTTACGTGTTTATTTCTTAATTTATTTACGTATCTCGATCTATATCCCTTACGTATTCTTTTCCATTTTCCCTTCCTTTCTCCTTGTCTCAACTTCTACGCCTCCTTGCAACTCTTGCCTCCCTCTCCAATCTTTCCTTGTTGTGTTTTCTTTTCACTTTCACAATCCAGGACCAACCGGCTGTGATTTCTAATATGGTGGGTCCCACAGCCGGTCTGGCAATGCTGGCGAACAATATATTTCTGCCCGTTCCGGGAACCTCGCCCAGATTACCTAACCCGGCTCAGTACATGAAGAGCAGGCCTGCGTCATACAGACAGGGTTCCCATCATTAACAGCAGACTGTTCCCTGTAAACTACACAGTGAACTCAATTGTTATACCAACTACTGCACATATATAAAATTTATATATGTGCAGTGGTTGGTATAACAATTGAGTGACTTAACAACATGCACGGTATAACAACGAAAATACACAATGTACGTATATTAACATACCGACGTTTTTAATAGAATTTTATACAGTATTTAAATTGGGTTCGCGCTTAATGGGGTTAAATAATGTGCCTGATGTAATCACTGGCTTTGTAGTTCCACGGTACAACACTTTGGATTGAGCAATCTGTACATAGCAGAACGCACAGCGGTGGAGGTCGTACTGTTATTAGAAATGGCACATAAATCTGAATCCCTCCATACAGAGGTTATTCAAAGAGTTAAGGCCTAAACTGCGTGTTTCACTATACGGTTTACAGAAAGCCCAAAGCGCTCTGAGGCCAATGTTAACAAAACGAAAATTCTTCAAAGGACGGATAATCTCAATACATGCAGCACATTCAAACTTGGTTAATTAGTTTGTTTTTTACGAAGTAGTTACTCAAATGAAACGCATTTCGTATAAATGTGCCTCTTTACAACAACCACGATTTCGGGTACTACTTTCAGGCTAATAACAATAATAATAATAATAATAATCACATCCTTTTCATCAACGTTTTATAGTCCAAAAATCTATAGACAATATAAAATATACATTAAAATTTGTGGCAAATCCATAAGCTCCATTAAGCTCCAAGGACTGTTCATCAAATAAGAAGTGCTATCAAATGTTCAAACAACCCCCCCTCCCCCGAATCTTCCGCATACTACAGTAATAAAATACGGGGAGTAATGTGGTTGGTGGCATGCGGAGCATTTGGGGGAAGAAAAGAAAGGCATACATTGTTCAGGTGGGCAAACCTGAAGAAAGGAGGCCATTTCGAAGACGCAGGCTTAGACAGGTGGATAATAATAAAATGGATTTTGAAAGACAGAATGAGGCGGCAGTCACTGAACTCATCTGGTTCAGGATATGAACGGGTGGCAGACTCTTGTGAACACGTAGTACACGTTGCAATTCCACATAATGCAGGGGAAATCCTTGATTAGCCGAGGAAAATTTAGCTCATTAAAAAGCCTCGGTTGGTTGGTTGGTTGGCTGGCTGGTTAGTTGGTTGGTTGATTGGTTGGTTGGTTGGTTGGTTGGTTGGTTGGTTGGTTGGTTGGTTGGATGGTTGGTTGGTTGGTTGGTTGGTTGGCTGGTTAGTTGGTTGGTTGGTTGTGTACCTGGTCGGTCAGGTAGGTACGAAGCGTGTCCGGAAATTAGAGATACAAAGGTCTTAAACGTGTACATGTTCAATTTAGAAAAGCGACACTGTGAATGAATTGCCTCTACATAACTTTATTTTTCAACATAGTCGCCGGCATTGTCCAAACATTTATTAAGTTTTGGAACCAGCTCCTGTATCCCCGAGTCATAGAAGTCTGCCGCCTGCCCTTTGAACCACGTCATGACTTCTTCTTGCACCTCATCATCGTCGTCGAACTTTTCCCCAGCGAGATGTTTCTTTAGGTGGAGGTAGGTAGGTAGGTAGGTAGGTAGGTAGGTAGGTAGGTAGTAGGTAGCTGACTCGTAGTTCGTTTCCTACATGGGTTCCCAAACTCTGTTCCAGTCAGTGGCGAAGGGACCGTGTTAGCCGTGCGCGATCGGCTAACGTAACTAATACAGAGGGTAAAGGCCCGGGATAACCCACTTGAGTCTGTAAACTTTCACCTCACAGAATGAATTCCACAAAGTTATCGTTATCGGCGTAGAAAATCTACACCAGGGCCGCATTTAGAGGGGACTCAGGTGACTTAAAATGAGATTAACTATAGACTTGACTGAACAACCCGGAAAAAGCATGATCCCATGCAGATGATATAATTTCTTCGCATGACCTAGGATCCAACCCCTGTACTCCACCACGCCTGTTTTAAACATGTCCGTGCGAGCAGGGACCCAGTGGCAGAGGGTTCGGCTGTGTCGTTATTCACATGTTATGCCGGCAAAGTACCAGGCGGCATCACCGGACCCCAATACTTCACTGCATCCCGTAGCAAGCGATACTCCTCACCACAGCTTACTCATACGTACAAATCGACACAATTTTGTACATGTTTAGGCAAACAAAGAGCATGGCCCAAAGGTCTGTTCCTGTAGACGGTGAAAAAATACAGGAAGGGAAACGGTTTAAAATGTAGGTCTAAACCCCACAGAACATAAATTTAAAGTTTTAGCCCCTCGTTCAGTAGACAGCCAATCAATATGTGAGTCAAGCAGTCCCTCGGTCAGTTACTGTGTTATTTTGATCGACTGGCTGTACTGCGTTAGTACATAACAAGACAGGTAACGTAGTACAAAGTAACAGTCAGGCGCGTTCGCGTAATCATTGTTGCCGTGAAAAAAGCAGTGAATATTACATATTTTGAGTGTGTGTTTGTATTATTGCCTTTGTCATCCGGCAAGAAAATACATTTTCTGCGCAGCGTTATATTGTCATCTGTGGATTGTCAGGGTCGACCATATTTTTCCATATTATCTCAAAAAAGCACGATTTTCGAAGAAAAAAATAGCTTACTGGACATACAGTGTGTGTTGGTTTCCTTCAAAACTTCGTCTGAAATATTTGTCTTTCTAATAAGAAATCGGTGAGATATTATTACAAATCTAAAAAGGACCTCATCTAAAGTACTCATTATTGTTGTTAGATTTTAATAAAACTCGCATTTTCTCGGCAGATTTTCGAAAAATTCTCAAATATTAAATTTCATGAAAAATCCGTCCAGTGACAGCCAGGTTTTTCCATGCGGACAGAGAGACGGAGAGACACGATAAGTTAATATTCGTTATTCGCAGTTTTGCGAAAGCCCCTAAAAAAGGGGGGTTTCGGGAAAAAAAATGCAAATGCGCTCTATAGAACTCTGTTCAGATATTTTCTGCCAAACACATCGATTTTCTATGCCGAATATAAAATACAAGGATTTTCCTTAACTGTGGTTGGACTGTAATTTGTTAGCAGAGACACGACTACTTAGTGCAGCAACGTCAAACTTGGCCGGTTACCTCACCTATTTCCATCACGCCACCACACAGAAAGGGAAAGCATCTGTCAGCGTGATGCATGGTGACGACATAACGCCAACAGGCAGCTTTATTGTGATTATTTTCTTCTCCTCTTCTCGTTTTTTATACCACCTTTAACCAGACCTTTCTCTTTTCCACACCACAGAAATTCAGCTTCAAATATGTTCAGCACACACTGACAGAGAGATGTATGGGGCCATAAATACGACGTGACACTACAAGTCTAGAAAAGTGTAATAGATAAAAGGCCGTAAATATCATCCACGGAATTATGGCTTGCAAGGAACATTCTTCAAGTCAAATAATGGGAACAACATTAGTTACACCTATCGACGTTAGTGTTGAATTTCTGTAAGGATCTCTCTTTCTCTGAACGTCTAGCTACTAGCCTTACAGATCTCGTGTCTGCAGCTTCTGTTCTTCTTAGTTGAATGCCCGATAACATGGCTGAAGAGACTACGCTACACAGACACAAAAGAAACGTCAATGTGAAAAGGTGTGAGGACTGCGTGGAATTGCAAAAGTATGGGAAGACCAAACGCGCGCACGGACGTCATACTACAAGACACCGATCTTTCTTCATGGCTTAAGACATTAGGCCACATGCATAAATATTTATGTACCTTTCATTTCCATCATATATTTGCCTCTAAAACCCGTTAACAAGCAGAATAAAAAGTAGAGACGTTAAGCTGCAGGTAGCAAATAACCCTAACGACTATGATAACGCTATCAATTATTCACTCATTCACACTCATTCTTTATTTTACTGAACACATCACTTTGCTTCTTTACACATTTGTTTTAAGCTACTAACTACAAACTCTGTCTCAGTCATAGTAATTACCCAACTTGATGCACAAAATATTATTTTACAATAAGTTTATTAATCGCCTCTACATGTTTCGAGCACTATGTGCTCATCACCAGGAGGTCAAAATTATATATACAACATCTGTTATCATTACACCTGTAGGTGGTCGTTCCGTGCACAGTCCTCTCCCAACCTGTTCACGGAACGGCCACCTACAGGTGTAATGATACCAGATGTTGTATATATAATTTTGACCTCCTGATGATGAGCACATAGTGCTCGAAACATGTAGAGGCCTTTAATAAACTTATTATAAACTAAGATTTTGTGCTTCAAGTTGGTTAATTACTAAGATTGTACTGAGATGCACGGTCAGCAAAACATCAAAATTTACAAACTCTATGCCATCAATTACACTATACTGAGCAAGAATAAACACATTTTTTTACCTCAGTTTCTACTGCATATTGATATATTCATGGTGTGACGTTGGACTGATCCCCCATAATGCCATGACAGAATCTATGAAATTGCAAAATTAGCACTACACAGGTTTCTGAAAGATTTTGTGACAACGTTCGGTTCAGTCGTTTTATATCGGGTGTGGCCGTGCACGATGGTCAACACAGGTAAATCGCCGGACATCAGACTTTTGGTACTTCAGGGCGAGTCTTTGCCACCCCACATATAAAATGCAACATTCTTGAAACCACCCATTCTGGCACCTACAGTATATCCGATTAAATCACACTGTTATTTCATATCCATCGATCCAACCAAATCATTCCGTGACGACTCTGGGTAAATGACCAACTTGATGCACAATTACGTTATATAATACGTTTATTGTTACAATCCTCTACATGTTTCGAGCAAATCTGTGCTCATCACCAGGAGGTCAAATTGTATTAATACAGCACCTGATATAGTATTCTCTGTAAGTGACCCTCCGGTGTGCACACCCCACTAGATGCTGTATTAATACCGGGTCCTGATAAGTCCTTAGCCCGAACGGGAAGGAGACAAGCTCGGAAGCATGTCAGGGACGCTCGCGGTTTCAACAACAAAGAGACGCGAGCTGTCATCAAGTTTCTTTTTTTTTTTCTGCACGTCAAGGCGCCGAAGGAAATTCACGTCATTCTGACAGAAACATTAGCTTATTTCGTTCCTGGTCGGGCTAGGGGGCTTATCAGCACCCCTGTACTGACATCCTGATGATGAGCACAGAGTTGTTAGAAACATGTAGAGTATTATAACAAAAAATGTATTATATAATGCAATTGTGCATCAAGTTGGTCATTTACCCAGAGCCGTACCATGATGCACGGTCAGCAAACATAAAATTCATTCTGTGACGTTACGCAAAAACCAAGCTTAATCATTACCATGGTAACTGGTGTTTTACTCACTCAATGATACACACAAGGGGTCAAACTGTAGAAGGACGCATCACCCCTATTTAGCCGAAGTGGGCTCAGTCCTTCAAGTTTTCAAACTGCGTTTGGTAATGACTTCTCGCACCTCATAAGCGCCAGGAGCCCTGTACGTTTGGTACTGCTTTACTTAACCTTTTGGCGCCGGAATTATTTTTTTTAGTTTTAGCACACCCTGTATATAAAATGTGAATAATACAGGAACGAAATAAGTTA
>Ga0136643_10012156_pt1 | contig 12798 bp, 5 predicted proteins | sample TergutLab28metaG_FD_96883 | JGI IMG/M metagenome (GOLD analysis project Ga0136643, IMG submission 96883) | Labiotermes labralis P1 segment gut microbial communities from Petit-Saut dam, French Guiana - Lab288 P1 (version 3) (version 3) | ecosystem: Host-associated > Arthropoda: Insects >...
CCAATGTGGTAATCAACATTATAGTCGCGAGCTCCTGATGATGGGCATAGTAGTGCCCGAAACATGTTGAGCCTATAAGAAGTACAATAAAATAATAAGTGGCATCTAGTTGGTTTTTATTCTGCAGTTATAGAAACTGTTATCAGAGAAGAAAATGACAAAAAAATTCTGCTGTATTGGTTTACAGTGACCCATACTACAATCGTACGTATAATGTATTTGAGTCGCAAATAACTCGGTAAAGAACTAGACAGCTTAGGATGGGAAATAGAAGATACATCATCTTACTGCAGGCATTGTACGAAGGAGACAAAAGTACGATCCGCTTGTAATTGTAACAGACAGTGTGCTACTGCTGTCAACAATGCCCCTAGCAAGTGCCTGAAGAAAAGAACACATACATCTGTGTGAGGAAAAACTAGTAATTTTGTTGCATGGAATGCCATTGGAATCTGAAATACGAATCTAAATGTTCATAACACATTTAGAATTCAGCGAAACTTCTTCAAATGTATGTGTTCAGTACAGCAGAGCTGTTGTTAAAATAAGCACAGTAACAATTTTAACAAGAAGCTGCTACCTTCTGGGGTAGGAGGCATTACAGTTGAAGAGCTACGCTGAATTTAGTCACAGGTAGAAGGGGCTGACATGTAAAATTCTTGGTGTTTAATCTCTATTTGCAAAGGGAGACTGCCCTGAGATATTTCTGACTAACCTTAAAGGAGATATTCGTAAACGCTTAATTTATATGAAGTTCTTGTGTGTTAAAAACAAAATATAATCCCAATCAAGACCCGGAAATTGTTAGGCTTTCCACAAACAGAAATACGTATGGCAATTGCACTGTGTTTGTTGAAACGAATTTTAATTCCTAAAAAAAAACTGTCAGTTTTTTTGTGCTTTATTTGTATTTCTGTGTCTAATTGTGGTACTTTCCCAGCACAAATACAAAAGTGTGCACAGTATTTCCTATGTTTTACATGTTAATTAAATTCATCATTTTGCTAGCACGTTTAGCTCGTTGTCTATTTTGTTTACAACAAACGATAAATCCGTGTGTAAACTTACATATAAAGTTTTCTCCATCCAGCCAAATAAATCCACACACAGATAGTCCGATCCGTTCTTTCACACATCCGTCTCTCTCCCTCCCTTCCTGCCTATTTGTCCACCACATTTTTTTTTATCACAATTCAAAATGGAAACGAAATGTGGCATAGAGATCTAATGTTGCAGCACACAGGTCCTTTAATTCGATAAACATTTACAATGGCAACACATTTTCCAATTAAATTTTTTTCTCTCTCTCTCTCTCGCTTTGTGTGTGTGTGTGTGTGTGTGTGTGTGTGCGGTATTTACAAGGGTGTGGGTTTTTTTTACTATAAACCTTTTTTTATAAATTTGAGAACGTTCAATGTGGAATCAAAAGTAACATGTACTCACTAAAATCATATTAACGCGACATTTAACCCTATAAAATTCAGTGGTTATTTTATGTACCACCGCGTTAGAATTACGTCATTCTACATTTTGCCCACTGAGAATACGTACGTTTTTCTTAAGAGTCTGAGACTACTTACAAACGGATCATTAAACGACTTGTCTCAGACGGAGCCATTGTGTTCTCTTTGATGAAGAAATCTCATAAAACTCTTTATATGAACACGTAGCATAAAACGAAACCCACAACACAGGAGGTTTTATTAACCTTTTGACGCCTAATGTCAACTATAGTGGTCGTACCGCACCGCTAACCTCTAAAGTTGCATTTTGTATATTTATTCAACAAATACAGGTACCGAATATTTTAAACATGGTATATATTCTCCGTTTTTCTCTTAAAAATGCAGTTTGTTTCATAATTCTAATGTATTTGGTTCCTGTATTATTCACACTTTATATACAGGGTGTGCTAAAATTAAAAAAATAATTTCGGCGCCAAAAGTTTAAAGATACGTATGAAAATGCACTGCTGCATGAATATACACAGCCAAGCTATCATGCCTTCAATTTATATGCCTTACGCAAAAAGCGCCTAGAATTCAGCAAACGAAAGATTTCGGAATTATAAATTGGTAGTGATGGGTACGTTACGAGGAGGCGCTGGTAAGTCCTTAGCCCGACGAGGAAGGAAACAAGCTATAGCGACCAAACTCAGGATTTATTCAACATACTCCCCACGAAGCTCAATACACTTCATATTCCGTTGCTCTAACTTTTGTAACATGCGATGGTGCATGTTCCCCTAATATTTCTGTCAGAATGGCGTGAATTTCCTTCGGTGCCTTTCCTTGCAGGAAAAAAGCTTGATGATAGCTAGCGTCTCCATGTCGTTGAAATCGCGCGCGTCGCCTGGCATGCTTCCTTTCAGCCTCTGTAACAAGAAAAGATTTGCAATTCGGCGCATGAACAGACCCCTCTTTCCAACGACACTATAGATTCCGTCCGATGACATCGGGATGTAGGTCGGGCTGAGGACTTATCAGCACGCCCTCGTATGAGCCGTGTATTGTTTTAAGGTACCGGTCCGGCGTTTGTAGAAAGATAAAGAGTTATGTGGAAAATGAAGATTCTCAGTAACTATACAAATACCTTGTCTCCAGGAATGGGGTATGACAATGTGTAAACCAGGCAGTTTGATGTTGGATTTGCAGAAATGGGCCACCAGTCCGCATTCAACTAATTTACGTCACTGCTAAACTTATATTGTCTAATAAGCTATTACACTTATATTATTGTAACATGGATACTTAATGAACATTTCCCACTGTCTTAATTAGGCGTTTTTTTTCTTTCTTTCTTTTTTTGGCGCAACAGCCACCAGTGGGCCATGGCCTCCTCATTCACAAGGTTTCTAGATCACACAAAACGACGCACCACAGTCGGTAGGACTCCTCTGGACGAGTGATCAGCTCGTCGCAGAGACCTCTACCTGACAACACACAACACTCACAACAGACAAATATCCATGCCCCGGTGGTATTCGAACCCACAATCTCAGCAAAAAAGTGGCCGCATACCTTCGCCTCAGACCGCGCAGCTACTGGGACCAGCTTAATTAGGCTTAGAAACAGAAATTATTACATAAAAGCAGCAAATTTGTGAAAAGTTAAGAATTGTAATCTTCAAGGAATGAGTTTTATCCGTCTTCTGGTGTTATACTAGGAAGTCAAATGGTCTGTTAGTTTTGTTACAAAAAAATCCGAAAAATCGGAATCAAATTCATGGATATCCATAATATCGCGAAAATTAATGTATGAAGTACCTCCTTGACACTTTGTGGGATCCCGTCAATAGTCATCGGTTCCAAGCCAGAAACTACAAAAAGATTACATCGTTCTACATGTTCATTTGGTTCATCCAACTCTACGGTCTCCACAGAGAACAGTCATATCGGAGAGAATTAGAACAATCAGTGGCCCTATTATAAGAGTAGCGAAGCGTGTGAGAACTTCACAGAATGGCCAGTGGTTACAGACGGACCCACAACACCTGCTCCTTGTGCTGGGATGTAATGCGGCATGGTAATACCAAGCTCACTCTGACCATTTTCGTACATACAGACCGCTACACTGCAGCATCCTTGTTTTGAAGTATCTAATGTGTCTGTGAAATTTAAACATGAAAACCACAATCCTTCAGTAAAACGCATTCTGAGACAGTGTAACAAAATCCACGCTGTCACGCCCTATTTAATAACCACTTGTTAACCATTTAATCCTCAGTGGCTAATTTATGTACCACCAGGTTTAACACTAAAAAATTTCTACGTTCTCTCCACAGAGCTTATTTAAGTGTTTTGTTTGAATCTCTGAATAGACCGCCAAGATTTTTCCTTACAAAACCATCTGATATGTTTTCATAATCCAGAAGACCAGTGTTTACTGCGCGGTACGAACTGAATATTTAAACAGAGGTCAAGTTAATGTTATCTTTAGAGGTTAATGTTCTACATTTTGAGACAAGCAAATACAAGCATTTCGTGTAGCTACTGATTAATTTTGAGTTCCCGTTCTGAATGCCACAACTGTAGAAAATGGCTTGCACTTTCAGAACATTCTAACAGTACAATCCACTATAAACGTTTAATTTTCCTTATATAACCGCTTATCTGAAACCCCAGGCTGTATAACAGAACAATGTCAATTTACTGACGAAATTTGCCATGAGCATACAAACTATGAAAGCCGTCGAACTGTTGATTCAGCAGCCACTAGCGGAAATAATTGTTCCACAACAATGGGACAAGCGATGTTTGTATAGAATACAAAGCCACTTTATAAACGAACGATGATAGCTGTAATCTGCGAATATTAAAAGGTTTAGTTAAAAATCAACGCCAACAAGTATGTCACAAACTACAGGGGTGCTGATAAGTCCTTAATCCGGCCAGGAAGGAAACAAGCTAATGTTTCTGTCAGAATGTAGTCAATTTCCTTTAGCGCCTTGCCTTGCAGGGGAAAAAAAACTTGATGACATTTCGCGTCTCGATGTTGTTGAAATCGCGCGCGTCTCTGACATGCTTCCGAGCTTGTTTCCTTCCTGGTTGGGTTAAGGACTTATCAGCACCCAGGTATATCCCAACGTAAAAGATGTATCTGTTTAAATGAGAATATGGAGTGCAAAGTTGACACCTTATTTCTACTGACAGCGCTGTTATTTCATTCACTGAGCTTACTTATTAAAATTTCATTGTTACTATTTCGTTACAAGGGAACCCTTTGACAAGTGACTGGGCGGATCTTAAGTAAAGAAGCGTGCTGTCCTACGTTGAGTGATTAGAATTAAGTACACATAAGGCACGAAATAAGCGTATCTGAAACGAAGACAAGTTGGGAAAGACAGAGAGGAATGAAATCGTGGCTGCAGGGAATTAACACACAGCACTAGTTTGTGTCGTAGATAGTTCTGGCACGAAAGGTTTTTAAATTATGTTAGTTTAAGAATGACTGAGTGGGAGTGACAGAAAAAAAAGAAGTCATAGAAAGCTCAGACATATTAAAAGATTAAATTCATCCATTGCAGCACCAAGTAAGTCAAACATTACATACATAATTAATTAAATTTAATTATGTGTATTAACAAAAGTCCTTTGCAAGAGAAGGGACGTACCTTTAATAAAGAAAAACCGATTGTAAAAGTCCTATCATTAAGACACTGAGACAACTCAGTTTCCAGACAGTAATATGTTTTTTATAGACTAGTTAGCGTCTCTCTCAGCTAGCAAATGTTTCACGAGTTCTCAATTAATTGTAAAGAAAAGAAGGAGACAATCAATTAACAAAGGGACGATAGAGTGAAACAAACAGGACATAGTTCAAGAGTAATGTCTTTATTTGATAACTGAAGCACAAACAGAGCGTATTTTCGAACAAAAACAAGACGATAGAAACAGTTCAATGTTTGTGTCACCCGAGCTCTGAAAGTTCGTTCAAAATAATTTTGAAAAATGTAAAACACGTGGTTTAAGTTCTCTGACGTAAGAACAGGACCAGAAAGAGCAACATTATGAGTTAGGTAATATACAAAGTTACAAAATACATCCAACAGGCTTATGTTAGGTTTCTGGGAGATTCGTTCCATTATTGTCCCCAGAAGTGGGATCCGTCAGTAATTTCAAAGAAACCACAAACTTTACATTGTTTCAATGTTCCTTCGCAAGTTTCGCACAGCACAGATTATTGACAATTCTCTGTACCTCCGCAACAGATTTATGGTATATTACAAGCATAATGCGTAAACGGGGAGGCCACAAATGACCACTTTTGGCTCTTACATTTAGAACTTTAACTGTTTTTTGGCGTCACCTCACCCCTTGCACACGGCACAGTTTTATGTCCCTAACAAAGGACAATAACCGAGATTATCGTAAATGTATGTGCCTCTTCACACAAAAGTCTATTATTACTTCTACGAATTTAACCTAAGTCAGAAAGTATGGACAAATTCACAACTGCTCTGCAAATACGGCTAAAAACATGTACCCCCCAACCGCACCTAAGTCTAAGAGGAAACGTTAGGTAGAAGTTTTAGCGGGCATGAGACAAGCAACACAAAAGCCGTAAAATATGGGTTGAGAGACTTCAAAGGGATGGAAAGTTTATGACCCCTTGGTGTATATGGAAGAATTTTCAAGCAACAAAGTTTGAAACGAAAACTTGATTTTCCTCGTCCAAGGCAGGGTCTGTGGTTCCAGCGAGAAAATTCGAGTTCTTTTGACGCACAGAAATTCGTACTTAGTTTTCTGCTTGGAAAATTGTATGTAGTCAAACACAACTGTGTCACATGAGGTGTATTTAACGACTATATAATGGACAACTACATGTTTCGGCCTGTACTGGCCAATCTTCAGGTTGTCTTAGGGGAACTTAAGGTCTTACTACAAGCATGTACGCGCACGTGCGCGTACATGCTTGTAGTAAGACCTTAAGTTCCCCTAAGACAACCTGAAGATTGGCCAGTACAGGCCGAAACATGTAGTTGTCCATTATATAGTCGTTAAATACACCTCATGTGACACAGTTGTGTTTGACTACATACAATTTTCCAAGCAGAAAACTAAGTACGAATTTCTGTGCGTCAAAAGAACTCGAATTTTCTCGCTGGAACCACAGACCCTGCCTTGGACGAGGAAAATCAAGTTTTCGTTTCAAACTTTGTTGCTTGAAAATTCTTCCATATACACCAAGGGGTCATAAACTTTCCATCCCTTTGAAGTCTCTCAACCCATATTTTACGGCTTTTGTGTTGCTTGTCTCATGCCCGCTAAAACTTCTACCTAACGTTTCCTCTTAGACTTAGGTGCGGTTGGGGGGTACATGTTTTTAGCCGTATTTGCAGAGCAGTTGTGAATTTGTCCATACTTTCTGACTTAGGTTAAATTCGTAGAAGTAATAATAGACTTTTGTGTGAAGAGGCACATACATTTACGATAATCTCGGTTATTGTCCTTTGTTAGGGACATAAAACTGTGCCGTGTGCAAGGGGTGAGGTGACGCCAAAAAACAGTTAAAGTTCTAAATGTAAGAGCCAAAAGTGGTCATTTGTGGCCTCCCCGTTTACGCATTATGCTTGTAATATACCATAAATCTGTTGCGGAGGTACAGAGAATTGTCAATAATCTGTGCTGTGCGAAACTTGCGAAGGAACATTGAAACAATGTAAAGTTTGTGGTTTCTTTGAAATTACTGACGGATCCCACTTCTGGGGACAATAATGGAACGAATCTCCCAGAAACCTAACATAAGCCTGTTGGATGTATTTTGTAACTTTGTATATTACCTAACTCATAATGTTGCTCTTTCTGGTCCTGTTCTTACGTCAGAGAACTTAAACCACGTGTTTTACATTTTTCAAAATTATTTTGAACGAACTTTCAGAGCTCGGGTGACACAAACATTGAACTGTTTCTATCGTCTTGTTTTTGTTCGAAAATACGCTCTGTTTGTGCTTCAGTTATCAAATAAAGACATTACTCTTGAACTATGTCCTGTTTGTTTCACTCTATCGTCCCTTTGTTAATTGATTGTCTCCTTCTTTTCTTTACAATTAATTGAGAACTCGTGAAACATTTGCTAGCTGAGAGAGACGCTAACTAGTCTATAAAAAACATATTACTGTCTGGAAACTGAGTTGTCTCAGTGTCTTAATGATAGGACTTTTACAATCGGTTTTTCTTTATTAAAGGTACGTCCCTTCTCTTGCAAAGGACTTTTGTTAATACACATAATTAAATTTAATTAATTATGTATGTAATGTTTGACTTACTTGGTGCTGCAATGGATGAATTTAATCTTTTAATATGTCTGAGCTTTCTATGACTTCTTTTTTTTCTGTCACTCCCACTCAGTCATTCTTAAACTAACATAATTTAAAAACCTTTCGTGCCAGAACTATCTACGACACAAACTAGTGCTGTGTGTTAATTCCCTGCAGCCACGATTTCATTCCTCTCTGTCTTTCCCAACTTGTCTTCGTTTCAGATACGCTTATTTCGTGCCTTATGTGTACTTAATTCTAATCACTCAACGTAGGACAGCACGCTTCTTTACTTAAGATCCGCCCAGTCACTTGTCAAAGGGTTCCCTTGTAACGAAATAGTAACAATGAAATTTTAATAAGTAAGCTCAGTGAATGAAATAACAGCGCTGTCAGTAGAAATAAGGTGTCAACTTTGCACTCCATATTCTCATTTAAACAGATACATCTTTTACGTTGGGATATACCTGGGTGCTGATAAGTCCTTAACCCAACCAGGAAGGAAACAAGCTCGGAAGCATGTCAGAGACGCGCGCGATTTCAACAACATCGAGACGCGAAATGTCATCAAGTTTTTTTTCCCCTGCAAGGCAAGGCGCTAAAGGAAATTGACTACATTCTGACAGAAACATTAGCTTGTTTCCTTCCTGGCCGGATTAAGGACTTATCAGCACCCCTGTAGTTTGTGACATACTTGTTGGCGTTGATTTTTAACTAAACCTTTTAATATTCGCAGATTACAGCTATCATCGTTCGTTTATAAAGTGGCTTTGTATTCTATACAAACATCGCTTGTCCCATTGTTGTGGAACAATTATTTCCGCTAGTGGCTGCTGAATCAACAGTTCGACGGCTTTCATAGTTTGTATGCTCATGGCAAATTTCGTCAGTAAATTGACATTGTTCTGTTATACAGCCTGGGGTTTCAGATAAGCGGTTATATAAGGAAAATTAAACGTTTATAGTGGATTGTACTGTTAGAATGTTCTGAAAGTGCAAGCCATTTTCTACAGTTGTGGCATTCAGAACGGGAACTCAAAATTAATCAGTAGCTACACGAAATGCTTGTATTTGCTTGTCTCAAAATGTAGAACATTAACCTCTAAAGATAACATTAACTTGACCTCTGTTTAAATATTCAGTTCGTACCGCGCAGTAAACACTGGTCTTCTGGATTATGAAAACATATCAGATGGTTTTGTAAGGAAAAATCTTGGCGGTCTATTCAGAGATTCAAACAAAACACTTAAATAAGCTCTGTGGAGAGAACGTAGAAATTTTTTAGTGTTAAACCTGGTGGTACATAAATTAGCCACTGAGGATTAAATGGTTAACAAGTGGTTATTAAATAGGGCGTGACAGCGTGGATTTTGTTACACTGTCTCAGAATGCGTTTTACTGAAGGATTGTGGTTTTCATGTTTAAATTTCACAGACACATTAGATACTTCAAAACAAGGATGCTGCAGTGTAGCGGTCTGTATGTACGAAAATGGTCAGAGTGAGCTTGGTATTACCATGCCGCATTACATCCCAGCACAAGGAGCAGGTGTTGTGGGTCCGTCTGTAACCACTGGCCATTCTGTGAAGTTCTCACACGCTTCGCTACTCTTATAATAGGGCCACTGATTGTTCTAATTCTCTCCGATATGACTGTTCTCTGTGGAGACCGTAGAGTTGGATGAACCAAATGAACATGTAGAACGATGTAATCTTTTTGTAGTTTCTGGCTTGGAACCGATGACTATTGACGGGATCCCACAAAGTGTCAAGGAGGTACTTCATACATTAATTTTCGCGATATTATGGATATCCATGAATTTGATTCCGATTTTTCGGATTTTTTTGTAACAAAACTAACAGACCATTTGACTTCCTAGTATAACACCAGAAGACGGATAAAACTCATTCCTTGAAGATTACAATTCTTAACTTTTCACAAATTTGCTGCTTTTATGTAATAATTTCTGTTTCTAAGCCTAATTAAGCTGGTCCCAGTAGCTGCGCGGTCTGAGGCGAAGGTATGCGGCCACTTTTTTGCTGAGATTGTGGGTTCGAATACCACCGGGGCATGGATATTTGTCTGTTGTGAGTGTTGTGTGTTGTCAGGTAGAGGTCTCTGCGACGAGCTGATCACTCGTCCAGAGGAGTCCTACCGACTGTGGTGCGTCGTTTTGTGTGATCTAGAAACCTTGTGAATGAGGAGGCCATGGCCCACTGGTGGCTGTTGCGCCAAAAAAAGAAAGAAAGAAAAAAAACGCCTAATTAAGACAGTGGGAAATGTTCATTAAGTATCCATGTTACAATAATATAAGTGTAATAGCTTATTAGACAATATAAGTTTAGCAGTGACGTAAATTAGTTGAATGCGGACTGGTGGCCCATTTCTGCAAATCCAACATCAAACTGCCTGGTTTACACATTGTCATACCCCATTCCTGGAGACAAGGTATTTGTATAGTTACTGAGAATCTTCATTTTCCACATAACTCTTTATCTTTCTACAAACGCCGGACCGGTACCTTAAAACAATACACGGCTCATACGAGGGCGTGCTGATAAGTCCTCAGCCCGACCTACATCCCGATGTCATCGGACGGAATCTATAGTGTCGTTGGAAAGAGGGGTCTGTTCATGCGCCGAATTGCAAATCTTTTCTTGTTACAGAGGCTGAAAGGAAGCATGCCAGGCGACGCGCGCGATTTCAACGACATGGAGACGCTAGCTATCATCAAGCTTTTTTCCTGCAAGGAAAGGCACCGAAGGAAATTCACGCCATTCTGACAGAAATATTAGGGGAACATGCACCATCGCATGTTACAAAAGTTAGAGCAACGGAATATGAAGTGTATTGAGCTTCGTGGGGAGTATGTTGAATAAATCCTGAGTTTGGTCGCTATAGCTTGTTTCCTTCCTCGTCGGGCTAAGGACTTACCAGCGCCTCCTCGTAACGTACCCATCACTACCAATTTATAATTCCGAAATCTTTCGTTTGCTGAATTCTAGGCGCTTTTTGCGTAAGGCATATAAATTGAAGGCATGATAGCTTGGCTGTGTATATTCATGCAGCAGTGCATTTTCATACGTATCTTTAAACTTTTGGCGCCGAAATTATTTTTTTAATTTTAGCACACCCTGTATATAAAGTGTGAATAATACAGGAACCAAATACATTAGAATTATGAAACAAACTGCATTTTTAAGAGAAAAACGGAGAATATATACCATGTTTAAAATATTCGGTACCTGTATTTGTTGAATAAATATACAAAATGCAACTTTAGAGGTTAGCGGTGCGGTACGACCACTATAGTTGACATTAGGCGTCAAAAGGTTAATAAAACCTCCTGTGTTGTGGGTTTCGTTTTATGCTACGTGTTCATATAAAGAGTTTTATGAGATTTCTTCATCAAAGAGAACACAATGGCTCCGTCTGAGACAAGTCGTTTAATGATCCGTTTGTAAGTAGTCTCAGACTCTTAAGAAAAACGTACGTATTCTCAGTGGGCAAAATGTAGAATGACGTAATTCTAACGCGGTGGTACATAAAATAACCACTGAATTTTATAGGGTTAAATGTCGCGTTAATATGATTTTAGTGAGTACATGTTACTTTTGATTCCACATTGAACGTTCTCAAATTTATAAAAAAAGGTTTATAGTAAAAAAAACCCACACCCTTGTAAATACCGCACACACACACACACACACACACACACACAAAGCGAGAGAGAGAGAGAGAAAAAAATTTAATTGGAAAATGTGTTGCCATTGTAAATGTTTATCGAATTAAAGGACCTGTGTGCTGCAACATTAGATCTCTATGCCACATTTCGTTTCCATTTTGAATTGTGATAAAAAAAAATGTGGTGGACAAATAGGCAGGAAGGGAGGGAGAGAGACGGATGTGTGAAAGAACGGATCGGACTATCTGTGTGTGGATTTATTTGGCTGGATGGAGAAAACTTTATATGTAAGTTTACACACGGATTTATCGTTTGTTGTAAACAAAATAGACAACGAGCTAAACGTGCTAGCAAAATGATGAATTTAATTAACATGTAAAACATAGGAAATACTGTGCACACTTTTGTATTTGTGCTGGGAAAGTACCACAATTAGACACAGAAATACAAATAAAGCACAAAAAAACTGACAGTTTTTTTTTAGGAATTAAAATTCGTTTCAACAAACACAGTGCAATTGCCATACGTATTTCTGTTTGTGGAAAGCCTAACAATTTCCGGGTCTTGATTGGGATTATATTTTGTTTTTAACACACAAGAACTTCATATAAATTAAGCGTTTACGAATATCTCCTTTAAGGTTAGTCAGAAATATCTCAGGGCAGTCTCCCTTTGCAAATAGAGATTAAACACCAAGAATTTTACATGTCAGCCCCTTCTACCTGTGACTAAATTCAGCGTAGCTCTTCAACTGTAATGCCTCCTACCCCAGAAGGTAGCAGCTTCTTGTTAAAATTGTTACTGTGCTTATTTTAACAACAGCTCTGCTGTACTGAACACATACATTTGAAGAAGTTTCGCTGAATTCTAAATGTGTTATGAACATTTAGATTCGTATTTCAGATTCCAATGGCATTCCATGCAACAAAATTACTAGTTTTTCCTCACACAGATGTATGTGTTCTTTTCTTCAGGCACTTGCTAGGGGCATTGTTGACAGCAGTAGCACACTGTCTGTTACAATTACAAGCGGATCGTACTTTTGTCTCCTTCGTACAATGCCTGCAGTAAGATGATGTATCTTCTATTTCCCATCCTAAGCTGTCTAGTTCTTTACCGAGTTATTTGCGACTCAAATACATTATACGTACGATTGTAGTATGGGTCACTGTAAACCAATACAGCAGAATTTTTTTGTCATTTTCTTCTCTGATAACAGTTTCTATAACTGCAGAATAAAAACCAACTAGATGCCACTTATTATTTTATTGTACTTCTTATAGGCTCAACATGTTTCGGGCACTACTATGCCCATCATCAGGAGCTCGCGACTATAATGTTGATTACCACATTGG
>Ga0136643_10012157_pt1 | contig 12798 bp, 9 predicted proteins | sample TergutLab28metaG_FD_96883 | JGI IMG/M metagenome (GOLD analysis project Ga0136643, IMG submission 96883) | Labiotermes labralis P1 segment gut microbial communities from Petit-Saut dam, French Guiana - Lab288 P1 (version 3) (version 3) | ecosystem: Host-associated > Arthropoda: Insects >...
ATGGGGTACAACAGAAAATATCATTTTTTTTTCCTGAATGCCGGAAGGCCCCCCCCCCCCCAATAAAATATGTCTGCCAAACTAAAATGTATTTATTCAAATCTAAGATGACCCCACCAAAAATAAAATGTGTGCTCAGTAAAAATATAGTCTATTTCATACAAAAAGCATGTCAACATCTATCTACCTGTACCACTCAGTGTCACTGTCTCCATCTTCACAGTCAGTGTCTTCATCTCCCTCACCCTCACCCCTAACATCACCATCCTCTTCACTGCCATTCCACAACATATCATCATCAGTCCCATCCACTGTATTGGATATACAGCACTTCTTACAACACTTCATTGTCACTACTGGTGAGCTGCACTGCTATGCCATTTTGATCCACACTGACTAAATATTACATTTTCTGGTTTATAAACTTATGTGAACTCACGAAGATTAACAATTTTCTCCACAAATGGTGTCTGCGATTTCATTTTGAATATATGTGCTCTGGATTTTTGTGTTCTGTCACTGGTCTGATCAGTCCAGTTCATGGTTCTTCTTACAGTTTTTATATGTGGATTGGTCCAGGTTTTTTTTATTTTTGAGCCTTGTAGTTAATTTTTGATCTGACAATAGCCATTTTCCTGTTACTACCTTTGGACTAGACCTGTTCTCAGGTGCATGTCTTGAATTTATGTTTCTGTGATTCCTGTTCTCTAAGAATAGCTCACTATGAGTTGTCTACAAGGTTAGGTGCTTCTTTTTCTTGAGATGGAAGCTGAGCTGGCTTCCAAAGTGTCCTGCTTTAAAACATTAGAAAATGGATAAAGTAAAAAACAAATCGTTTCAGTTAACTTCAGTCATGTTGCTGCTGTCTTTTGTCTACGTTTGGCAATGCAGGCCTAGGTTTGGCTTGGCATGGTCCGGTTCAGAGCGATCTCGCTTTGCGCTTTGTACACAAATTTACGACAACCTCAAATAATTAAGCATCAAATTTTAAGGCAAAAACCTCTTCTGGCATTTCAATATATACCGTAATATGAATTCACATGCACAAGGTAAAATTGTTTTCAGCACAATGACATTGAAACTCCAATGCACTGTTACTGGTCACAAATATGTAACACTGCCTGTGTCAGGGTTGTTCTTGTGGGTTGGCAAAAGTTTAGAGTGCAGGTGAGAAATGGTAGGATTCCTGTCAACATGGCCAAAGTACATGTTTGTAGTGGGCCTTACACAACACAGCAACTTTAGGTTTATACCCTGAACAGTACAGTGCAGTCTTGATGGTGATTCGTTGGGAAGAGTAAATTATCACAAACATCAGAATCCACATATTCCATTCCCAACGACACTACAGCCCGGGGTTGGCCTCAGCCTCCTTCAAGAATTTCCTTCATCCTTCCCAGTTTAGGGTGACTACTGTCAAGTTTCTACACCCTAGCTTTGCTACATCTTCATTCTCCAATGCAATCTATTCCATGTCCTGCCTAGTTGTTGTCCTTCCATCAGTCTGATATTTACTCTATGAGTTTCCACAACAAGAAGATTTTCCAAGGTCGGAGAGTCAGTCCGATGCTCAAACCCCAACCTGGAGGACCAGTGTGCCTCTCTTAGTCTGACCCTACCCTTCGACCTGTCCGCCAAGGGTGGCCCTACCAGTAGCTACACTACCAGTGGCATAACTCTCCGGGTCAATGGGGTACTCAAGCTCCCCTACCACGACAAGGTGGAGGCACCAGCAGGGGAGAATCCACATATAAATTACCAGTAATAAAGACATCAAAAAATCCCAGGAAGCATAAAGAGCATGGAGGTTTATTTTCAGTAAAGTATAAACATGTTTATGAATCATAAGTTAACATAACTGACTGACCGATGTCCACACACTGTACAGCACAAAGCAACCAGGCTTGCTTGAAGACAGCTGGACTGAGCTGCAAGTGATCTGCACAATATCTGGAGAACTGGGCTAAGCCAACTTACCAGATCTGTTGCCTTACTGTGATTTGTCAGGACAAGTAACGGATTTTTGATAGAATGACATTAAAATGGATGATAACAGATGGTCAAAACCACAAACATTGCAATCAGTGAACATGGAGCTGCTACTGTATATTAAATACACGTTCCTTTCTTCAAGAGTTCCTGAGATGAAATGTGTGAGTTAATGTATTGAACATTGCAGTCCAGTGAGTAGGAAACCTGCTTCATATTGAGGCTGTCCTGGGTTCAAATCATGGCTCAGAGACCAGCTATCCTGATCATTTTCTGTGCTTTCCTCCAGTCCCCTCAGGTGAACTTTGGGATAGTAATTGTTGTCCAACCATTCAGTAGTTTTCTGTTATTCATACTGTGCATGTTCTTACAGTCAATACATCATCCAACACATGCACTGTGTGATACACCATTTATGACATATAACAACACCTTTTATTGAGGAGCGGAACATATATTGTTATGTTGATTGTATACCTTTGCTATGATGAGTCCCTGAGGATGGCACCTCTGTGTCGAAACATGTAGCAGTTTATATATGTTACAAATAGTGTATCACAGATTGCATTTGTTGGATGATATATTGACTGTTCTTTAACCTTGAACTGTTTCACTGTACCATTAAAGTTACCACTCATAAATATCGGTCCACAGCTGTACATGATGTCTCCATCACTCAGTCATTTTGTGCTTTTACTTGTGCAGTGTTCAGCAGCAGTGTGTATGTTTGTTAGATGTGGGATTGGGTGATGTGACGAGTTTACTGGCTGTGCTGAATAGAGACTTGACACATGTGGATATCCATATTATAGACAGTATGTGGTTTGTTTATCTGAAACCTATTATGCCATTGTTCTGTACAAACAGAAGACACTGTTACAAATAGTTCCCATTACCACATGTGACAGTCCGCTATACTGTGTTTATACCAGCTGATGAATACACTACACAATGAGCTGCCCAGACCAATGCTGCAACCACAGTCAGCTTGACATCTTCTATATCAATGTTATCTAAGTGAACAGTACAGTGTGTTCAGTTAGACAACACACAGCTTAATTGTGACTCAATGTGACTGCATTCATACAATTGGATGGAAGAAATTGAAGTAGATATTTGAATGCAAAAATTTGTATATGCATTGCAAATTTATAATTTTAATTTTCAAGTGTTTAGTAATAATTATACCTTATATATTTGACACGCTGCTGTGGTACACACACAAGCTGCATTGCCTGAAGTTATTGTGTATAAACATTCTATGCATTTTGTATATCGGTCATGTACCTGATGATGGCGAAACAAACTGGGAGCTTGCAGTAACTTGTAATGATAATACAGAAAACTAAAGCTAATATTTCAATTCATTTTAATTTATTTAATCTATATAAAGACTATAGAAACAAAGTATATATCAACATCTACAATAAAATACAATACACTAGTATATTTCCCTAATATCAAAATTAATTAGAATAGGTTACAATAACCAATAATAAAACGTTTATACTTTAACAATCAAAACGACGTAATTCCATCCACTGAATTAAAAGCATAATTCAACACGAGGATTTTAATTCCCTCTTACAAGATTTGAATTAGGCCTGTGTTTATATAATGTGGTACCTTGTTGTACATTCTGATCCCCATATTTACATTGCTTTTCCTTAAGAGGACTGTATTGCAGAATTGAACATATAAATCCAATTGTTACAATTATGAATATGTAAAATTTTCTCCAGTGGGTCTTGTGGTTTGTAACATATCACTTTGAGGATATATAAAGGAAGTACTGTGGGAATGTATATTGGTCTTTAAATATCTCTGTACGCGACTTATATTTATTAACATCATTAATTATTAGAATGACTTTTGTGCAATTCAAGTATATTTTAATTATGCCCACCGCAAAAAAAATATTATACCATATTTCATACGTGACTTCAAATTAGTATAAATAAATACTAATTACCATATAAGAACTAATTTTATTGGACTTATTAATATATGCCTAAAGTACGGAAAATGTGCAATGTTTTTATCGGGAAAAGATTTGGAAGTTGTATTCATGACGGTATGAATCCTCACGTTTTAACCAACGGAACTGCTTTGCACGTAAATTTGATCGTGACTTCTTGGTCTGTTTTATGTCGGACACATACAAGAGAAAATAACCAAGTGCAGATGGGGAAAGTTGCATGTCATGTACTTCCCGACAATAAGAATGGCAAATAAGGTAAGTTAAACGTGAAAGAACGTCCATATTTTTGTGTTGGTGAGTGTTGATTACAGTCCAGTACCCATGAATGTCGTGTTTGGTTTAGTCGAATGATCCGTGGTTGTTGTCACAGATCATCTAGTATAATTGTGCAGTTTGACAGCCTGTGGAGCTGTAGTTTTGAAGTATGTAGTGTGCACGTGTGTGTCTTTTTAAATGTGTTAATAGTTATGTTGGTGAATTATGCGTGTGTTTAAGGAAAATTGTGTGCTACGGAGGACACGTGCTGTAGCTGTACCCTTGGTGTACTGATAGTGTGGTTATGCAGGGTGTGTATGAACGTGTAGAGTGGTAAAGATTACGGTTATGAACAGCAATCGCGTGGCATAAGGTGAATGTTCAGTGCAAGTTTAATGTAGTAATGCAGAAATTGAAAGATGTACACATTAATTAAAGTAGGCAGTGATTTTATTGCCATGAAACAACCAGGAAACATTTCGCCGCAAATTCTTGCAAGTAGAAACTGCAGATGCCGTACAAGTGTTCCGAAGACCAACTTTGCTCAGGAGCTGGAAGTGAAACTCCTTCAGGTAGGCCTACACATGGTGTGAAAAATTCAACACATCTTTGCCCTGCTCTGCTTTCAAGCCACAACTTCACCAGCTTATGTTGGCAGTGATGTCAGATCTTATTTAACAACAATAGGCAATTAACCTGCAGAAGAGTTTAAGACTTCCGATGACAGAAGTTGCAGGTTTGAATGTGTGGTAAAATGTAATTTGGATTTTTTGAAAATAATTACCACTTGTCACACCACACATTGTGGCTGCTTTCTCCTACAGCTTGTTAGTGACATCCTTCCGTCTGATGTTAATTTTATCTGTCCATAGAAAATGTCTTGAGTGAATTTCTGAAATTAATATCTCTCACATTTACTCTTATATCAGGTCATGACACACTGTCTGAAACTATCTGTGGCAGCTAGTGATCCCCCCAATTAGAGCAATGTCACAAAGAAAATAGAACACATTTTACTACAAAGTAGTGTTGCTCACACACTCAGCAACATTGCTCATGTGCTGACATCAGAATGGCCACAACCATGTCAAAACGTGTTCTGTCTTGTTTTGTTACTTGCTTGCTGTCCTGTTTGGTCAGACATGTTATACTGGGGTCAGGTCACAACACAAACAGGAAAGTACTAGAAGGTATTATTTTTGTTAAGAAGAGTAGGTGTGCTCATGTAAGAATTTCCATTTGAAAACATTGTATATTAACTGTGGTTGAACCACCAGGATATTCTACTTGTACATAGTGGGTATCTTGTGTTGCTTAATGTATGTGTAGTTGGTACTGACTGTACAGTAAAGACCAGCCAGAGTACCCTCACATCTTTGCACATTCATTAGTAATACTGAGGTCCCTGCTGGATATGTGTTGGTATTTTGTTCTGGAGGTGACAACTGGCAATGGAGTGTGTTTTTCTGCAAGTCCCTTTAGTTTTCCATTGCCAGTCATCATTCCACCGTTGCTCAGGACTTAACTGTCACTGCCTCCTGCAGTATACAGTAATGCACTGCAGGCAAAGTTGTTATGGTTTTATTCCCTGTATAGTGAGTCAGAATGTACATATTTCAGTCAGTACTGCAGCAATGGAATGAAATGATATCTGATCTGCTGGGTTAGGAAAGGGTGTCAAGAGAGGTAACAGATAGCTTCATGATATTTATTTTTGACTTCTGAAACATTCAGCATGAATGTAATCCATACTGGAAGATTTTTCATACATTATATATTTTCTGTACTGAGCATACTACAGTTATATGTATCACATTTTTATCATACATTTTGATACATTAGTGCGAGCTTTTGCAGATCTTTCTCGCTGAATCCCACTCTCTGCCCAATATTTGCGTTCGGATCCTGCAGTATTAACAGACATTTACATTTTAGTTACAGGCTAATGTAGTACATACAATTGTAAATGAAATGAGAAATTTACATATCAGTTATGTGTTACTTCCCTGCAAATATAATAACAAGATACACACAAACAAACTGTGTGCTTTATGTGGGATCGTAGTGTGTAATAGCTGAAACTTAAAGAAGGAATAGCTCTGAGATAAGGATATGAAACTTTTATATTATCCAGTACATGCTGTTGTACTGTTGAATTGACAGGCATTGCTGGCTGTCTGATACAACGACTGTGTTTCTTGTAGTTTTGGTACAGGTTTGGCAGGAAAGATGGTGGGTAAAATTTTACACACAAATTATTGTAAGAAACAAAACAGTTGATTTCCACAGTCTGTCTTCAAAATCTACAGCCAATTACTGTCTTTGGTTACATTTATAATTAACAGATGGCAGGGAGTTGGGAGATGCATAGAAAATTTATTCAGAAAGCCTCAAGGGAAATTGTCAGTTCACAGACATATCATGGCTGTGCTGATAGTATTAAGATGGATCTTAACTTGATTTGATTTGAGACCTAATGACAAGATTTGTGAATGTGATAGTGAACATTTAATATCTATAAACACAAGGAACTCGACCATCTGTGTAACTGCCAGCATCATGGAATTCATTTTTAATATTTCCCCTGTACAAAATCCTATGAACACTTCCCATGTGCTGTGTCCTGTTGTATTGTTCTGTAGTTTGCTGTGGCCTGTGTCAACAACATCAAAGTAATACTGCTAGTGTGGGTCGTTGCCTTTGACAGTATAGGTTGTGACTTGTTGGGGAATATAAGGGAATATGATGGTAGGGGAGGTGTCAGCACTGGGACAGGTGTGGAGAGGATCAGTGTGTGTGCATGGTTGAATGGAGTAATGGTGCAGTAATGTAGAACTATCTGTGAATCCCAAGTTGAGTTGAAAACATTACCTCTGTCATTCCCACTTACCATTGAAAGTAACGAAAACACTTCATTATCGCACCTCAGGTCCACTGTCTACCAACTGTTTACAATATATATATATATATTGGTTTTGCCAACATTTGTGTGAATTACCTGTACGTAGTGTTCTGAAAGTAACTGTATGAAGATTGTACTCAGATTACAGGGAGACACAGCTTTATTTACAGCTGGCCAACAGCAGAAAGTGACAGAATGTACAGCAGTTCTTAAAATTGTCATCCACCATGTTTAATGTACACTGAGTTATAAATAAAGTTGTGTTTCACGGAATGTGAGCATAATCTTGATAATGCAACGTTACTACATCTGGTATTTCAAGTATCTGACATCTTGACTTGTAAATATCAAGTCATGCAGTCAGAATATTTTGACAGTTCTACTGTATGAAGAACACCGCCACCAGCATCACAATATAATATCCCACCCCTGTTACTCCTTTACCAAGCTGTAGGTCTGCTGTGTTCCCCACCATTCTGATTGTTTACCCCTAAACTGAAGGGTACCAAATTCTACCCTGTGAGTGCCCCCACCTCAGAAATTGGTTCTCATGACTAGATATGTGGAGGGAAGATAGACTAACCCAGACTGTAGCTGTAGGCACTAGAAACAAACCAATTAAATCATTTTATTAAAATGTGCCATTAAATGATGCTGTCAGTTTCTGAGATTATTTGGTGTTGGCGACAGATAAGTAAATGACTGTGGTGCATCGGTAGACTGAAACTGGCAACAGATAACTGAAGCACTGACACAAATCTGTCCCATTACCATTCAACCACCATAAACACCAGACAGACTGACCGGGGAATGAACCCATGCCTTTGGACAGAGAGGCTGTTGCCTGACTGCCTGTCTTTCTTTCCTGTTTTGTGTTTTCATGTAATCTATTGGCTTTAATGAAGAACCATAATTGCTGCCTTGGATCCCACAAGTTGATAATAAAACATAAACAGATATCTGTCTTACCTTTGGGTCAATTGTTTTCTCTCCATTCCATGAGAATGCATAAGCACTGTAATGCATTACACTGTCATAGTCATATGGCACTCCAAAACTGGTGATTGTGCTTGCGTCATATTTATTAAAATTGTGTTCTTTCCCTGGTGAAGAACAGAGAAGTTACACTGTATATTTACTGTACTCACTCAGCAACACAATAACACTATATTGTACCGCTGTGCTTGTTGAAAGTTTAAATTTCTTGCTGTGTAACCAGCAAAGGTGGCGGTCAGATGTGAAGTGCTTAGCAAAAGCGAGGATGTGCTGCCTGGATAAGCACGATGGTATATCACGTGGGGTGGTGATGGGTGAGTGTGAAGTAATGGTGAAGTGGGGATGTTAAGGGGAAGTGAAGCGACATTACAGATATACCTAAACATAAATTGTTACAATACTGTCAAACAGAACAACGTTTTGTGTTCAGTAATGGCCACATGTTTTGGTCTGACAAGACCATCGTCAAGCCACCTTTGATAAAGTTTTAATAATAAGTTATAGTACAGTGAAAATTGTGCTTGTTGTGTGGAACGCACATGACTTGTACAATTTTTATAGAACTATATAAAAATCATTGGATTCGTAATATCTTGGCCAGTGATTGTGTTAAAGTTGTGTGTAAAAACTTCAAAAATAGGTAGAAAAATTGTTAGAACAAGTGTTTTGTGTAAAAATAATCACTCACAAGTGTTGGCCACATGATGTAAAACTAATGGAAAATTCTACACTGTAATATTTACAGAGTTTGTAGATAGGCAGTTCATATGTTGACACAAATGTCTTGATACATATTGCATAAATATTAAATATGTTCAGATGGCTGCCTTATCAGAGAATGTATTGTGTAATGTGATGTGTTGCAATATAAGAGATATCATTATTGTTATAAGGCATATTGGAGAATCGACCTGATGTAGATGTGTGCGTGGCTGATACCTGTTTAATGGATGAACGAATCTTAAAGAAATTAAAGTTTATTGATGTAATTCAATTGATTGTGAATACTGTTCCAAACTGCGTCCACAATCTTTTCTGCAATACCAGCATGTTGCTTGAACAGCCATTGCTGCTGTACATAAATAGTGACAGTGGTGTGTAGTGAATGTGATATTTTTGTGTGTTCTGTGTGCACAGGGAACTGGTGCATATTTATTATGTTTGTTACATGTGCAAACACTGACATTACCTGCTTCGATGTTATCCCAGTTGATTGTCACGTAGTCGTCTCTCTCTGTTGCACTCTGCTGGTGATAAAATCCCAGGGCATGCAGCAACTCGTGTTCAATTGTCCCCAGTCGGAAGCACCCAGATCCAGGTGTGCTGGGTTCGAGGTTCAGTTGCTGGCGCTGTGAGTGATTGAAAATTTGTGATTAACTGTGTCCTAGCAAGAGAGCCATTTTGTCACTACAAGAAGCCTGATCGTGGCTTGTATCATTGCTAAAGCTACAACAAGCAGTCAGACCTGGTGAAGTCAATAGAACATGTCAGTCGTTCCTGTCATTTGTGAAAACCAGCTGTGTCAGAATGTGCAGGGTGACGGTCAGCGTCCTGAGTGGGAGCGTAATTTTGGAGAGATCGCAGTTGTTCGCTCATACCGTCTGGTGGAAGGGGATTACTGACAAGACGGTAATGGAGGGCAGAGAAAGCAAGAGGGCTTTGCAAGTAATATAATGCACCGCACTGATTTTATAGATGGACATCGAAGTGTTGAAGAAGAATTTATGGCATATCTTTGGACCGACAAATATGTAAATAAACGCGTATTCCGTAGCCACTTTAACCGCGGTACAACCGGCGGTGTAACAGAAACATATTGTTGCACAGTCCAATAATGAACTGCCTACACCAAACAGACTATTGAGTACACCAACAGATATTTGCTGATTTATATTTCCATTTGAGCTGTCAGCACCCCTCGGTTGGTCGTTGGTGAATTCAGATCTTGTTCGTGGTGTGTCACTGCGGTTCGGACAAGACGGTTCGAGATTTACTCGCGAGATTCGCGGGGTAGGTAAGATAACCTGCCTGGGTTTGTGTTTGGGGAGGGGGTGCTGGGCTCTTCTTAACGACGCCCTGTGCTCTGCTACTCACCCCTCCTAGACGTCCAACGTATGACCAACAGCCAGAAATTTCTCCAGTTATGTAGATGTAATCGTTGTCGGTCAATGGGTCATATTCCCGCAGACGGATGGCCGTCTTCGTGTGATACTCGTTAATAGCCAGCAGGATTTGGTCTTTCTGAGCAGCAGCTGCGCAGGAAACAGGTATATCTCAGTTCGTCATAACGTGTTGCACCAACAGACAGGAAATGTGCTACTCTGTAGTTTGGGAAAATCGAGGCCAGGTCAGAAAGTTCCCGGACTGAGTTCCAAAGGTTCCATGAGACATCTGCGTGAAGCAGTTCGCCGTAATACGGTGTAGTGCGTGGCAAATCACAACGCACCCAAGCACTTGGCGCAACTTGTGTAGCCGATGTTGGCCGAACACCACATTTAACAGGTGGATCATCCCCAAAACTCCCCCACACGATTCCATGCAAGTTTCTCCTGTTTCCTATCCCAAGACTGCACCGAGAGGCAAGTCATTTGAAGATGAGGAACGATCAAAATTAACGCCACACAGCGACTTATACGGATGCACCAAGCGGACTAGCGTAGGTGCTTCCAGCAGAGGAAGAGCCTCTGGAATAAGCTTATCCAAGCATAAGTGTTCTGGTTCAGAAGGGATCAGTACGTAATGAAGGTAACTTCAGTGCTGTTGGTTCCACAGCATCAGTCCGGGTGCTTCCTGATCAGGCCTCGTGGACGAACATCTGGATTTTTAACCCTACATACGGAGGGGCGCTGTTCACCTCATTAGCCTTGTTAACCTGCTACCAGATATTGTGTTCAGGGCGCTTTGTGTGAGACTGCAATGTTGGGCGGAGAAGCGACCTTTTCCAAGTCTAAGAGCACTTAATAACGTGGTAGTTGGTCAGCCATTTTTGTTAAATTTTCTACGTTTTGTGGAAGATACAATATCCATTAGCATGTTACCTACCATCCCTACCGCACTGACCCCTGTCCGTTGCCCTTAAAACACAATGTACAACCTCACATGTTGTGGAGTGTCCCTTATATCCTTTCCCACGCTCTATCACATAGGAAGCCTCCATCTGCCGGCCATCCTGTAACAGCCGCGCTGCTGCAGACAGCGATACAAGATTCTGTACTTCCTTGTGACCGAGTTAACACTTCCTTGTGTGTTGTATGGTGGTTGTGCTGTTTTACAGTAAAGTGGAATTACAGGAAGGCTTCTTGAGCAGCTGACAGTTTCTCCTCTGGTTAAATTCCCCACATTTAACTAAAATCTACCGCTCTTTGTCGTGTTTAATAATATCTAGCAATTTGACATTATAGTGATCTGAGTAGTGTAGTGGGTCCCTGTCACCACGGCATGGCGCGTTCTCAGGTTGCGGATAGAGGAACGGCCTCCTTTATGGAGAGTAGCTGCGAATAAATTGAATAAGCAGTCGTGGACAGCCGAAAAGGGGTGGTCCTCCAGCTTGGGGGTTGGGCGAGGTGCTAACAACACCTCCATGTAAAACATTCATGTTAAGAAATACTTGCAGGCATGATGCTTCCTCTGGAGATAAAACAATCCGGAGGTAAACTACTCCCCCACTCTGTTCTCCGGGGGGGGGAGTGTTTCTAGGGGAAGCATCGCGCAAAATAAACAGGGAAATGAAATTAGGCACGTGGAACGTTAGGAGTTTTTTATAGGGCAGGTTCTCTTAAGGCAGCAGGGAGGGAATTAGAGAGATATAAATTAGATGTAGTAGGGGTGCAGGAGGTCAGGTGGGACAAAGAGGGCACAGTAAGAGCAGGGGATTATAATTTTTTCTACGGGAAAGGAAACGAGAATCATCACCTGGGAACAGGTTTTTTTGTTCACCGTAGATTAGTATCAGCAGTGAAGAGAATAGAGTTTGTTAGCGATAGGTTGTCGTCTATAGTGCTGAGAGGTCGCTGGCTTCATATCATTTTAGTAAATGTGCATGCACCTAGTGAGGAGTTGAAAGATAGTTTTATGAGGAATTAGAGGAGGTGTTCGATCACTTCCCAAAATATCATATGAAAATTTTACTAGGAGATTTTAATGCAAAAGTAGGTGGAGAGGATATTTTCAAGCCAATAATTGGACAGGAGAGCCTCTATCAGGATAATAACGATAATGGAGTTAGAATAGTAAACTTTTTCATATCGAAAAATCTGGTCGTTAAGAGCACGATGTTCCCTCACCGGAACATTCATAAATACACCTGGACCTCCCCTGATGGTAAGACTCACAACCAGATTGACCACGTATTGATAGTTTAGACAGGCACAGATTTAACCTGAGTAAACTAAATGAGCTGGAGGTTAGGAAACAGTATCAGGTCGAAATTACAAATAGGTTTCCAGCTTTGGAGACCTTAAACGAGGACGAGGATGTAAATAGGATTTGGGGGAACATTAATTATAATATCCAAATCTCAGCAAAAGAGAGTCTAGGTATGCACGAATGGAAGCAGCATAAACCCTGGTTTGATGAAGAATGTTTAGGTTTTTTGGATCAGAGGAAGCTGGCAAAAATGCAGTGGGTACAGGATCCATGCCAAAGTAATGTAGATAATTTGAACAGTGTAAGACGA
>Ga0136643_10012160_pt1 | contig 12798 bp, 7 predicted proteins | sample TergutLab28metaG_FD_96883 | JGI IMG/M metagenome (GOLD analysis project Ga0136643, IMG submission 96883) | Labiotermes labralis P1 segment gut microbial communities from Petit-Saut dam, French Guiana - Lab288 P1 (version 3) (version 3) | ecosystem: Host-associated > Arthropoda: Insects >...
TCTCATCATCCCGATTGCATCCCTAGTTCCTTTTCCTCTTCTAAATCCAAACTGATCTTCTCCAAGCACATCCTCAATTTTCTTCTCAATCCTTCTTCTAAGTATCTTTGCTATTATCTTGGCTGTATGTACAATAAGGGTAAAATATACACATACAAATAAAAAAAACCACACCACCAATCACATCTATGATAGATGGAAGTGTTTGTTTTGTCTGTCTCTCAACACAACTGGATATACAACTTAATATACAAATTCAGTGTTCCACTTACCCAGGTATTATATCTGCTGACAACATCCAGTACATAAAAAATACAACACAAAAAATATTCAACAAGTATGTTTTATACACAAACTTCATTTATTCATATCATCCACTCCTGGAAACGTGCTTTTATTGGGCAAAAAAATCAGCACATCATACTGAACTTTCAGCAATGAAGAAGTAAGAATATTCTTTTGGTTTTGGGCTTTATAGTTTTGAATGATCTCTCTTTGAAAGAATCAGATTTGAATCATGAAAAATACACTTACTACACTAACTCTTGGGCTACTTGCCTGTTTGCACATTCATACATTATCAGGTACTGACATATCACAGCGTTTTTACCGAAATTTAAAAAAATCATATCCACCACTGTATTCCTAAAGGAATGTGTGCTGAATTAAAAGTGGGAACTATCAAATATGAAACAAGAGTGCCAACCACCAGACTCTAGTGTGTGGTTGACAAAAGTGTAACTTGGAGGATTATATTAAAATGAACTGTAGTGAAATGATTTTAAAATACTTAGTTTCAGATCTGAAGTTGGATTGAGCAGCAAGCTTCTGTAATAGCTGTAATGAATCTGTACAGTCTGTAACAAATTCTTGAATAGCTAATTAATTATTGGCATTTCTGAAGGAAGAATCTGACTCCATCAGAATATTTGACATATTTTTTGAGAATCCATTTAGACCTTGTAGAAATTTAGTTACTTCTTTTTATCTAGATCTGCTCTTCTTAACTTGAATTGTAGACCACAGAGGGCACAGTTTCATCACATAAACAGTGATGAAAAAATTTTGTTTCTCACAAAGCAAGCATAAAATTTGCTCTCTGATTCCAGAGAGGAAAAGTTTTAATTTCATGTTTGTTTCAGCAGCAGTCATCTCTCTGCTATGCCAGATTGAACTACTACACGAGTGACACTGTAATCTCTTTCTGGTGGTGGAACAAAGTTGTTTAACAGTTTAAAGTCAGCAGAGAGATGTCACCAGGCTCTGGATTAAACAAGAGAGCATGAGAGGTAACGTAAACACGTGATCTATTTAAGACACCTGATTGCACTTGAAATATGGATAAATAAAATGTGGTAATCCCTCATTCTTGCTGATTTCAGTGGTTTGAAGTTACATATGAAATGGATGTCTACTGGTAAATTAACTAGTTCTTCATGTATAGAAACAATACATTAAATTCTTCTAAATGTGATTGTAATTTTAGCAAGAAGGGAAAAAATGTGTTTCTATTTCAACCAGCCTCTTCCATTTGTATTTTTTCTGGACATATTCCTTAAAAACACCTAAAAGGCAAGGAAAGTAAAGTGAATATGACTAAATAACAATCTAACAGTTTTCATGTGCAAGGAATGGTGCCTCTGTAATAAGAAAATGTGTGATTGCTACAAAGCCAAATGATAAAAGCTTAGACATAGAGAGTAAGTTTTAAGAATATAAAAGGCCTATGTTACATACTTGTTACAGAAATAAGACTGAATTACCAGTCAATTCTGATTATCTAGGCACTAAGTGTGTTGGAACAAAATTGAAGAAATGTATTCCATTTAAATGAAAGTCTAGGTACAATAAGCAATGGAATTACATCAGAGGAACACAAAAACTGGCAATGAGATGTGAAATTATATGTGGAGAATATTGCATAAACTTTTTTTAATTAATTTATTTATTTATTTGAACATGTTCTTTTGGGCACACATGACTCATCAATTAGTTATGGTGGTAATATTGCACAGATACAAGATGTGCCCAAGGAGGTGTTGAGAAGACTGAAGTCAAACCAGGATTGTATGGCTTGTAAGAGATTTATCTGCCAGCTTGTTTGTGGAGAGGATGCTGGACATGAAAGCAGAGGAAACCTGTGTTTTCCAGCCAGCCAATGAGATGAAGTTGCAGGACATGCAGTTTCTTGTTAAAAAAAATGATATCCATGAAACTGTAACACATTGTCTCCATTCAGAGACAATTAAATATGAAATCTAAAGCTTACAGAATGCAAGCAATATTATTGATGGTAAAACATTATTTTAGTAGTAATGTTAATGGTTGCAAAAATGAGAAAGTTTGCAAAAGCTTATTTCTGCCTGTGATTCTTTTTTGTAACAATGTAATAAAAGTGATCATCACGATATGTTTTTGGTGATGTAAATAGTTTTAAAAGTGGCAAGTTATTGTATAGCATACTTGTTTCATCAGCAGTGCTTTCAGCATGATTCTTGTCCATTGTATGAAGACAAAAAAAGATATATAAAAATTTTTAAAAATATAGTAACTATGTGGTTGTTGATTATGAAAAACAGAGAATTTACATGAACTTTACCCCTTAGGGGATGCTGGTGACCTAAGTAAAGTTACCATTTGTATGTGGAGTAAATAAGTGCTCAGCTACTTCATTAAGAATGTTTGTTTCAAGTATCCACAAATATTTTTCAAGAAATGTAGATTTTCAACAACCAATATGCATACATTTATCTCAGATCAGCATTATAAGAGCACTCCTGTGCCAAGTGACATTCTAAAACTGGAGTGACCAAATCCTTGCTCTATGATAAACTACACCCCTGAATCTGGTGGAATTTCACTTTAAGTAATTTACTATTACCACAATATAAAAGTATAATTGGAAAATTGTATATATTCCTGATATGATTTTATATTTTATTAAGGATTACTGAGAGATTAAAAATTTAGGATTACTGGGTAGTTTGAATCAGAGATGATAAATCTAATGTTTACCACATACAAACTATGAGCATAGGAACAGCAAACCTACTTCATTGTATCAATAGTGTCTTTTAGTTTGATGACTTGTTTACCTGTCCTTTTGTCTTCCTCTTCTTCCACCTTGAAAGAATTTTTACTACAAGTTTCAAAAACTACATTAAATATTCATACTTAATGAAGGTGGTCATGAAATGAGGTTTACTAATTAGAGGACATTCTTTTCATTATAATGAGTTAAAAATTATTAATGACTCTGGAAATTAATTAGGTATACTTGAAGTAAATTTCAGTGAATAAATATTTTAGTACTAGCATACAGTACAATACAATACAGGAATAACTCAGATAAATGGCACGAAGTTAAAATGATAATTACATGAACAGCAAATTCACATAAGGCGCTAATATTTTATAAATTATTTGTTGTTGAAGTGACTTAAAAGCTAAAAAGAAATTTCAATGGAAAACAAAATATACTTACACAAAAAACATACCTGCAGTTAACAAACTTCTACAATGAATGTCATCTTTAGCTTGTGCATTGTAAGTTGTCATGGAAGAGCAAATTGTTTTGAGGAAATGTGCATTCCATGTTATGATACAGTTCATACATATCTGTAGCACATGATGTAACTAACACTTGAGTCTTTCAACTGTATTTCCTCCTCTCTAATACATGCACAGTGTACATAATTTTGTAATTTTTCAACACAACTAATTTTATTAATATGTTGTATGTCAGATTATGTATAGCAACTGATGTCTAATAGTGATGTTTCAACTATTAAGAGCTGTTGTCAAGGCAGCTGCTGGACACTAACTCTCATTAGTACAAGTATATTGACTGTAACACTATAAAAAGAAATTTGATTCTGAAATAAGTAAGGTTGTGTACTTCTGTTAATTACCCATTTTTAGTTGTGTCTGTGCTGATTGCTGGTTTTGTTATATCAGCTAGATGTCATTGCTAATGTGATACAGCATCATGTCTTACTGAACTGTGAGTGGAATTTTTGTTTCACTGCAAGACACATTGAGCAGTTCATTTTGTTTATTTTATCTTGAATGTTGTTAATTTCTTTTATTGTTTCTGACAATAAACTTATGGTCTTTTCCATCTTTGCTACACACTGCAATAGAGAGCTGAAGTCCACATGACAGTGCTGCATATCATTGTCATCATCATCATCATCATCATCAGACATAATCTTTTAAAAACACACATTCACCGATATATTCAAACAGGTTAGAGTCAAGCCATGATTCCATCATCTCAAACATCCCTATTTATAAGTATTTACCATTTCACCATTTGTCATCTTAGGCAATATATTTTTCCATATTTTACAGGAGATACAATAGCATTTAACATATTCATGCTTGGAGATGCACTAAAAGACCAGTTACACAACTTACCATGTCAGTAACCACAAACCACTCATTCATGCACTGTATAGTGCAGCCAATTTCTCTTCCATGAAATCCCTCACAGCCCACTTCTAAGAAAGTTCACATTTGATTGTTTTTAGAGGATGTACAAGACTCATTGTGAGGGTTACTACAATTCATGTGTTTGAGGAACTCCAAAATTATAATGATATCAGTCTTCTCACATCTGGAGAGTTCCTGACAAATGGTCCCTGCTACAGACCTCACACACAGTATGTTTCCTGTCACATTTATACTAGTTCTCAAAATAGCAGTTTGCATAGAGCAAGGAATTAGTCAGATCCAACTATCTGGATTAAATCATACGAACCCAATAAAAAGATTACACTAGTGGAACCACCATTTAATGTTCCTAGATTTGAAATGTTTGCTAATGTAATGTTCAACGCACCAGTTTATTACTTCAATTCATTTTTCCCAAAAGAAACCTTCAATGGGTGTTTCACAAGAAGTATTTATATCATAAGTGAATTTTTATTAATGTGTACCTTTGGAAGTATAGTTCCAAAACAATGTTTATAAATAGTAAAATCATAAAATTTGGTCATCAGTATTAATTTTGAATTACAAATTTTCTTACAGAGCATTTATTTTTATACATGTTGTGGGAAAAACAAAATGTGGTAGGTTTAAATTATAATTTTTTGCTTTTCAGCAAAATGATTACTTCATTTATTGTACTAAAGATTAATTTTAATCACATTTATAAATTTACTGGACTTTCAATTAGTAATACATGTACAGAATCTGTATAATGTATTTAGAAGCGCGGAGTAGTTTGCAATGTACAGCTCTTTATTCATAACCCAATGGTGATGTTACACTGTATTTTCTATTGTTACTGTTGTAGATGTAAGAAATAATGATTCTGCAAAGGATCGGTTATGCAAACTCAAAAAATGAACATGTCAAGTTACAATATGATAACAACAAGATCTTGTTGCTTTGGTATGCTCATAATTAAAGCATACCATAAAATTTATTTGTATTTTCTATCGTTATTGTTTCAGAAGACTGATCTTTGAAAGTCAGTCAGTCATACAGATATAATAAATGACTCAATAAATACATGATAAACATGTTATATTGTTTTCTAATAATGTGAGAATATGAATGACAGGAGCAAAGAATGTGTAATTTAAATACTGTTGTGTAAGTATTCTAAAGCCAAAATTATTTTAGGATAGGATTTTGAGACTTCCATAGACAAGAATTAAATTCATCTTCATCATGCTAACTAAGTGGGAAGAAATGTGGTTGAATACAGCTGTGGTGAATTCAAGGGACTGGTGTTATGAAGTCAGCTGGTAAGCACCACATGTTCCAGTATAAATACAACAAAGTCATTCCTCATGTTCCATTCAAGGCCACTAATAATACTAATGTTAATGGAAATACATGCACAGAATTGTCTGTACATTGCACATACACATTACATGTTGATAAAATTCACATTTCAAAGTAGCATTGCCCCCTAAAAATGACTGCATCAGTGGATATGGGATGATGTTTGCTCTTGCCTCCAAAAACAGATTCCTTAATGTAGTGTACTGGTGTGGTTTGTTCAAGCAAAAACTATCAGTTTTTCAGTAAGGTATTTTTTGTGTTAAATAATGATAAGCATGACTCTGAATACTGGTTTTGACAGTCATTGATTTACTCAGAATCCATTCATTATTATATTGCTACAAGAAGGAAACTAACATAACACCGAAAACCATACAATTATAATCAATGTTACTGTTACAAAATAAACTTGTTAGAATACTATTCATTTGGAAAGTGATGCAACATAAGTTGTATACTTGTTGTACCATACAGACAATAGTGTGAATGAGAATTTGTGCAAAAATGGTAGGAACTTGGATAATAATTCCCATCTACCCCCATTTTCCATCATACAATAAATAAATAATAACAACACAGACAACAGCAAATAAGCTCAAAACGTTATCATGTGTGTCTTGTAAAATACTGATTGTATTGTGGTAGGGCGCAATTATTCAGAATTTATTATCTTCTGGATCTTTCATTGCCAGCTTCTTAAGCTGTCAAAATTTACAGTGGGCCTAATTAACTTAACCACCCTGTGACTGCTGTGCATTCATTCCTTCAGGCAACAGTGAAAGAGATGTCCGCAATGCAATTGTGAACTTAAATGTTTAATTTAGCTCAAATACAAATCATTCAACAGAATAGAAGGGCTGATGGCTTTTGTCATCAATTCATTAAACATAAAAACTCTTTTATTCCATTGTTTAAACCTCACTTATAGCTTCCTTTAGGGCTTAGGGTTAGACAAGTGTCAACATTAAATATGCATGTTTTCTTGAATCCCAAATATTGTATGATGGAAGTAAACGTAAATTTTACAAGACAGTGTTCGAAACATTCATCAGTAGTTGTGCATACTTACCCGTCATCTTGCTGCGGTGGGTACTTAAATTATAGCGTACGGTTTATGGGAAACACATGGCTATTATTGGAACAGATAAAGATAAATTTGCAACAGAAAGGGAATTTTGTGGGATATAAAAAAGATTATGCAACATTTCTTTAAAATTCAGTAAACTTTCTTGTTGTCTAAATATATTAAATGAATTTGTAGGGGTGTTTTCCTGTGTGCATTCCCACATGTGAATGCAGGTCTTTAAAAGTTTAAAATAAATAGAGTGGATTGTTTCTACCCTCAGTTCATGTTTAAAGGTTGACAGACAGTAGAGTTATTCATAATTCTCACTCTGTTTACCATTTCCCACAATATGCAGCTTTCCCCTCTATTACTTGGACTGAAATGTCATATACTGTATAACTTACATAAGTTATGGATAGATATTACATTCAATGTTGAAATAAGTAATGACACACGAAACAAACAGTATTAATATGCTAGATTCTTGTATATATTAAAAATAAAATTGTGGTGATTAAGGATACATTTCAAAACACCTCTCCCATGAGTCAGTTGTGTCTGCCAAGACTCATTCATTGTTTCAGTGAGGATCATAATTTCGTTAAACTTAGACTTGAGTATCACATCACTTTGATTTGAAAATAACAGTCTTCTCCTCTTAATATTTGATTTGAATTTATACAATTATGATGCCTCGGTTGATTATATACATATATTTTTTTTAATGCATAATAATGGTGCCACATATCCATAAATTTGACAGCACATTGTCTGGTCAGTTATACCTGCATGCTGCTTCTTGCTATCTTGTGATACCTCGAAACAGGAACGTGAGGACCAGTTGCATGTAATGGGAAGAATAAAAAGGGGAATGAAAACTCATGATTGTATGTTGGGCTCATATCTTCCAGAGTTACTGTGCAACAAACAGGATAAACCTTGTGAATTTTTTACTTAACAATTTATTACTAAATACCTGTACATTTTCACTCCCATATTATTCATTATAAAATCATAAAGAATCTCCTATTTAATACACAGCATATACGAACATATCACACTTGTTACATCATGTATAAAATAATAATAATGCATTACAGAGAAATAACTTTCATATTCAGAATGTTTATTTTATAATCATGGCAACTAATTTGGTGAACTGCAGTTAACACTACATTCATAACACCCATCCTTAATACCAAGTAAGCTTGACAACATTCAATACAGCACCCACAGCTTTACCTGATTTCCTGGCAGAAGTCTCAGGACATCTGAATGAAAACACTTACACTCTTGATGAACAATATCTTCCTTTTCTATTATTTAAATATAAGGTAATATTACATTAAATCCCTTCATTTAGTTTGTCAAATCATTGTTGGTACTTTTGTAACTTTCATCTGGAACTGCAGCACAATGTAGCAGGGATGGCAATATGTCTCATGTCAGTGTTCATTAAGCCTACTGTAACATTACCCAAACACAACTGCTGTACAATTGTTGTGGTTTGAAATCACTGCTTTTAGCCTATCATACAAATGTCTTATTGTAATATAATTTGGAGGTAGTTTTTTTTTTTTTATGAATGTTAAGGTGTCTGCTGCAACTGGGCACAATCTGTACAGAATAAAAGGAACTGCATTTTTTATTTGGAATTCCATTGGTGTTTAATTTCTGCATATTTTGGGGATGACTGTAAGAGATGTTTCAGTCACATTCTACTGCACAGATACAAGGGATATCACATTTTACAGTATCTTTGTTATATGGCACTTAAGTAACTACTTCAGTATTATAATGTAATTTATTCAAACACAACATATATATAAACATTACTACATAGTTGGCAACATGTTTCGGTTGTAGTGAACCATCTTCAGGCCTGAAGATAGTTCACCTGATGATGGTTCACTACAACTGAAACATGTTGCCAACTATGTATTAAAGTTCATATATATGTTGTGTTTGAATAAATTACATTATCATATTGTATAACACAACAGGATGGCTCCTATCAAAACTACTTCAGGCTCTTAATTCTTTATGCCAAACACAGTGCCTCACAGTCCAATACATGCACTGTCCTATTATACTTCCTGGTTGTGGAATCATGGTTTTATTTCCTACTTTGGACATGGATGCAGATCTTTTGTGATTTCATGTTTTCATGCGTATGCCTTAAAGTGGGCTGATCCCCCACACCAGGGACTCATATAATGAGATTCATATACCCAGGAAACACATACCTTGGGCTGCAGTAGCCTGTAGATTCAAAACCTTCATGTATTACAAACATGATATGGCATTTCGTTTGCTCTGAAGGCATAACTCCAGATAAAATTCATTATGCCATTCCCTAAGAACTCACATTAACAACACATTCATATAATGTTGCCATAAAAGCGCACCAATTAGACAGGTCAACTTAGTTATGGAGCACCCATTATAATGATTGATATTCATGAGCCTTTCCAAACAAGCACCAAGAGAGGATGGATGATTAACAATAGGTATCATGACCAGTTTCAATCATCTGTTTAGGGTTTCATCACTTGTGTTCCATCATAACACATATATTTTCACCAACTGTAATAAAGTTACCATTCATCCAACTGTTGGGCAATTACAGTAAGAGCTGTGACATCTGGCACTGATGATCTGGAAAGCTCTCTTAACTGGAGATTAACTAAGAGTTCCATTACTTTCATTATTCCTCCACCTGGCAACACTATTTTGAATATGATATTTAGAAGAAAAGGGAATTGACAAATACTACAGAAAAATAGGATGAGATATAAAGTGACAAATTAAATGGTTAGGTCTATCCTTGAGGCTGCTAGGTACAGTAAGATACACATTAGGTACAAGGTTGTAACATGTGCAAAATTACATGTTCTAACCCTTGGTCCCAGAAGTGCTAGATGTCACAACATTTACTGTGTAATATATGTGTATCTACTGGTGCACTGCACTTATGTGTGAGTTAGAAGATGAGACTAATGCCAAATTTACCATGAGGCACTGAATGAAAATACAAATACATAATCTAAATACACAAACACAAATAGAACTAAATGTGTATGTGAACACATAATATTCATGTCACTCTATGGCACTTGTTCCCACTTGTTAATAGGACCATCATTGGTGATTGTAGTGTACCCTCTGTAATCTCGTTAGGCCACCAAATACCATGGCTGAATGGGTAGCACTTTTGCTTCACATTCTGGTCGCAGTGGAGTGGAAACTGGCAATCCTGACCGAGGTTTCTTGTGGAATTCTTCAGATTTTCCCGGCAAATGACAGGACATAAATTAAGCCATTATCAGTACTTTGCATGTTCAAACATTCAGGATTATACAATCTGAGCTACTGAAACAAATACAAGCCCATCAGATTAAGTGTGAAAACAGCAATACAAGGATTATTTAAAAAGAAACTGAAGATGTTCAAAAATTTATTACTCAGTAAGTATCACATGAATGTCGAGGGTGCACTGAATAATGTAGCTACCCCAAATTTTTTACAGACTTTGGCACTTAAAAGTTTTATGCATTTCTGCCACCACAGGGCACCAATGTTCATCATGGTGACTGTACAGTAATACATTTTTTAATGTGTTTAATTATTTTTTAATCACCCTGTACACCAGTTATATGCATGATGATAAATCAAAACTTTTTCCATTTGTGTTTACAGCATATCAAAACATCCCAAATGTCAGTTGCTTTCCATCATTCCTAGTTCCTCCATAATTCTATAAATATTCACCAATCAACACTGTCATTCACCAGAACACAAGATCTTCAAATATTTCATTACTTAAGTGACTAATTTCCATTCTATTGATATGCACACAAATTGTATGAATAACGACGTATAGGAACAGTATATAGAGAACCTGTACTGTGGAAACCAGCTGCAATTATTTTTTCCTGTCAGTAGCAATAACACTGTGCATCTAGTAGTCGCTATTGACAGGCTTGTAATATGAAATTTTATGATCAATATCTCTATTTATTTTAATTTCTCCTGTCATATGAAAATTCTTAGATGGCTTTTGCACAACACAAATTTTATTTCTGTTCATAAACATAAGCATCTCTTACTAATTTTAGCTTTCAGAAATTCTTTTCCATAGGTGGGTCACTAAACTTCTTCTCTGCTACAGCCCAATTCAGGCCACGACCACCTCAACTATGCTTCTCCACTGGTTCCTGTAAGCTAGAGGTCAGTAACCAGTACTGTCAGTACTACTGTATCACATTAGGATATATTTATGCCATGCCCTTATTTTGCATTAATATTAGAAGTTCTAAACAAGAGAAAAAACTTGATTTTTTATTGTAATTTTCCACTTTCATATTTGACCAGTTTCATTCAAAGCTGCCAAGTAAAATCCTTTTTAAAATGAACAGGCTACCAGCCTGTTCCACAACCCACTGCACTTATGCTCCCCAGTGGGAGGATGTCCCACTTTGCATGATGGGCCACAGTCTGCCTCTTTGGGACACGTAGGTAGAACAGATTTCTTTTATAAAGGCAATAAAAGTGAATACAACAATTAAGAGATAGCCTAATGAACAAGTTTTTCCCATTTTTTCTTCTATGTTTCCTTTCTAAGCACATTTTATCAGTAACACTCTTATTCAACGGTTTATGATCACTAATATCATAATTTGAACCAGTGTAGATACCCATTATTGTTTGGTCATTTTTCATATTAATATTACAATATCACAAATTCCCCTAACTACAGCATTGGGTCTACATTAAAGTTACATTTAAACAGTGAACTCTGGGATATAACATGAAGAAAACATAATTTATATTATACATATATACATTAACTACATAAGAATTGGGTATGAAGGATAGAATCACATCCAGAAATTTTACAATACGTGCACATCACCTTGTCATGGCAAGAAAAATATGTGATATCTACTTCACCCATCACATAAACTAGCAGCAGCAATAACAGAAATAGGAATTATAAATTTCTGTATGAACCACATAAGGATGATAGTTATAGTTATGGTGCATAGCTTGGCACAGGGCAGCACAATCTAGACTTCAGTGGCCAGACCAACCAAGCATGGTGATCATAGCTACCCCAAGATATTAGGAAGTGGCTGTGAGCCCATCTCCGCATGGCTGTCATTATACAAATTTAATGCATTTTATTTTGACACTAGTGGCTGCAGCTGGAATGGAACCCAGAATGTCTTGAATATTAGCTTTGTATGTTAACCACTAGACCACCATATAAACTATTCTGTCAACACAGTTGTCTGAAAACATGCATAGCGGAGTCACTACATGTAATATATTTACTGTGTATAAAACACAAAATTAAACATTATGCAAACAAAATATTCATCATCATCATGATGAGTTAGACCTTCATAGACCTGTTTTGGCCTTGCTTAATAGTCTCTTCAAAGGTATTCCAAGTTGTCTTCATCCATTGGTCTATATTTCAGCATTATTTTTGGCATCCTGATGTTCTACAGTTTGATTTGCACCTGCTTAGTTTCTAGTCAACTGGTTACACTTTCAACTCTTCCAAAATTTCTTCATTTCTTTTGTGATCAAAACGTGTGTATCCTATACTGTTCTTCTGAAAAATTTCATCTCTACTGAGTTCAGGTTTTCTTTATCCTTTTGTATGAGGTTCCAAATTTCATTTCCATATAAAAGAATGGGCAGAGTAAGTTCATTGTGTATTTTTATTCTTGAAAATTTCTGGATTAAAGTTGGTTTAAAAGTGTTGTTTAGAATTCCCAGTATTTGAGCAATTTGCCAGTTTTTTTTTTTTTTTACATTTTTTTGTTTTTGCCAGCGGTTTTCACAACCAAATTACTAAAAATTTTTTTTTTACACTTTTTTTACCCTAACTTTTTTAACGTTTTATAGGGTATTTTCTTAAA
>Ga0136643_10012164_pt1 | contig 12796 bp, 11 predicted proteins | sample TergutLab28metaG_FD_96883 | JGI IMG/M metagenome (GOLD analysis project Ga0136643, IMG submission 96883) | Labiotermes labralis P1 segment gut microbial communities from Petit-Saut dam, French Guiana - Lab288 P1 (version 3) (version 3) | ecosystem: Host-associated > Arthropoda: Insects >...
CGTTCCAGACCCACTACTACTCAGCAAATCTGGTAGCGCCGGGGATCGAACCCGGGACCTCTGTATCTGTAGCCAGAAACTCTGACCACTAGACCACAGAGGCGGTAGAATACGCGAGATATGATTAAAAAAATGTAAAGTGGTCTTCATGTAAGCTCCCCTCACTCTTGTCAGATTTTCATGAAACTTGTATTTTCTTCGTGGATTTTCGAATATAAATTTTCATGAAAATACGTACAGTGGGGACAGAGTTGTTCCATACGGGCAGATATAGCGAAGCTAACAAATTTTCGCAATTTTGCGAACGCGACTACAAATTCACAAAAACACATGGAAGACTGGCAAATTCGACCAATTTGATTCGATTCGTTGCAACAGGCCACTTTCAGCACATCACGCATTCTTTGCTATAAAGCGGAAGACAGTGGTTAATGTAACTCGGAAACTCAAAATCTATACTGTAAAACGGCAGTCACAAAATGATAAAAATACCCTCGTTTTGAAACAATTATGTTTACAATGTGTAATAATAAGATCGAGATGGACGAAGCATTAGACTTCTCCCAAACACCCAGAATGCTTCTGGGACCCACCCATTCCCATACTCAATGGGAAAGTACGACTCTTCCCGCGATGGTAAAGCGCATGTAGGGTAAACCTGGCCAATCACCTGAACGTCCTGCCACTGGTATGTACAAGTGGAGCTATACCTCCACTCCACATCCGCCTTCAACGTGGTGCCACACCTGTGTACAAGGAAAACTTCATAGTTTAACGTTACAATGCGGCCATATTCCCAACATTTAACGGACCTCACAATCTGCTTCTTTTAAAGTGAGTCATGTTCAGGTCTCATGTTAGAATCGTAATGGACACGAAACAGATGCTCATATATAACATTTAAAATCAGCACCAGAATCTACATCACAACACCGCCAACTAAAATACATAACCTCTTACAAAAATAAACAATCACACAAGCAAATCTAACAATACCTATACGCAACCCACGCTATCACGCCCGAAATGAAGAAACCATGAAGAGTGATTGAGACAATACGCGTTTCTCTGACTCACTACATATATCACCAAGTGCGTCAAATGTTTGAAATGAACGCTTCACGTCTAATACTGGAAATTACTATACGTATAACAAAGCAATACTTTAGGCACGTCATATTTTCGACAAGCACATTCCACTATTAATTCATTTACTAATTGTTCGCGGTCACGTTCGTTTGAAAACGGTTCAACGATATTTACATAACAACAGACAACTCTGGTGAAGTGACGACACGAGCAATCCTGCAAGTTGCGAGAAGCAGCCGAGATTGCTTGCAATGGAGCAAAACCAATCGTACAGCAGAGCGCTGATCTCGATTCCATACACGTGGGCTCTTTTTGTCTGTCTTGGTTGTCAAAATTAAGCTACTTAAGAGTAGAGCCTCTCTTTGATTGTCGCAAAGACCACGGCAGTTTTATCCCACACAAAACCCGAATCCGCCGGGCCATTACGTGACAACTGCGGTATTGAGGGCAGCGATACAAGAAACGCACGGTACAGAACTATCCTTCCTGCTACTATACGGACGTCCATAAAATCTGGTTGGTTTACACGAGACCCCGATATACCGCAGTACGTTACGTAACATGTCGTTAGGTACAGAAAGCGCAATTCGAATGAATGTCACGAAATGCAGTTACCTCAACAAAGACATAAAAACCTGAAACGAGTACAAACAGTTCGAATTACATGCAATCGTAAATAGCGTAAATGGGGCTCCGACTCATACTTGGAAGTTACAGAAGGCAATCGACATCACCAGAATAATCAAAACTCCTGTTAAGGTATGCAACGTATTTCAGAGTGTACCTGATAATGAAACTTAACGACACATAACCCTACGAAGAATACACAAACAAGTTTCTTAGATCTTTTATTAATACAGTCGACATGTTTAGGTCGAGAGTCGAAGGGACGCTTATGTGTACTTCTGATGATGTATGTGTTCACACTGTTCTGAAATCATATTCGACTTCATATTCACCGCAGTTTCGGTGAACCTATCCACCGCAGTCTACACTGCAGATCGACGCATTAGGCTCCATCGAAATGTTGATATATTTCACACACACGACAGCCCTGTAACCTCACAGTCATCGCCGTAAGAGCTTCGTATCTTGTCTTAACCAACAAGGATACGGCCGGTGAGACGTGGCATGGAGCGTAACTACAATAAATACGCGACGACCCGCAAACACCTCTGGTGAAAGCCCCCATGGGATGGGAACCACGTAGATCTAGGTGCAAATCGGATGACAACATGAAAGAGACCCACACGAATAACTTACCTTCTTCGTCCAGTGACCTCGAGAAACCTACAGATTTTCTTCTACAAAATCTCCGATATCTGCAAAATTCAATTCAACTTGCCGAAGATGCGATGGCGAGATTTTGTTGATACGAATACGAAATGGATTTACAACAGGCGAATAGGAATGCAGTGCCCATGAAAATTTGCACAATTTACGTTAAGTTGCATGTTAGGTAACGTGCCCTCCAAATACAGCCCCTAGTTAAGACAAGCTACACTGTACGTGCCACAAACGAGTACGCGCGTTACTTCAGTGTTCAAATGTCCTGTAGCATCAAGGTCCAATCGGAAATACTGAAGGTGAAGATTTATGGCCGACATATCGTTAACCCTTCCCACACGACAAAGCAAGCAAAAAAAAAAATGAATGACTATAAACTTTCCATTTCGTGTCCAGTGGCAGTAACTTGTTAACCTGGTCGGAAAGCGTGTATGCAGAGTCCCCACCCTTCACATGACCATGGAATTCTATCGATCCGCGCCCACTTTCCACGTACCTCTTAAAAATGCAAGTGGATACAATTGCCAAAATTGTACACACGAAATAATTTCAAACAATGCACAGTGTAACAACAGTAGATTAACCACCATCTAAGTTCTGAGTGACAGAATATTTACGACGCTAAATCTCTGGTCACAGAAACTAAAGGATACATAAAGGCTTTGATCAGAAACTGCCATCTGACACACTCAGGAGCCACAACAATCCAGTTCACGACTGTGCAGTTCCGTAAAGTTGTCCTCGTGTCTACGAATGCTACCAAGGAACAGTGACGTCAGAAAAAGTAAAACAAAACATTCAACTAATTACCTAGACATTAATCTCCTAAGCATTTACAGACGGAACCCTCCAAGAGACATTCAGGATGATTGCTCCTTACTATGATAGGATTCACAGATTCAGTGTGAATCTAACGAAACACAATCCTGTTACCACCTTACGCATTTCCAAACATGGCCCTCCAAAATCAGTGCAAAAACGTATCTCTTCCAACTTACGCCATTTCCACGCCTCACACAATTCTTCCATGACGTCAAGCCTAACCGATTGACGCAGCAATTCGCTCAAATGAAAAGGTTGTGTGACGTGGAGTTTTTAATGCACAACGGCATGTAAGGCAGTACCGTTATGACTACTAACGCAAAACAGCCACTAGGGTCGAGATTAAGAATGAATGGAGCTAAACCGCTAATTCTACATGCATTCATAGTGTGGGCAGGGACAATATTACCTTATCCTCTTACTCGCTGACTGAAATGCGCTGCAAAATACGTGAATTCGTTATCTTAAACCGACTTCCAGTCACAGGCGAATTGCTGTGGTAATGACGCGCTACAACTGTCAGCAAGGAATAATTGTTTGTTCCATGCTTCCTGCTAAATTTCTTGGAAATCTTCGAACCATCTAACCAGAACATACAGTAATAGTAATTCTGAAGAGGAAACTTGAGGTACTAAAGAAAATTCGGAGCCTCATAACCGAAGATGTAAAAACTTGCAATGGAAATTCAACCATGTCTTCTTACGTGGTTCAGCTACCGCACTGCACTTCACAAACTCTAATTAAGCCACATGCTTTCGAAATGTATGAACGTGTGCGTGTGTTGGATGAGCAAGAGGTAAAGGGCTTAGTCGGACGTCACATGACTGCTCAGTGTTACAAGCAAAAATCACTCAGCCGTTGTACAACACGGGTGTTTAATCGCGTAACCGTGTTTCCTTGCAAACCGACTCTCAACACACATATGCGAATTGGCAATATTCCTAGGATCGGGACGGAATTCTATCCCGATCTACCAACAGCCAGTCGACATAAACGCATGACATATACCAAATGCTGTATATACAGCGTGGTACCTCCTGATGATGAGCAGTAAGCCTGCTCGAAACATGTACAGGTTAATTACTGAAATAAACTGAAAGTAAGTGGTGAATCCTGTTGGTTCTTATTGTACGGATTTTTGGTAGAATATGAAAGTTGTCTGCAGTGAATGGATTTAAATTACACCAAGCAAGTGCATGACTTGCAGTACACAGTTTTAGACTACGTCTGTTCTGCTATAGACGACGATTTCTAGGTGAGACATCATACTTAGTTATGGTGATAACCGAAAGATGCGTCACTGCAATACCTCAATTTGTAAGACAAGAACCTCTTATTTCACGCAGAAACAAGAATTCGAAGGAACACAGTTGCCTGAATTCTATTGTGGTCTGTTTCAGGAATATCCAAAGTGGCTAAAAATGTAGCGATCAAACATCTCCTGTTTTCCACAACATGCAGGCGCGAAGCTGGATTTTTCAAGATATTAGCAAACAATGTTTCGCCGAACGAGGCCGAAACGTTCACCGTTAATCCAAACGTTCGGCACTTCTTTGACAAGATAAGCGAAACAATTTCTCGAAATAATGAAGTGCTAAATTACTATTTCTCCGTATTCCCACCGACTGACGAATAAAACAACAAATTAGTTCAAATAAATTACTAAATTTAAGGTTCCGCAAATCAAAAAAATTGCTTATATTGCGCCACGAGTCATGTTCAGTCTATTATAGTACATAGACACAAACAACTAGATCTTAATGTGCGTTTAATAAATACATGCGTTCTACAGTCATTTTGCTCAATGCCAAAAAAAGATCCAGCCATTACATTGAGTATAGGCCAAGTGTTTGGAAAATACGAACTGCATAACGACGACTAAACGCTGCTTAAAGCAGTTGCGAAGATGTAGTGCTTGTTTGTCCACACCAGTCACATGGGATGCTCTAAAATCGGCTGCATCAGTGTCAACAGCTCATGTATGTCTCGTGTGATAATAAGCCGATTAATGTAAGAGTAATCAGTTCTAAACTTTTCATTTGTTAATTAAACGATGCTATATCATCAAACTGTTGCAGCCACTTTAAGAACTTCGCTACTTTTCTCTTTTCGGAACGAATAATACCATGAATATGATGTTTGTCGGACCGTGCATCACTGTGATAACTGAAGAATAAAAAACCAACTAGATGTCACTTATTACTTTATTGTACTTCTTATAGGCTTAACATGTTTCGGGCACTACTATGCCCATCATCAGGAACTCGCGACTATAATGTTGCTTTAGCTTGCAGCCCGGACACTACTCCAGCTTACCTGCACCTAACTTCCAACCTACAGCAAACCAAGAACGAAACGACCAATGTGGTAATCAACATTATAGTCGCGAGCTCCTGATGATGGGCATAGTAATGCTCGAAACATGCTGAGCCTATAAGAAGTACAATAAAATAATAAGTAGCATCTAGTTGGTTTTTATTCTTCAAATACCATAAATACTTCAAACAAAACCATGTCACACTACGTGACTTCGCCAAATGCCTAGCATACCCCACACAACCGAAGATATGATAAACACACGGTACAGACTTTGCGTACTAATCATAAGGAATGTAAATTTATGGTAATTATAGTATACATCAAATAAGGTGCACTTTTGGGAGCGTCGGATACATTAACAAAACCATTCCGACTCCCTCCTTCCACTGTACTAAAAAGGAGCAGTAATAAAATACAATAAAACAACACACAGACAAGCTAAAGTTGGCAACTTGGTAACCAAGCAAGAGTTCGGGGAAAGGGGAGCGGCGGTGTATCCTTTTGTTGTTGTTCAGTTCCCCTACAGCAGCATTCCCCTTCCAACGCCAGGAAGTGTGACTGCCCGCTCGCAAGGCTGTTTATCCGGGCAAGACAAGATAATGTCTGGGAACAGCAGTGGAGTGAGGTAGCTGTCGGGTGGACAGAGACAGACGGAGAAGTGGAAGAAAGAAGAGAGATGAGAGAATTACACTGCTCCTCATACCACTGTCCAGGGCCAACAGCCAGTAACCGGTCGCACAGTATAAAGACCAAACACTGGGGGATGACCGTTCGGTGAAGGGCATTTGAAGGGCAAAGGCTGCTCGCACACTACAAATCCTATTTCCACTGAAAGGAAGATGTCACTATCCTTGTCACTAATTTAGAAATGTCGCTGGCTCTGGTGGGACACAAAACGATAGTTGTTCAAAACTCGGAGCACATGAAAGTTACACAACTGTGACCAACACCGTCGCACGAGCTTCGATATCCAGCTACTGAAGAAATCGTAACAATCACCAGGATATCGCATTGATAACAAAATCGCACCTACTAAAAGCAGTTTAAATCACAGAGAAACGAACGAACTCATCACTACCTCGAACAGTCGATGCTTTTAACCACACGCCACGAAACAATGCCACATGAATACGGTTCATATTTTCACATCCCCACTCCCAGCCACCCCCCCCCCAACCAAAGTAACATAACCAGCGAGCTTTTAGGCTCTGCCACTGGTGTTGACAGGCTAACCGAGTTCACTTTAATTTTCACATTCAAGTCTATTACTCGAGTATTCATTCTAATATCCTCCAACCTACGCTCAGAAATTCCAAGTAGTCTTCTCTCATGAGGCCTGACTAAAACTGAATATGAATTCACATACGCCCCCTGTTTAAATTAGTTCTTGATGGAAATATTAATATTAGAAAGAATTTTTTTTGGGGGGGGGATCTCATGGGAAGAAACCAAGTTATCCTTAAGCATCAAAGGACGTAGCACCTTTACGTAATAGCAAAACATCAAAAGGACGAAAATTCCGTGCCGGTGTCATCTCTACATCAAACTCTTCCGCTTTTACTGCTTTCTCAGTATTTAATATTGTAACCAACCGCCATTAGCACTACGGTGCCAACAGTCAGTCTAGCTAGTGCCAAGTCGCACCCAAATACATACCCTGTGGGCATGAGGCCAAGTATTCCGACTCACACCACATCAATAAGACTGAACAATCCCACCATCCCAGCAGTGGCAAACATTTCGATCGAACGCCCTCGGCCTCCCTTTGACGTGTGGAAAAACATTCCTTCAAGGCAACATTCAAGAAACATGCACTAGCAGTTGCAAGGGGCATGGGTCCAAGAAGTCTACCCTTAACGAAGCATTCCGCGCCTAACAAGGGTACTATAATTTTTTTAATATGAAAGTGTACAGACAGCGCGTGAGAACGCTGCTTGGCGAGTACGTTTAAACACTGATTAACGTTTTAAAGCCTGGTGGTTACTTCATGCACCAGCAAGCTTAAACATTCCACGTTCTACCCACCTAAAGTATTTAGACCTATACGTTTTGTATGGATCTCAGAGGAAAAAGCGATTCTTTCTCTGTACAGCGTGAACTGACTGGTTTTTATAATCGAGACGGAGGGTGTCTTCTGCGCGGTACGAAATGGGACTTTAAATAAAAGATTACGTTTCGTTCCTAAAGGGTTAAATAACATGAAAAATAACGCAATTTTGTGAATACAATCAGAATGTGTATTGTGCACCTAATATTAATAAGACAATTACGTCAAGACACAACGGAAATAAGTAACGCACGTAAGCTGTAAAGCAGAAACGTTAAGCCTGTAAACAAACAAAAAAAAAATCAAAGCAAAAGATCATCAGGAAAACCGAAGTCCACATTCTAATATTTGAAAAGTGGGCAGAGATTATGAGGATGCTGGGCACGCTGAACTTGTTCAAGATAGGTTCCGATACGTTACTTAATGAACCATAGGGTTCCATGGTAATTGTTAAGCCCGCAACCTGCTGGAATGACAAGCAACTGCCAAACGAACACTAAAAACTTATCCTGTACCACGTTAAGTGCGCCTCTAACTGCAGAGCCTTCTTTCCGCCACTTACGTACTCACGCGACAGCACGATTCACCGTTTCGGAAGGGTTCCCCAGACAGTCTTGTACCAGCAGCGCATCCAGCAACCATCCAATGCTAGTGAAAAGCCTGGGGGGTGGGGCGGCGGGTGGGCAGGCAAAGAACAAAAATAACGATGATACAAGATGAGCCGTTTGCCAATGTTCAGACTCGCACTGTGTCGAAAACTTTAACATTCACTGTCGCAAAGGCTATAACAAGGCGTGAAAAGTTAAAAGAAAAAGAAACATAAGCTTCGCTGCTAAACTGATGTGTGTAACACACTCCAGGGGTCCACGTGCTGTACAAGATGAACGACTAAATAACACTCGGAAACGCCAAATATTTTCGGCACAGTACGCTGAACACGCCGTGTGTTTTGTATGCCAGGCTTCAGCAGGGCTCTGGGCATGGGCACACAATGTCTCACTGTAGAAAGTCTCCTGTTACGAACAGCTACCTTGACTTCGACACATCTAGAGAAGACCCACTGGAGGCGAAGCGGTTATGACGGTTAGGATTGGCTGAGAGAATGCTACGTCCGCAACAAGAGTTAGATAGGCCTACTATTCCCAGCAATAACTAACATCTCGGTTCTGCCACGTATTCAAGGAAGTCCCTGATTCCAAATTCAGGCCGCAGACAAGATACCCTGTGGTCCTTCGTGGTTTACCTAATCACTTCGGGCAAACGCCGGTCTACGGTCTTCAATTAGGCGATGATCAATTCTTTCTCACTCCATCAAACGCGTCGCTGGACGCCTCCTAGACCACCGCCAAATGGGACAGCGCATTAGCTCATTGGAAACGGGGTAGTGATGTTTTCTGATTGCTTTAAAAAAAACTCCTTCAAACAAATTCACAAGTTGGGACTGCGTATGATGTACTCAGTTACGAAGTACACGGATTTTACCCAGCCGTTACTTGCTTTCAAAATGTCATGTTTCACAACGCACGTGTAAAAGTAATTTCTGTAAACGGAAGGTCCCAGTTGGTGTAACATTCATTATGTATATCCACCTTATCAATCACACACAACGCATTCGTGGTCGTTTATTTATCTAGCAACTGATTTCAACCTCGGGTATATGTCATCAGAGTGCGATGGGTGTGATAACATGGGTATACATAATAGAAGTAATATCAGTAACGTCCATTAAAAAAACACGCCATTCTAGGCCTACTGGAAAGAAGTTTAAAAACGATAAACAACATGTGTGCAAATATCCCACACCGAATTATCGAAATATGAAATATTTCAGTGAGTCGGACAAAACGTTATTCACGCCCCCTCAGTAAAGTACGGCTTACACAGCACCGATTTACACGGACGTCCTAATTAGTTTAATTTCTGTGGCTATCAAGCTTGCCGAATTTTATCCAATTAACACTTTGGTAACACCAACAAATGCACAATTCTACATTTGTGCATTTGTTGGTGTTACCAAAGTTTCGATACATAGCAACGCAAGGAACGTACAATTAAACAGCGTACGAACAATACTGAAAATACGGGCGAATTGTCATTTATGCCCAGAAGTGCAGGTTTCAGTGCACTGATTTTCATAAAACGCGGAATTATTCAATATCACGTGTCGATCGACTTCGAACTGCACCCAGGTCGATCATCAAGCATGGACAGTGCGTGTAGCGATTCATTTATGCCCTTCAATAAAGACTTCACGAAATCGCCTGCATCCTCAACAACTGTTTTATGAACAACCCCTATACTTAATTTCATGACGATCCGACACACGGTTTCGTCGTGGCCACTATGTCACAGGCGGACGAACATGGTCACCACGTTAAGGCGAATTATTTTTTCACTCCGCAAAGAACCAGTCAACGCCCCCATCGTTATTACCACCAACTTTACAACTCCAAATGTACACAGTATTGTGGACTGTTAAGAACATTACTTATGTAACACAATTACTTTAATTACGTCTTCGAGATTCTAGGATGTCAAGGTTAATTTGGTCAAGTGAACGGAGATATTCTTGGTATGGGCAGACTGGAACAAGATGGCCGCTCAACTTTCTCTGCAAGATCGTAAAAAGCGTGCCTAACTTTCGAATACACACACACACACACACACACAAACAGAAAATTAGCCATTACGAAAAGAAATCTCAACAGAATACAATCAGGGATCTTACAAGGACTGGAATGGCCAGACCTCAAAACTCCAGACGTCCATGAAATTACGGATGTGTTGTGCTGAAAGGGGCACAGCAAGTGTGGAATGAGTGTGTTACTCTCGAGGACCACTTACCTCCGAAGCAGTTATGTCACGGACGTTAATAGGTTCTGCTCAAAATAGCGTAAATGCGGTAGGAGGTGGAGTGGCGCGCCCGCCCCGGGCAGCACAGTCAACGGGACGGCAGACTTGGCGGCGAAATGAATATTTTAACTGACAATTTTGATTTCCAGTACTCCGTAAATTCAAATGGCAATATATATATATATATATATATATATATATATATATATATATATAAGGAAATCCTGTAACTAATTACAATTTCTTAACTTCATAATTTGCTCGGTGCTGCTATTGTGATTACTCGCCCAGGGCAGCAAAAAAACCTAGTTACGCCACTGTCTGTTAATGAGCTCGAACACCTACCTCCCGAGTAGTTATGTTCCCGCAATTAATGGGTTTGTTAATAAACAGGAACGCTTCGCTCTACGGTATTTGTCGTCGGTGAGTTGAAATATAGCTTGGATCGAGGAAACTAGGTATACGATATGACTGCATTACAGCAATGAGCATCAAGATTGCGCTATTCTGGAATGTTACGCCGTTCAGTCTGGTAGACGGGTGCCAACGACGCCCGCATATAAAGCTACGTAGTCTCAACACACAACATGGTAACATTGAGGGAAAAAAATGTGAAACACACCTGAGAACCTCTTGTAAAAAAAGAAAAATTGGAAGACGTAGGGACACGAAAACGTGCCCTTAAAGTAACTCGCACGGAACCACGTCCAATGTGTTGTCGAAATTATCATCATGGTCAAGCAAGCTCACAAGATATACGTAAAAATCACGCTGATAAAACTCCATTCTCTACCGTGACATGGAAATGTAACATGATTAATGTGTTTACATGACATGAAGTCTTCTTCGGCGCCATATGTTCAGATTCGTAGTCAACGTAAGATATCCAAATTTCCTCACAGGGGTTTCAATTCCGTTCAGTGTTCGTTCGTTACACTTCAGTACATTTCCCACGAAGTACGTCAGTTCTGTAAGTTTCTCAGAGCGGAGACGGTTCCCCCATACAGCATGACCTTACTGGTTCTTACAAGACGCAGTGTGTTCGCTTCACCGCACTTAAATATAACTCACGTCAATCTGTCTTTAAATGAAAGCATAAATTATGTCTAATCTAATATCCGATAAATCAGTTTCGTATTAAAACCCACCAAGTGGTACCACAGGCTAATCGCCACTTCCTTCCTCTGTATATACAAGATTCTGCTTTCGGTCACACACACACCTTCATTTATGTTAAAACAGATACAACACTATTAGAACCGACCGTCATTCCATTTCGCATTGCTTGTTTATATTCTTCAATTATCGTGCAATTCGAAAACAACGCTCTGTGAATATAATGTGCATACAATATTGCAAAATGTTTCAAAAACTGCAACTGTAACACGTAAGAACCACACGTATAACAACTGCCACTAGCACAAGGAAGACGCATGAGGCAACACAATAGGTAACAATACTTCACTTGACAACACCATTCCTAACAAAAACCAGAATCTTGCAACGAACTGACGTACACATGCTTTAAATTATTAATAAAAATACCACATACCTGTACACAAAACCGAAAAGGGCTCCTGTTAAAAAGGCCTAAACCCACAATTCACTAAGAATATGCAATATCTGTCTCATTTACAACTGAAGTTACTAAAAAGACTGTATGACGTCAGACCACAAGCTACCTACGCAATATACGTAGTTATACTAGGAATATTAATATTAAAATAAGCCGAAAACAGGGTTATTAACCATCTCATACCACTGTACGGAGAACAGTTAAACAGTATCGGATTTAGGAGGCTTTCAGCATTTTAAATATTTCACTAATGGACTCAAATTACATACATATTATCTCTGCACTGGTAGTGCGAGATTCGATTCCCGGAAGGAGCCAAATGTCCAGACTGGGGCACTGAGGTCTACTAATTCCCTATTAAATGGGTACGGGGCACTCTCCCCCGAGGATAAAGCGTTGGGGCGTGAAGGTGACCACTCGCGTCTTCTGTTTAGTGCCCAAGTAAAGAATAAGTATTAGATGTATACGTCTACTCTTAGTAGACACACAAAGGCTCGCGCGTTTCCATCATATGACGCTGCGTCAGACTTGCGTATGCACCCCACCAGTCAACGCCTGTTCGCATTCACAAGCACCTTCTCAGTGTCATGATTTGAACAGCCCTGATGTCCCGCACAAGCGCCGTTTGTGTGTTAGTGTGTGTTCCTTGCCATAACTCTTTTCTAATAGTAGTGCCGTTTTAATAATAAGTATTTACGAAACAGTGCCTGGATTTAACTGAAACCTACTTTCAATAATCCGGTTTCCAGAATCACAGTAGCGTATAAACAGTTAACATGAAATTACCTCTTTTTATTAAATGC
>Ga0136643_10012165_pt1 | contig 12795 bp, 7 predicted proteins | sample TergutLab28metaG_FD_96883 | JGI IMG/M metagenome (GOLD analysis project Ga0136643, IMG submission 96883) | Labiotermes labralis P1 segment gut microbial communities from Petit-Saut dam, French Guiana - Lab288 P1 (version 3) (version 3) | ecosystem: Host-associated > Arthropoda: Insects >...
AGATAGCTGGGGAGACCTAGGCGTAGATGGGTGTATAATATTAGAATGGATCTCCAGGAGGTGGGATGTGGGTATATGGACTGGATTGGGCTGGTCCAGGATAGAGACAGTTGGCGGACGCTCGTGAGTGCGGTAATGAACCTTCGGGTTCCGTGAAATGCGGTGAAATTCTTGACTAGCTGCAAATCAGTTAGCTTCTCAAGAAGGGCTCTGCACCATGGAGTAAGTAAGTAATGCACAAATTCTTATTTATAATAAGTTTATTATGTGCCTCTACATGTTTCGAGCACTATGTGCTCATCATCAGGAGGTCAAAATGTGCTATACAGCATCTGGCATCATCACACCTGTAGGTGGCCGTCCGGTGCGCAAGTTGGGAGAGCACTGCATTCTTCTCTCTACCTGTGCACCGGACGGCCACCTATAGGTGTGATGATACCAGATACTGTACAGTACAATTTTGACCTCCTGATAATGAGCACATAGTGCTCGAAACATGTAGAGTCATATAATAAACTTATTATAAAACAAGAATTTGTGCATTAAGTTAGTTAACTGGTCAATTACTAAGATTATACAGAGATGCACGGTCAACAAAACATAAAAATAAGATTGGTATATAGGTTTTGAATAAAACAATTCGCGTTTTCCAAAGTATGTGTACTGCGATATTACGTTAAACGTGTCTATAGGACTAAAGATTTGTCCCTTTTTCGGCAAATATACTGATGTAAACTTTCCATGATTACGCGCCGAATGATTGGTCGACTGATGTAGCAACGAATAGGGAATAGAAAAATACTCTGATTTAATAATATTAACCTTTTAAAGCCTCGCGATTACTTGACATATCACCACGTTTAAAATTCAAAAATTCTACACGGTTCTCACATTGCGTTTATATGTTTTGTACGGAGCGCACAACAAACAGGGGCTTTTGCCTTACACAATATTAAAAGGTTGCTTTGGTCTAACCGAAGTGGAGAGTGTTTACTATGCGGTACGGAATGAGTCCTTATATGCAACAGACACGTTTAGCCTTTGAAGGGTCAATGAATGGGTACCAGTCGAAAGTGAACTGAAAACAGTTTGAATAAACGCCAAAAATCCGGAACCGTTTGTTGTTTGGAATTAGGTGTTCAAGAATTGCCACAAGTAATAACAAATAATGCCGGTCCCAGTGGCCGCGCGGTTTAAGGCATAGGTCTGCGGCCGCTCGCCTGCTGAGATCGTGGGTTCGAATCCCACTGGGGGGCATGGATGTTTGTCTGTTGTGAGTGTTTGTGTTGTCAGGTAGAGGTCTCTACGACGAGCTGATCACTCGTCCAGAGGAGTCCTACCGACTGTGATGCGTCGTTGTGTGTGATCTAGTAACCTCGTGAATTAGGAGGCCATGGCCCGCGTTGGGCCGCAGCGCCAGAGGAAAGAAAAAAGAAATAACTATATATTGCACTTTAAACACTTTAATGTTCAAGACCGCAATCTGATCCCTCTTCAGGCTGAACTAATAAAACCCGCCAGTCAGGTCCGATAGGCACAACTGTCAACCCAGAACCTGATGTTAGGTACAACACCATAAAACAGAGAAGTCCCAAAACAAAATATTCTGAAATACAATACATCATTATCATGATCTTACAGATAGCGCTTATAATGGTTACAGCTTTTGGCAGTTTGCTAGTTGACTGAATGTACGGTCCGGTATTGACTGGTAGATGAGAAAGTGCAATTTTAGCCACACCTGCCCAGAGCACACGCGTCTGTGAAAGACTTCTGTCAATACCCAGGTTACATGGCCCCCAAGAAAAAACACCCAAAGTACGGTTCCTTGTACAAAGTACACAAGATTCCTTGGGTACAAAGGTAAACTTCTGTGCAGGGCAGAAGGGCACAGGGTTATGTGGAGTTAAGGTAACCACTCATTCTTAACGTCAATATTTTATGAAGGTCAGCGGTCATCTTCCCATTCCGGCCGTTGTACTCTCCGTACAACACACTACCATACTCAATGCATAGGAGGCTGAGTAGGCTCCAAAACGTGTCCGGCTGCTTTTGAAATGGGAAAATCTCCGACATTTTCAGAAATCGAATGAGGACTTCGCGATATTCGGTTCCGTAGTCGAGTATCTACTGCGCTATCCCAGCTACTACTACTACTTCTACTACTACTACTACAATTACTACTACTATTACGACTATTAATGTTAATACAGCCCCTAGAGCTGCTGCTGCTACACACTTTTACCATTAAGGAAATGCAAGTACAATATTTTTTTAACTTTTCAGACCCAAGGAACGGGGGTGATATACATTTTAGTTTTCTTAAACAGTACACATATTCACATTATATAAAACATCATATTCCTTTGTTTCTTATTTTTTTTAATTCCCTCTTTATCCCTCCCCCTTCAACTCCCGTTCTTACTTCTATTGCCTTATTCCTCATCTCCACTATTTCGTCCACCTTATGCCTGTGGCTCATTCTTTTGGCAAAATACACGTAGATGTGGAGTTCAAAAGGCTACATAACGTGAGAGCAAACAGTGTTCTGGCGTACGCAGTCGGTGATCGGGACCTTAAATCAATAAGTGAATGACTTCTCGAGGTGCATTGCAATCCGATATCGCGTCGAAAAACCAAATGTATTTTTCACATTGTTCGCTCTTTGTGCTCTTTTATCGTGCAACTAACAAAGACGGAAAAGGTAAACATAAAATGTGCTCTTTTCAGGAAAGAAACCTCGCGAAAATTTAATTTCGCTCCAATCATGTAAGAAGACCACCACACGGAGAAAAACTCGAAAAAGAGAGCATTTTGACGTACGCCAGTCGGAGCAGTTTTTTGGGGTACAGATAATTCATACCCCTGTAAACCCAATCACTCGGGAATAGCCCAAAGTAACGCTGTTGTTAGCAAAAAGGAAAACCCGTTGTTAAGAAAAAAAAAACTCGCTTAGGAAACCGAAATTTCATCCTTTATGAGGATGAGGGATGCTCCGCCAGAAGAAAACCCATCGAGATAGAAAAAAATTGAAATCTCGTGTGCCGTTGCTTAGTTACCGGGCAACGCGAGTTATTGTTCCTCAGATGTCAGAGCTGATTTGTCTCCACAAGCATGCTGCATGTTCTTAATACGTGCCAAAATTCTTAAGTATGGGGGGTTTAAACTGTGGAGTGGGTAGAGTGACGTTTTCGCTAAACAGGGCGTCAGTCAATAATACTATTTCAGGAAATGGGATGCATGTCACGCGTACCTCTTATGTCATCCAAAGGCTAGGCGACCCCAACTTAATAGCAGCACGCTTACAGTATCCAATCACAGGAGACCTCTCAGGGTCTTGATAACTTTTACTTACAAATGCGGCTTAAGATTTGCGTTAATTAAAAAGAAGGTCTTTAGGGTATCCAAATAATGGCGCATACAAGGTAAATTATTCATACGTAAAGCAAGCTGCGGTCTAGGTAAAGGTATCAAGTTTCCAATACATGGCCTGCGGCCTCGAAACAAAGGATGATACCGATCGTGTTGTAACTTAACTAAAGGGAAGGGCGTATGTTGTAACTACCGTTTCGCGGTTGGAGTATCTGCAAAATAAAACGAAGAAGACATTGCATTTTCCTCGTCTTCAGAGTGAAAAATGAAACACAAACAGCTGGCAGACTCTTACTTACTTACTCCATGGAGCGGAGTCCTTTTTTTGAAGCTAGCCGGTTCTCAGCTAGTCAAGAAATTCCACGCATTTTATGGAAGCCGAAGGTACTTTACCGCCTTGCAAAGCACCAACCATCTGTCCGTATCCGCAGTGCTGACAAATATATCAATTAATGGAGCAGCATTTTGAAACAGTCATTTACAATAAAAAAAGGTTACGATTTTGCAGAGCTTACTGCCAGTATCAAACACTTTATGATGTAAAATTTAGACATTCTGATTGGGTAAACAAAACACTAAGACGCATAATCAAGCTTCTAAGGTTTTTGTCAAGATTTATAAACTCTTATTAGTAAAGACACTTTAAACTTTCCTATGAAAATCGTCTCTTATTCGCGCATCTCATTCGACAGGAACACCTGAAGTTTATTGAAGGGAAATTTTTTAATTAAAATTTTGAAATACAAAATCCAAATACACTCCGGTTCACACTCCGATATTCTGACTTTAGACACATCTTTATTGACATTTTAGTTGACTGAACTGATTCCCTATAAATATACCATCATACAATACAATACATCACCAGTACTTCGTACTGCAACCTATCTGTTTCACACAAAAATCCCATTTACTTATTTAACCATTTAAAGCCAAGCGGTGGCTATATTAACCGCCAAGTTGAACACTAATTCCTGCATGTTGAACATACAGTGCATATACATATTATATATATATATATATGCAGTGTGTGTTCAACATGCAGGAATTTAGTTTTAAACTTGGCGGTTAATATAGTAACAACTTAGCTTTAAATTATTAAATAAGTGAATGGGATATATATATATATATATATATATATATATATATATATAAATGTGTGTGTTTATTTTTATTCTGAAAATAAACAATCATTATATCCCCATACAACACACCACGATTGGTGTTTTTACTGGAGACATGATGTGTTCTCTGTGAGGTAAGAAAGGAATGTTTATATAAAAGATTAATTTTCTTCTTCAAAAGTTCAGTTACAAAAAGCATTACACTTCCGGACACTAAGCAAAGCAACGATAATAGTATATTTAAGCAGAGCCAAACTGCAACTGCATCGGTGTTTTAACATCTCATATTTCTTTTGGGACAATACGTCAGTGTAACTTGCAGCCATAACGCTTTCTACGGTATTGCGGCGAACTGCGTAATAATGCATCAGTACTACTAACTTTAAACAGCATCTTCCTTGTCTTCAGTAATTAGCTTCATCGATTAGAAGGGGGTATTCTGGTGGCCAGGCTAATTCAGTTGGGGTAGCTGCAGCAACACATTTCGTAATATGCATGCAATAGTCCTGCTACCACTTTGCTGGCTATCCCGTGTAATTTATTGTATTCAGCATCAGGATGGAACGTCACAGCAAGGCTGACATGCAATCTATCATTACAGAAGACCGAGTGTCTGTGATTTAAATACATAAAACCTCTTCGATAAAGCATGAAATAACTGGGTTGCGTATCGATTTCAATATCATTAGTAATTACATTAAGAATAAATTATATAATTTTTTAAAATAGTTACTAAAATTCATTAGGGAATGTTTCGTCACACATGTAAAAAATTACGGTGGTTATCAGCTGCTTCGTTTTCGGAAGGTCCCACATCTGAATCGCATCCAGAAGACTCGTTATGTGAGGAGAAATATTCGTGTCACAGATTTCTACAAACAGTACTGTACAATAGTAAATGTAAATCAGTCCCGTTACAGGCCTGGAGTGGCCCAGAGGGTTCCAGGAAGTAAAGTTTCCCAGATTTCATGACAACGACACAGGATGGTGGTAACGTTGCCAGCCGTAGGCACCGGCCGCCTTTAGCCCCAGGAAATACACTTGGTACTCATTTCTGTTAGAGGCTGAGTCGACCCCAGGGCCATAGTGCGATCGGAAGGATAATGTCAATGAAAAATTCCAATGACACAAATTGGAATTCCAACCAGCGACCTTCCGATTTGTAGCACAGTACCTTAACCACTGTGCTACTGCGGTCCCCACTGTACAATAACAAAATAAAATTATATAAAAATGTGCTGTTCCTTTCAACACGCTTCCGAGTTCATTTTTCACATATTCAAGACTTTATAAATTACAAGTCCGAAAAATTCTCTCCTAACAAATTAAAATGCCACAGTTCTGTTATCTTCAGTACCCGAAGCAATTAGGGTTCAAAAAATATGTATTATAAAATTACCTACAATTTTTTTTGGGGGGGATACAAGAGAAGGCTTCTCACCCAAACGAAAAGCAGTACATTAAGTGCATCTGATGAGGAAAGCATTTCGGATCATGAAGTCGGTTGAAATGCAAAATTGTCCCTGAGCACGTCATGAACGTACGTGGGAGAGAGGAGGCACAAATCCATTCATTCTTGACCTGGTTGAATGGTAAGAGTCACACGCCAGCCGCTTTTACTCCCGACAAAACTGCCCCGATACCATTGGGTGAAACCCAGAGCTGGTCCACACGGTTTGAAAATAGAGAAAACTCATATATATGGTGGGTAGTCGAACCGCAATGACAGCTAATTATTTAGTGAATTAACTGTTAATTCATTCAGACGTTCATTCAGTCGGTTAAGTTGCACGCAGACACCATACAATGTAACTTAACCACAAAATGTAGAGTAGAATAATCAAAATGATGCTTAATTTTACCCTATATTTTAGACCAAAGATTACTTAGGTAATGTCAGTATAACATACATGTTTATGTGTTATCCGCTGCAAGATCTCACACTAAGTTATGTAGAATAGAGAAATGATGTATCTGTCATGACTCATAAGGCTGTGCGAAGTTCCTTAGAAAAGACTGGCAGAAATTCACTGCTTCCAGAATACGCGCGCGCGCGTGTGTGTGTGTGTGTTGTGTGTGGTGTGTGTGGGTGTGGGTGTGTGTGTATGTGTGTGTGTGGTGTGTCTGTGTGTGGTGTGTGTGTGTGTGTGTGTGTGTTTAATGTCTGGACCAATTTATATTACTGTTTATGTATTAATGCCGAATCTGTCATTGGTCTCTAGGCTGCTGAGTTAATATGTAAGTGAAGAAAGTATAAAATTTTATTTTACTTTATTTCTGTAAGCTTCTCACTCCAGTTGTGCTTGATTGAAAAATACATTTTAACCACACAACGAGCATTTTCGGTTCAAATGTATCATTAGATAAGTCATAAACAATAGGGTAATAGAATGTTAATAGTGAGGGAATAGAACGTAATGCTGAGATATTGACACACATCATTTTGTTTGCCTTGCATTGTTCAGCGACTGTCTTGAATTACAATTTCATAGTTTACTTCAGCATACAAATAAGGACATTATCTTTTACTTCCAGCTACTATAGACGCCTGTAACTGAAATGTTTGTTGTTTACACATTCGAGGCGGCCATCTTACACACAAAGCAACGACGCCCGTAAATACTGCCGTTGTTAGGTAGGGACCAGTCGGCGCCACAAGAACTGTCACGACGCCTCGCAAATGATGGATGCTACACTGAACCTTCTAAATGTATGCGGGCAGGACTGCTCGTATTATCGTGCCAGGTGCTTCCTACACGCATGGTTTATGCATCAAATGTAAATCTTCTAAAGTGGGGTTATCTACGGCTTGATGTACTTACTACAATGCTTTAGAACCACGTGTTCAAAACATTCTACAAAATTTCTTAGTTTGGATGAAGTTCTCATTATTTTGGCTAGTATTTTTTTTTGAGACAGTAGGGATATTTTAAACCTGTCAGGGTTAAATTATTGATCGCTTCGAGTTAGTGTACAGAAGTTCAGAATTTTATTTTCTTCAGCTTTTAGTGTCGAGGCACAAAAAAAAACTTTTGAATATTCTAACATGGTACGATAAAGAATACTTCCCTGTAATTAATACAACCCTTTTAACCACCCTTTGATAAAAGAAAAAGAAGATATGATAATGTCAGAATCGAAAAGAGAGAAAATTTTATTTTCGGTTTCAGGTTTATAAATCGCAAGTTTTCAAACTAGAACATGGTACTTTTTCTTTTACTTCAAAAACTTATTTCAGGAACTTTACAATCACAATATTTAAAATAATCTCTTTCCCACTGATAAGAATAAGCAGTACACAAAATTGACAAAAGGACTAAGCGCCTAGACCTGACTGAATCTTGGGGATGCCAAAATTTTATCAACTAGACAAAGAAATCCACACGTCTTGTAGAACTGCAAGCCTCATTACCGTGTTTACTAGACCCCACTACCGCCCATACTCTTAGCCAGATGACGTCAGTGCACGCCCTTACGCCCTTTTCTTTCAACATCAATTTTAATATTATCCTCCCATAAAAGCTTATATTCTCCGAGATGTTTCTCTAAATATTCGCACCAATTGCATGTGTGCAATGCTCTTCTCCCACTGCACGTGCTTCATGCCTTGTTCTACCTAATCCTACATCATTTTATTTTCCTAATATATTTTGAGCAATAGAAATTACTAAGGTCCTTGTTTTTAAATATTCTGCAGTCAAGTTTTATTTCTTCTTTCTAGAAGTCGCACATTCTCCTACTTATCACGCTCTTCTGCAACTGGCACATTATGTTTTCTCCCTTCACTGTAAGAGACTTCCGTATCAGAACATATAGAGAGAGACAGTAAATTTTATGATTTTCTACATTTTTATCTTTACGTTGCCAGATAGCAGACATGTTGACAAAGTTTTGGTGTTTTGCTGACCTGCATCTCAGTATAATTAACCAACTTAATGCATGAATTGTTTTATAATAAGTTTATTATATGCCCCTACATGTTTCGAGCACTGTTTTGCTCATCATCAGGTGGTCAAAATTATATTATACAGCATCTGGTATCGTCACAACAGTAGGTGGCCGTCCGGTGCGTAGGTTGAGAGAGTCCTCTCTCAACCTGCGCACCGGACAGCCACCTACAGGTGTGACGATACCAGATGTTGCATATTACACTTTTGACCTCCTGATGATGAGCAAATTGTGCGCGAAACATTTACAGACATATATTAAACTTATTATAAAACAAGAATTTTTGCATTAAGTTGGTTAATTACTAAGATTATGTTGACAAAGGTTTCTATGAGGAATAGTAACAAATGTTAAACTAATTTAATTGTTTTTCTTAATTTTTTTTCATTACTACTGTGTTTTCTTAGAGGATTTTTCAGATGTATTAACTTGTCTACATTTAAAGAAGTGTATTATTTTAATGTCTTGGTTTAATCCCGTACGTTGACATAAACTGACATATTCATATTCTTTATACGTTTCGTTCTGTACCAGCCTCCTTAGTAGCCGACTGATATAACCTACTTTTTCTTCATTACAGTAATTTTTTTTTTCCCAGTAAATCAACATCACCAGCGTGGAAGAGAAGTTGTATCGTCTCTTGAACTGCAATCGCCCTTGTGTTTCTTGTACAGAAATGTGTCCGTAACAGAAGCAGATATTTTCTTGAAAAATATTTTGTATACTCTATCGACTTTATCTCTTTTTCAGTATCTGACATATGCGTTATATGTGACTAATTTATCATTTATGCCCAGATATGTGCTTTTTCTATGCGGTATAATTGCAGCCATCCGAATGCCTTTTTCTCCTTCCGCTACGTAAGAGAGCGCCATTGCGGATTAATGGGTGCCCTTGAAACACGAAAAAAATAGTAGTATTGAATATTGCCGTTTTCTGTAATGTGGAGCCAACAATTCCGCGTGTATGTGTGTATGTTGTACTGTACTATCATTGGCCGGCGAAACTTTATGTACTTAGATTGGGCACGTAAATTAGTTGTGTCATTTGTATATCAGCTGCAGGTCCGTGAGAATTAATTCTGTGTAGTGTCATCCCCTGCTATCTGGTGACGTTCTGTGGAACTCCACTGTGGGAGTGTGTTAGGACTGAATTTGTTAAAGCATATATATATATACGATCAGGCCCGTTCCCAAAATTTCGAAAAGCGACTTTTAATTCCGTCATGTCTTTGCATCCGTCCGTCTGTCCGTCCTTCCGTATGAAATAACACGGCTCCCCCTAAACGCATGTTCATGAAATTCGATATTTGTGTATTTTTTTTCTAAAATGAATAATGAAAATTCAAATTTATTAGAATCTAACAAGATTAACGGGCACTCTACGTGAGGACCTATATATATATATATGCATTTATGACCTACCTCGCGCAGTTCTTCTTGTATGAGAAATTATTCAGACAAATATTGTAGAGAAAATAATAACGCACGTATTGTGTTCGGTAACTTCTTTTCCAAAAGTCGTGCTGTGAATTATATAATTGGGAGATACATGGTAGAGCCGGACAGGCAACAAATGAAAATATAATACGGATCATACGGTTTGCATGCTGGGCAATTAAGGCTACAAACACACACTCGCAACATGTAATGCTTATTGCTTTTCCACTGCAACAATAGTTGAAGGAAATCGCCTCTGTGTTACGTCATATGTACATCGCCAGCCATGTTAGAATTTTCATACTGATTGCTCATTTAATTAGGGAGTACCATAAATGGGGTAAATGTGGGCCGGGTAACTCAGTCGGTATATCGACTGTCTACGGGCTGGACGGTCTGGAATCGAATCCCGGTGAGGACGAGATTTTCCGCCCATCCAGACCGGCCCTGGGGCCCACTCAGTCTCCTGTAAAATGGGTACCGGTTTTTTCCCGGGGGTAAGTTGCGGCCGGGGCGTGCTGCTGACAACTCACCCCCCCTTCTAGTGCCGCGGTCATGGAAGAGTAGAGCTATACCTCTACCCACCCTCTGGGCCACACCGAGCCTGTAACGGGATCACTTTACCTCTTATAAATGGGGTAAATAAACAGGAAAATCAAAATCGCAATAGCGTCTGAGACAAAACTTGTATATTCCTATTGCCAGTGTCAGCAACAGAAAGTTCACCAGTATGTAGGAGTAATCGTATAAGCTCGGAGCATCAGTTCGTCCTTTTAATCACAGAATACAAATCTAACAACGGACCGTTGCTTTCGTATGACAATCACACACACTGTTTCTCACGCACCCACATCCCAAATTCACTGCCCACCACGTCGCACCCGCACCCACACCCTCTTCTCGAAGCCAGCACATTGACGCACCAGCCCGCGCGCTCGTGCACGCACGTTCGCACACAAATTATTCCTTTTGGAGCTGCCAGATTAGTGATAATTAAATCTCCTATTACGTAGCTGTAATTACTGTTTGTTATGTTTTCCAGTTCTTCTGGCTTTGGTTTCCAATATACGATTTTGTTAAATTTTGCGAAGAAACACCAAAGTTATTTTTTTTTCAATAATCTTCGCTGACTTTGTATGATTGAAATTAATGAAAGTTTAAAGATGTTACTCAGACCCTATTTTCTTTCCTCTTCGCTAGTGCGTTAGGAAAATATTACTTAAACCAAGACATACACATCAAAACTGAAAATGACGCGATCATCTGAAAAGTTCTGTGGTACGTTATTAAAGTACCGAAGAAAAGGTAAATTTTCTGACCCTACAAGGTCACTAGTAAGCTTAACAATTTAAGAGTCGGATTGTGTTTACAGGTAATTATAATAACAATACAGGCAATGTACGTATATCATAACATTGAGGCTCTTTTTGCAACCATTGTTGCACTGGAAAAGCAATAAATATTACATACACTGAATGTGTGTTTGTAGCCTTAGGTATCCGACATGCAATGCGCATGCGCCATATTGTCATCTTTGGCCTACCGGACTTTACATTATTTTTCCACATTATATTATAAACGGTACGGTTTTAGAATACAGAATATTGTCGAACCTTAAATGTGTTTTGTGATTTTGACGTTTGTAAGACCGAACATCAGTAGAACAACAATGCAAGCAACCAACAAATGCAACAAATTCTGTATGTTGATCTTTCTATTGAAATATTTTAATCTGCTCTACATGTGTCGGGCAACAAAACACGCCCATCTTCAGGAGCACTTTTTGAATGTATAAACAGCCTTGGCAGCAATATCGGTGCACTGTACCAAAGCTATATACACCGTCAAAAAGTGCTCCTGAAGATGGGTAAGTTTCTTGCCCGAAACATGTAGAGCAGATTCAAATAGTTCAATAAAAAGATCAATAAACGCAATTTGTTGCATATTTTTGGCGGCTTACGTTGGAGTTTTGTGATTTTCACTACCAACTTTTATCTGAAACATATCAAATTTTAAGACGAAATTAGCGAGATATGATCGAAAATATGTATCGGTCTTCATGTAAAGTAGACGTTATTCTTGTCCGATTTTAATGACACTTCAATTTTCTTGACAGATATTCGAGAAATATTCGAATTAAAATTAATGAAATTCTGTCCAGTGGGAGCCGAGTTGTTACATGCGCACGGACGGACGGACAGCCTGACAGATGGACAAACTGACACGACGAAGCCAATAGTCACTTTCCGCAATTTTTGCTAATGCGCCTAAAATCTACTGCAAATTTCTTTTTTTTTGGCAGGACATTTTACGTATAAATAATACGGAATTTTACAATCTATGTGTCAAATACTTTCCCTTCCCATTCTAATTTCCTTAGTTATGTATTTCATACATTCACAAGTAGGGCTTTTCACTGTGTTTAAGAAGTGTAAATGGTAAGAAAGCCGGTCCCAGTGGCCGCGCGGTCTAAGTTGTAGGACTTCGGCCGCTCGCCTGCTGTGATAGTGGGTTCGAATCCTACCATGGGCGTGGATGTTTGTCTGTTGTGTGTGTTGTGTGTTATCAAGTAGAGGTCACTGCGACTAGCTGATTAGTCGTTGTGTGTGATCTATAAACCTCGTGAATGAGGAGGCCCTGACCCACTGGGGGCTGTTACGCTAAAAACAAACAAACCAAATACTAAGAAACAAGAAATAAATGAAAATCATTAGCAACAAGTATGTATTCATTTTCACGTCGAAACTTAACCTTTAAACGCCTAATGTCAACTATAGTTGACGTACCGCACCGCTAACCTCCAAAGTTGCATTTTATATATTTATTCAACAAATATAGGTACTGAATATTTTAAACATGGTATATACTCTCCGTTTTCTTTTCTTCAAAATGCAGTTTGTTTCATAATTCTA
>Ga0136643_10012173_pt1 | contig 12792 bp, 9 predicted proteins | sample TergutLab28metaG_FD_96883 | JGI IMG/M metagenome (GOLD analysis project Ga0136643, IMG submission 96883) | Labiotermes labralis P1 segment gut microbial communities from Petit-Saut dam, French Guiana - Lab288 P1 (version 3) (version 3) | ecosystem: Host-associated > Arthropoda: Insects >...
CTTGCAAAAACAATAAAAGTACCTCTTATCTTCCGTTGTCGAAGACGATGAATGAGAAAGATAAAAAGAAAAAGTGATAAAATAATAGTCACAGCAGTGGCAATAAATCGCAGACTTATGTCAGTTCCCCCATCAGGCCCGCCGCCATCTGATGATGTTTTTGGCAACGTGTCATCCAGGCAAATAAATTCACAACAGGAGTTGCCCACGCGGAATGACTTGCAATCCTAGAAGGAAACATGAACACATTATTTCAACAACAACACCCAACTACTTCCCTCCTAACTTATCATCCAACAGTACTGTACACCTTAATACTCCCCTCCTACTTTTCAGTCCTCGAAGTGCCCACCATTGCAACATATTACCTTGACGCTTTCACAGCGACAGAATTCAATTAAATCTTCTCAGATTGACAGCCTGAGAAATATTCATCATATCACTTTTGAAATTCTCTACACATTCCTTGCTTTCTTCATCAAGGCAAAACACTTAGTCCATCACAGCCTCCTTAAATTCGGTATCAAAAAAACACCATGTGATATCTTGTTTCCACTGATTGTGAGAATTTAAACAATCCTTCGAGCAGCTCTTTATTATTATCTAGGGGAAAATGTCCGTACATATCACAGAAACCAAAGATTGATTGCTGTGTTCACATAAACCCTACCCACAACCAATCAGTAATAAGCTGCATCTTCACATCCTACCACCATGCTATACATTATGGACAATCTCACTATTTACTTGAAGGGACTGAGGTAACCAATAATACAAACTTCACTCAGGCCAGCCCATGAACAGCATAACCATACATGGTGAGATGTCTAAGTGTGTGAACATGTGAACATGAACTTCACTCTCACCCACATATCAGTACCTGTACGAGGCATGTTCAGAAAGTCTCTGTACCCTTTTCTTTTTGGCAGTCACTGGTATGAGGTAAAACTTTCAGACTTGCCAACACTGTACCTGGTTGTGATAAATATGAGTACATATGGTCTCAACATTGCTCTCAGTATATGAGCTGTTACTGAGCAGGGAACATGGCAGTGCCATTTTTTGTTCTTATCAAGGAAGAACAGAGACCTAGGGTAAGATTTATAAGCAGAAAATGTGCAAGGTGCTGAAATTCACACATGCTTATGTGCTCAGTAGGGACAATGCTCTTGCTTGGGGAAGTGTTTATATGAATGGAAAGAAATGTTCAAGAGACACTGGATGTGACACACAGAGCACTTGGGATGTGTCCCAACATCAACCAGTCATGAGAAACTAGAAGAAGCCAGAGCCATGGTTCTCAAGAACAGAACAGTCACGATCCCAGAAATTTCACAAAAACTGTCTGCCAAGGGCAGGAATATTTAGCAGTGCACAAGAGCCTTGGGTTCTACAAGGGCTATAAAAGACAGATACCCAGGCAACTGACAGAAGAGCATAAGCACTCTCATAAGGACATCTGCTCCCATGACTTGAACATTTTCACAGTGAACAAGACAGCTTCCAGAACTGTATTATCTGGGGAATAAGACCTCGATTCATGATGAGGAACCTGAAAATGAACAGCAGAGCATGCTGTAGAAGTACACAATTGATCCCGTTTCCAAAAAATTCACATGCAAAGCTGGTGGTAACAGTGTTTCAATACTCCCAAAGCCTTGTCTGTGAGCATTATGTATGAGTATAGTGCAGACATTGTGGGCCGGGTAGCTCAGTCAGTATAGCAACTATGGGCTGGATGGTCCGGGATCGAATCCCGGTGGGGAGGAGATTTTCTGCCCATCCAGACCGGCCCTGGGGCCCACCCAGCCTCCCGTAAAATGGGTACCAGGTCCTTCCCGGGGGTAAAGTGCAACCGGGGAGTGCTGCTGACCACTCACCCCCTTCTAGTGCCGCGGTCATGGAAGAGTAGAGCTACACCTCTACCCACCCTCTGGGCCACACCGGGCCTGTAACGGGATCACTTTACCTTTCACAGTGTAAACATGGGATAACACTAACAAGTGCCCAGTATTCCAAGAGGCTGCACAACAAACTGCAACCAACCATTCCCACCAAACAGAAAGGATGACTGCCACAGGGTGAACTTAGTTACAAACAAATGCATGCCCTCATACTACTGCCCATTAATGATCACCCTGCAAACACTGAACTGTGAAGTTCTTGACCACCCAGTCTATAATACAGACCTACCCCTCTCTGATATCCATCTGCTTGGATCCCTAACAGAGGCAATGAGAGTTTGAGGATTGGCAGATGATGAGGTTCAGGAGGCAGTGCATGACTGCCTTCCCATACAACAAGAGTTTATTCCATTGGCTTTAAAAAGCTTGTAGACCAAGGGAACAGTGTACTGAGTAGCAGAGGAACTAATACACAAACAGTGCAGTCCAAAAGTTTTAGGACTGATTTTTTTAAAAATCGAATACACATGAGGAAGACACACATTTTTATATTCAAAATAAGCTCCACTGGCAAACATACACGCTTTTGGGCAGTCATACAGCTTCTGAAAAGCTGCTGAAAATTCCTCTTTTTGGGCCTTCTTTAATTCATCAGTTATGGCTTCTTGGATCTCAGCAACATCCGCAAAGTGGACTCCTTTTAACTTTGTTTTCAACTTGGGAAACAGAAAATAGTCTGGCAGAGATAAATCTGGCGAGTACAGGGGGTGATAAAGGGTTGTAACTTTTTTTGGGTCAAAAATTGGCAAACACATGCAGCTTTGTGAGCAGGCACATTATCATGCAACAAGTAAAATTCTTGAGAGCAGAACACAGCTGGAGGAATCCCATAAATGCGCTTCAGGAAGCGATCCATTATTCCTTTAAAAATTTTGCATTTACTATTTTTCCTTCTGGTAAGAATTCTTTGTGCACTACGCCTCAAGAGTCGAAAAAATTATCAACATGGTCTTGAGACGGGACCTTTGGATTTTCAATTTTTTTTGGCTGAGGGGATGTCTCACCAACCCAATCAGAACTCTATCACTTTGTTTTGGGGTCACGGGCAAAACACCAGGTCTCATCACCCACAAGAATTTTGTTAAAAAAAAAATTTTTATCTGCATCGGCCATCACGATAATGTCTTGGCAAGATACGACTCGATCCTCCCTTTGCAAAAGGTGTCAAGGAGTGTGGAACAAAACGTGCGCACAACTTTCTCCTTCCCAAATCCTCTTTCAGAATCTGAAGAACTACAGTCTTGGGGATGTTCAAAGAATCTGCTATCATTCTTGATGCAATTCGATGGTCATTTTGACCAAATCAGCAACAGCAGCAATATATACCTCAGTCTGAGTTGATTTTGGATCGCCACCTCTCTCATCTTCTACCAGCTCCCTTCTGTCTCAAAATCTAGAATGCCACCTAAAAACGTTTGATCGGTTCAGAGCCTCATTCCCACAAGTCTTTTGTACCAATACTAGTGTTTCTGTTGCAGATAGACCGGCTTTGAAACAAAATTTTATGGCAACTCTCTGTTCATTTCTGCCATCCATGACGTATAAAGGAAACTGACTTTACAAGGCAAGTTATAACTCATACATTGTCAAAGATAAACAAACGAAACTCAGTGTGTGAACGGATGTTAGTTGATAGTACGTAGTGGGTTGGCCAATAGATCACTCTAGTTCTGTTATTTAAAAAAAATCAGTCCTAAAACTTACAGATCGCACTGTGTATGTTATGTCCACAAGGTAAATAAAAAATGTCTGGAAAATAAAGTACAGCGATTTGTTGGCGATCCCTCATACATGTGTGTGTGTGTGTGTGTGTGTGTGTGTGTGTATCATCCCTAAAGTTTCCCACTTACGAGTTTGGCTAGGAACTACCCATTCCAGCAGCACTAACTCATTAGCACATGTGTGACATATCACCGTACCTAGTCACAAGAAATGTCGTTTCAGAGAATTTTTTAAATAAAATTATAACTAAATTACTAAAGGAATACTGTGATTGTATGTGTGTGAGTGTGTGTGTGTGTGTGTGTGTGTGTGTAGTAAGTTGGTTGACTTATAATTTTTATTAAAAAAACTCTCTGAAACAACAATTCTTGTGGTGACTAGCTATGGTGATACGTCACACATGTGCTAATGGGTTAGTGTTGCTGGAATGGGTAGTCCCTGGCCAAGTACAGGATGACAGTCAAGCATGTAGTTTACATGTTGTATTCCTTTCAATTAAGTGCCATCTTCACAGCCTCCTAAGATGACACAACAGATCAGATGCACCTCATAATTGGCACGGTATTTTTGCAGAATTAATTACAATTTGACCTTCTGATCTTAAGATGTAGGGTAATTTTCAGGGACTTTTTCAGGGGGGAAAAAATATGTCTTTGGGATAAAGTGGAGAGAGAAACCAACACGATTCAACTAATTTGATGTTTATTATCAATCGTTTATCTCAACATGGTTCGGGCATCATTATTCCCATCGTCAGGACAAGACCGTGTATATAGCAAATGGTGTTCAGCAGTGGTTGTGCTGGCCGTGGTCATGTGGAGCTGGGACACAGGCTGTGTGCATTGTGTGAAAGGTGTTGTAGTCAAACAGCACCTTTCACACAGCACACACAGCCTGTGTCCCAGCTCCACATGACAACAGCCAGCACAACCACTGCTGAACACCATACACAGCAGTACACAGTTTTGTTCTCCTGACGATGGGCATAATGATGCCCAAACCATGTTGAGATAAATGACTGATAATAAACATCAGATTAGTTGCATCCTGTTGGTTTCTCTCTCTACCTTACTTTCATGATGCATGGTCAAAAGAGCCTAAATAATGTCTTGGGAGGGTCACTCGATTACTAGCAGCACTTTTTTTTACCCTGAAGTGGAAACATGGTAAATGAAGTATATACATTTAAAAAGCACGTGGCATGTAGACCTACTTTTAAATGTCACTAGGAGATGGCGATTTATGCAGAGGAGCCACAAGGTGGAGGCAAGCAAACCACACATCTTTTGAATCATGGTCTCAGTGTTTAATTGTTGCATATCAGAGTGAATAAGAAACAAAGAGTAGAACACAAACTACTCATACAAACACCAACCTTCAAAGCAGTCCTCTAGCTTGTCTATAGTTTGATGCCAAAAATGGGAAGGCAATGAACACCATCAGCATCACCTTATGCACTGACATACACCATCTTGCATTGAACTGCTACTACAATGCCCTCTCTAATTGCAAATTAGTCCACCAATTCCACAACTAAGCAGCCAAGGCATGGGAAAAAATTTGCAAACACAAAAGGTATTTTAACACCAGTGTGGCATGTTTGGCCTAAGATAGCACAGATTAGCATGTCAGGTGATGACAATGGTGTTTGCTGCCTTCCCTGTCCTTGGCAATGAACTGCAGACAACCTGCAAGGATAATCTAAAGGTTTTTCAAGATTATGAATGAGTAGTTTGTGCTGCACTCCTTGTTACATATTCACTCTGTATGCCACAATACAACAATAAAAAAATGATTCAATGGACATGTGGTATGCTTACCTACTGCTAGTTTTTCCTGTACATACACCCCCATGGTAACATTTACAAGTAAAGCCACACGTTTTGACATATATGTATACTCCATTTCATGTACTGCCACACTTTTGGCCAACAAAATCTTTGCTATGACTTACAGAGTGACCCATGTATAGGGCCATCATTTTAAGCATCCACAATTGTTAAGTCATTTCCAGCTCGGTCACTTCTGTACCATGTCAAGCCCACTCACTGGCTTGCTCCCAAGCTGCTTATTGCACACTTTGTAGGTTTTCAATGAAGTCACCTACAGGCATACCACGGATTCCATCACAGCAACACGTGTATTTCTATGACACATGCACTAAACACAATTCCTACAAAAAGTGTCACATAAATTCAAACAAAAGTCTCCTGATGCAACTGTCTGAAATAGGTCAACTAACAAATGAAAAAAAAAAGGTTTTGGGTAACAGGGTACATTTAACATCACAAGAGAAAACATATCAGACAAGCTCTAACCAAGAAAAACTGGATGAAATTGGTGAGAGATTGAAAACACCTCCAAGAAAACCACTAATTCAACTCACATAGCCAACAAATATGTCAGTGTTGTCAGCATCAAATGCACCAAAATTCCAGCTCTTGCAGCTATAGAATACAACAGTGGTTCACAAATTCTATGATACATATCATGAAGCAAGAATAAATTCAGTGAAGAGGCACCTTCCCAGGGTACATGCTGGAGAAACAGACCCCACACTCATTCTGTGTTACAGAGAAGCTCCTGCCATCTCCATCGACAGTTAACAGATTTCCCTTGTTATTCCACAAAGTGCCATTACATGATATTAAGGGTGGATGATGGTGTGTTGTGAGTATAACTATGATTGCTGAGCCCATTTTTTCTAAGGCCATAAATTCACACTGACAAGTTAAATATGTAAAAAAAAGTAAAAAAATATTCTGACCATTATAACACCTATCTAATTATAAGAATAAGTATAATTTTTTTTACAGTAAGACCAGTGCAACAGCTCACACCTTAAACAATTCTATGCACTGTTTACAGAGCACTCTTGATGACAACAAGAAACAGACTGTGACCTCCTCATTCACCCAATTTCAAAGTTTGCAGTTTTTGTTTGTGGATCATTTTAAAGCATAAAGGGAATAGTAATAACCCGTGCACTGAACATTATCTGAATAAATTATTCAGAAAAGTGTCTTCAGTATCATCAGCAGAACTGTGATGTGCAGTGAACTTTGTGACATAACTATGTAAGCCAAAAGAAACCATCTGCAGCACTTTCTATACACAGTTTACAAATACATGATATTAACTGTAGTACATCAAATCAAAACATGTGGACCCCCAGTCACAGCAAACTGGAAGAGCAGCTATCACACTCTTGCCTCCCGTCAAGTGAAACGCTCTGATGTTGACAATGCGTCATTTAAAAAAAAAAATTCCTGTATATGCCCATATTAAAAACTTCCTTACTTCTCAACCAGCCAAGTTCTGGGTCATAGAAGAATCCCTCAAATTAAAACACCAAGAGTGTGATGATCCACTGCCTGGATAAGGGTGTCACACAACTGAGGGAGTGGCACCAGACAAACATGAAACAATGGTGGAATCATAAACAGCAGGCGAGAGCTTCAGAAACTTGGAAAACATGCAATTCTGTGCCAGTTCACTCACCACAAACCTCATAAGCAACTTGCAATTAAAAACACAACTCTATAGTGAAAACTCAGAATCTAACTGCCTGAGCTAAAGACCAACATACATATTCATAGTCCAATCTTTGGATCATTTATACACCAACTTATTTTTAAAACTTTCTCTTCACATTTAAAAACATACAAGAGATGGGACAACAAGCAAGCCCTCACATTTTGCCATATGCATTTTTCAACAAATAATGTAACACTGTCTCACAACACATAACACCATCTAGCCTACATCAGTAACAAGTTCTGACAAGCACGTATAATTCTTACTTTACTTTACGTGTTTTAATCTATATGGTAAGACTAGCAAAAACATAAATAATCAATTATGCAATTCCTGGGCTTCGAGAATTTTAACTAGAACAGAATTAGACTATATTACATTTATCAGGTACACGCGTCACCAAAACAGTTACTTGAACTATGTAGCTTTTTACTATCCATTTCACACTAAATTTTAGAATTCTGCATCCAATGGTATTATCATCACTCCAATCTTATAAATCTGTATGTATGACTGTCATGCCAGTATTACATATGGTATGAAAATGCCAGACATAGGAATAGGATACCCTCTAATGGTATCATATCCACACACCTTTCATAATAATCTCAGTACATTTGAGAATCCAATCAAGTTACAACTGAGCAAGAAAAGGCATCAAAACATGTACTTACTTGTGGTGGAGAACACAACACAGCTTTGCACCACTTTGGACTACCATTGTCACACACACATAAAGTGCATGTGTCTGGACCAGGTACGTAATGCAAACCAGGTGATATTGTTCGGCCATGGAGATCAGTACACTCCCCAGATAAAGCAACAACAGCTATAAAAAAAAAAGAAGGAAAATTCTGGCATCTAGTGCAATACATCAAGCAGACATTTTGACAGCCTGCATATGACCTACGCAAAACAAGGCCTAAGACCTAGTCTACATAACATCAAGTGCCTGTAATTCTGCAAATCAGTACCTGTAACACCCAACGAGTATGTAACAGCAAGTAATATCAGTCCAGAGTGCATGTTCATATTCTGTTTCGCTTCATCGTCATACACATTCGTTGTCACAAACCCAGCACCATTTCTACCCTCGCCATTGCCCTCACAGAGTACACTACTTCAGCAGATACCGGAAGTCACAGTTCAAAATGATCGATTAGTAAACATGGCCTCTTTCAATAATTCCAGGGTACTAGCGGTAATACAATATGATCCGCAGCACTGACAAGATAATACAGAACTGAAACATAAGAGATGTGAATAACAGCAACATGCACATGTAATATGTCTTGCACACTTTGTGCTTAGCGACTAGGTACACACAAAATAGAATATATTTCCATAGTTTAGATGGAAAGTGTATGATAGAGTACTCCGACTCTTGTTTTGGCTGTTGCTAAAATAAAACAATAGAACGTAACAAAATAGAATTTCTTTGCATTCCACAGATCCTTCTTTGGGCTAAACCAAAGAAGGAAGGCAATGTAAAAGAAGTGCAAAACCTACTTGACATGTAAACTGAAGTAACTACTTGATACAATAACATATATAAATATTGTAAATTTAAATAAATAAATAGTTCATTTAAAAACGCTGCATGTCACAACATGATTGTAAACTTTACTTCATATGCAAAAAAAAAAAAAAGTCGCAATACTTAACATGTGAGTAACACCGTAATGCTGCACGACAGTTTACAAACACCAGTGAGCATAGACATTCAAAATTACATGCGTGCTAGTTGAAGCTGTAATTTCTAATCCTTTCAGTTTAATAATTTATAACTCTCTGGTGTTGAAGTACATATTAAATGAGGTACAGTGAGAGCTTAGCAAGCGTAACTGGGGCGGAATAGGTTGTCCCAATAGATAGAGTGTTGTCTAATGCAGAGTAAGTTTAATGCGATCTGTGTTGAAAAAATGAAAAGAAGGAAACATTCACAAAACATTTCAAACAGTTAAACATACAGCACAGTGTTTACTGCCTCCCAGAAAAATAGTTTGTTAATTACTAAAGTTAAATTGATTGGAAAATGTAAAGATCGGTAAATCACAACAGACTATTTAAAAATATGCCATCTAATGGCATATTTTTAAAAATTCCACATAAACGAACTCATACTGCACACGCATTTAATTTTCTTCCGACTTTTGTATAATGGTACAAAATTATAATTTTCACCGTTTTCGTAACATTTACAAAATGGTTAATATGTTAAACAGGAGCAAACAAAATGAAATAATTACATCGTTGACACAAAATTACTCCATTTTATCTATTACCTTACAATACACAATGGATGCATAACTCTAAAAGAAAAGGGAGGAAAACACCAGAACTGTTAAGCTATGCACATATTTTCTGACTTTAACTCTTTAAAAACAACTGACTGTATGGTGAAGGGTCCTCCCTGAAAAGGATAAGAAATTCTTTAATTACAACTTTGTAACAACACTATACTACAATTGGTACTGGACACCATACCTTTATGTGAATCAGGATACATTTGAATACACATCTTTTAATGAATTTCCAACATCTGAGAGATCTGCAATTAAAACAAGCACATAAGTAGAGGACCATTATTCAAAAATGGATAATGTGGTGTATAACTCTGTACCAGAAGGAGGCCAGAATGGTTAAATGTTAAAGTGGTTCCAAGAGCTGTTTTCACAGAATGTAATTTGACCACAAATGACAGAAATAATAATCTAATCTAAACTTACACACTTTCTTTCAGTCTTACTGAATTCTTATGTCGGACATGTTCTGGTTTAACGTTCAGATTAAATGAAAGCTTGTGATGCTTGCAGGGCAAAGGTGTTACAAATTTAACATCCAACATTCTCCTGACATATATAATTATATGACCTTTCCTTCATATGCTAACTTTACATTGCACTCACTCAATTAAAACTTTGTAATTCACAGTAAACACTCTCAACCCCCAGTTTCCTACATTATGAATGTTATGTACTGTACGTAATCAGTCATCACAGTCTCACATATTGATAGTTGTGTCATGTCCCACCATATGAAGCCATCAACAAAAACCAAGAGTACATAGAGAACGTTCATAAACATTACCTACCTAAACTTTATGCTATTCGTTCTGTGCATTATAATCAGTAATCTACAATAATCAACAAACAAAATGCACACAGCTAGTCATTTTTACAATACTAACTATATTAAAATAGTGAAAATCTTACATGTTTTGAACCTTATAGGTTCATCATCAGGGTATACATCAAATAGTTTTGTACAAGACACAAAATTATTTATCCTATGTAATAATCCAACACATCAATGAAATAAACTATTTAAATTAATAAATTATATTGTGCATTTGTTGGTTATTACATATTATAATAAATCTTATTTAATGTATGAAAGTAATCTTATTATTTTTTAGGTGGATGAAGCTTGATCTCCTCTGTAATGTGTAGAAGAACACAGTATACTGGAAATATTTCATGTAGAATAGTTACGTGCACAAAGCAGATCAGAAGACTGTTACAAAGTGTATAGAAAGCAGCTCCTCAAATGGTGTCTCCACCTTGCGGTGATGAAGGGGCTTGTGAGTTCCAGTAACCCTGAACATTAAGTCAGCTGTAGTGCTGTTTTCAGTAAGATATCCCAAGCCAGGCAGTTCAAGAGGGAAGAAGCCAGATGAAGACAGATGCTGAGGAGAAGGGAACTCTGATACAAATTATTCTGATGCTGGAAGCAGTGACACCAGTAATGACTTGAAGCATAGAGCAAATGATGCTTGAGGTGGTTCATGCTTGTATAGCATCAGATATGACCAGAGTGGTTTGAATGCCAGCTGTACTGTGATGTGGAAAGCAAATGGAAAAAGTACCAAATTATTATTTTTCCTGGGTAGTCTCTTTCCAAAAACAGAGACAAATATGAGATGATTGCTGTGGAGATGTTTCTAGAGGAGACACCACATGGTAGAAGTTAAGGCAAGAAAGAAGACACAGAGAAACAGAAGGTACATTGCAGCATCAGGATTGAAATGTGGAATGTAAGGACACTGAATCAAGGAGGGAAGCTCAAGAATTTGAAAAAGCAGATGAAGAACAATGCAGGGTCTGCCCTAGGTGTCAGTAAAGTGTGGTGGAAAGTACGTGGTGAAATACTAGGTGATGATTATACAATATATTATTCCAGGGGCAAAAGGGTTGAAAGAGATGAAGCCATTACTGGTGCATAAAAGTATAGTGAGAAATGTTGTTAAGAAGATCATGTGTAATGACAGGCTTATTGCTCTTGAAATGAAGGCTGAACCATTAAGTATTTTGTTGATGCAAATGTATATATCAATAACAGTGTATGAAGATAACAAAAATGGAAGAAATGTACAATGTAATCAAAGAAATTCTTCTTGAAGAAGATGGGTGAGGTGAGACAAACACCACCATGATGGGAGACTGGGAGAGTGTGGTTGGACATGAATCATACCAGAACATTTTTGGACCACATGGATTGGAAAGGAGAAGTCAGAGAGGTCAAATGCTTATTGACTTTTGGACTTATCATCACCAGCATATGGTTTAAGAAGCCTAAGATAAGATTGTATGCCTGGAAAGCACAAGGAGATTGAAATCAACAGAAATAGTCTGAAGGATGTGCAGACACTGCCTGAAGCAGATACAGACTCAGACCACAACTTGGTAGTTGTAAAGATCTGCACTATATGGGAAGATGAGGAAGAAGATGTAAACTGCTTCTGGTTCACCTTAAGGAAAAGAGAGGATAATGGAAGTTGAAAGAGGAAGCAGTAGTCACACTCTGTGGACAACTCTGTTGGAAGGGGCTGTGGGCCTGTTTCAAGACAGATATCACAATGAATGAATGAATAGAAGGCAGCATGTGCATGTAATGGGGGTTGTCATGGTGTTCCACTCTGCTTTGTGTACTTAACCATTCTACATGGAATACTTCTAGTATACTTATGTATTCTTACCCGTCACAATAGATAAGCTTCAGCCACCTATAAAATAATTTGTTTTATAAAAAACTATTTGATGTACTCCCTGATGATGAACCTGTAAGGTTCAAAAGATGGAGTTTCACTGTTTGAATATAATTATGAATGTATAAATGACTAATTGTGTGCATTTTGTTGCTTGATTATTGTAGATTATTACCTACATGCTTACATGCAGTACACAGAAAGAACATTGAATAAAACTGTTACTAAGTGCAATAAAATGTGACAATACCAGAGCAAATACTCCTGTGGGGTGACATAAAAATACACATCCTATATGCCTGCACGCAGTCCTGTAACACACCTTCCAGTCCACGATTCATCCCAGTGCACATGTAACACGTAACAGTAGACTATGAACACGACAGAGCAAGTGAAACCAACCAAAGGCGTAGAAATTTCATATATTTAGTCATGTTTTGGAACGACTGTCACGATGACATGAACCCTGACACCTTTGTTATATATGTAACTGTATTTCTTGTTATACAACTGTAACTCTTCACTATAATTGTAATTCATAGTTTTCCATTATTGTTTCTATATATGACAAGTTCAATATCC
>Ga0136643_10012175_pt1 | contig 12791 bp, 11 predicted proteins | sample TergutLab28metaG_FD_96883 | JGI IMG/M metagenome (GOLD analysis project Ga0136643, IMG submission 96883) | Labiotermes labralis P1 segment gut microbial communities from Petit-Saut dam, French Guiana - Lab288 P1 (version 3) (version 3) | ecosystem: Host-associated > Arthropoda: Insects >...
ACTGGATGGTTGTCAGTGTTTAGTTTCACCCCCTCGAATCTTCACGTTTGAGGAAAGAGGTTTCGCTAACTATTGAACTAAAGGATGTGTCGGCCCCAGATCCAGTCTTGATAGTTCGGATTTAAAAAAAATCTGTTGCGAGTCTCAGGAATCGAGCCACGGTTTCTGGGTCACACAGCCCGTAGTATAGTTATTATATGGAGTACGTTACCCGACGACCGTGTTATCATGAGCAGCAGCAGCAACAGTTACAGCAATAGTAGTAGTGATAGCAGTCACAGTCCTAGTAGTTAGCATGCAGTATTAATTAGTACGTGTACAGATGCTTCCTGCTGTGGAGAATGCACGGTCGGTAACGGCCTGAAATCAGGCTGTGCTGACTGACACATTTCCTGCTGTTCATCTGGCGACTGTTGGGGCTTACCTTAAAGTAAACAATTGCATTTTCTTTCGATTTTTATAAAATTATTTTAAAAACATCTTCCTTTATGATGCTATCTAATTTACTAGTCTAATGAAGCACACCGAGCCACTGCTCCACAACACATTCCTACACAACATGATATGCTGCCACAACACCTCGTTTGCAAATACCAATTGAATTGTGAATACTGTAACATAACTTTAGCAAGGAACAAAGCTCCCTGATCATGATCTGACAAGATCGAAACATGTCGGAGTGTTTTAAGATGTTTTAAAAGTGTTTTATGTGAAATTATATGTGCATTCGTTGGTTGATAAATTGAAGTGTAACTTATTAAATATATTATAGGGGCAAAAAATGTTTCAAACAAACCACGTGCAGATATATCAGGTGCATATTTTGGGTTGACCACACTTCCTACAAACGTTAAAGTTTTTAGAGTAAATTAAAGAAAACTGGATCACAATTTTCATCAGTACATGCATCCTCTAAAGTTTTCAAGACCTAGACTGATATTGCCTTTTCGTAATTAAGATTAAACAAATAATCTTTCTGCGCTTCCAGTCATTTAGGACCTGCGCATTTATTGGCTGTCACACAGAGTTAATGTAAAATGTTTTTATCAAGGCTTGCTGTCATTGTACGTCCAAACGTCTCCTCAAGTCTGGAAAAAGCGAGAAGGAAATTTTTATTGAGTAGTTAATGAATATTTCTCGTCGAAATTGTAGTTTTTGAAGTGAGACTCCACATATTTTGTTCCATCGGTGCTAAAATTTCAGGTGAAATTACTACCTCCCTTTTAGAATTTAGTACAAATTCTCTCAAAAGGCTGATGCCTTCGGATAAACTATACTGAGCTGCAAGCCGCATTACAGAGGACTTTTCTTCACACTACTCTCCACACTAAGTTCAAATCGCATCTCTTTCTCCTGTGGCGACCAACTCTAAACCCCTGATTCTTACGGAATCATTGGCACAGTAACCGACAATACACGTTACAAATGTTATGTTTTTTCAGATTTTTTAAAGTACTGCCGATGATGGTTCTTTGAACCAAAACAGGTAGCATGAAGTTCAGTTGCATGTACTACTTGGTTGGCATTCAAGGAGAACGAGTTTTGTCGAACACGAGGCATGCATTAGAGAAAAGACAATTGCATTCAGGGTTTTGGTGTTAAATTTTGAGGAAAGAGAAGGTTTGAAGGAGCTAAGCGTAGATGGGAAGATAGTGTTAAATGAGTCTTAGAGTAATCGAATTATATGTTGCTAATTTAATTTACCTATGTCATGATATGGATTATGGCTGTGGACTTTCGGATTCCACAGAAAGATTACAATTTCTTCTGTACAATGAATTAACCTGCAGTCTGTCACACAGCCTGTCATTCTCTTCATTAGTCATTCAGTCAGTCAGTCTTGTACTTGTGTGTGTCCTATTTTATTAGCCTATATATGTAGGTACGTAGGTCGGTGGATAGTGCACCAGTCTCCTGCCTTGGAAGCAGACGTCATACGTCCGTTTTGTGGGTCCTTGGTGCGTAAACTATTGTATCAGATTCGGCAGTCATACGTACTTGCAATCGCTGACATGCACCTATGGCGCAGGCAGGCCTGCTGTACTGCAATATACACTATAAGGCAAGAGCTGAATTAGAGATCTGACTTTGCCAGGTAGAGACGGAACATATGTTCGAAGTTCTTTGGATGTGTTTTAGTTCTTTATGATTGCATTTAATCCGTTAAAGCACCGAGAGAGTGCCACCCCTTTAACTTTCAGCACCCCTGCACTGAACCCACAGAATATATTTATATATTTCGTTAGATTTTCGGTAATAAGAAGGATTGTATTATTTAAAGTTTTTAGTGCAGTTTCCTACCTCCTGGCACTGTATCAGAGCCTGGAGTGCGGGTGCTAAAATTTTGAAAGAACATCTTGGTTCCGTCTTCAAGGTTGAAGCAGCGAAGTGTTACTGCATCCCTAAATGTGGAAGCACTATAACTAGTGTCATGAGTTGTGGATCATAACCCAATACAGGACGATATAAATAGGTTTATTCGGTGATAGAAAGTCAGTGTTTCCTGACATATGGGAAAAAATGTGTTAGGCGTCCTCAGTTGGAGGATGGAGGAGACGTCCCGCAGCTACGGATGGTAGCTGCAAATATACCAAGTAAGTGATCATGGACAGTTAACGACGAAGTACTCTCGCTTGGGGGTTGGCAGAATGATATGGTCTCACTGTACAACTTCAGCGTGTTAAAAATGTTACATAGGGTCGCGGAATTAGCACCTTAGAAGCAAACTACTCACGGGGCAGGTGACGTGATCTTTCGAAAACGGTAATTGGTTCTATGAAATGGGTCGAATTTGACCATCTACGAGTAAATTAATATTAACCTGAGGTTTCAGGTCATCTGCCTTTGCACTGAAGAGCAGGGAACTAATTCCCAGTGTTTCGAAGGAACGTACTGCCTTCATCTTCCGTTGTTCAGGATGAAGATGAAGGCAGTACGTTCCTTCGAAACGTCGGGAATCGATAACCCGCTAGTCAGTAAAAAACCAGGATTTCTGAAAGTCTTTGAAGCATGGAGTGAGTGAACGAGAGAGCAACTTACATGCGTAGTTAGTTATTTGGTTAGGTAGCAATTTAGTCATTTATTTAGTCAGCTAGTCAGTCAATCAATTAGTTAGTTAAAATCATTGGATTGTTCAGAATTAGGTGTAAATATATTTTTTCATTTTGTCATATTTCTGTGAATCCACGAACCCGACAACTTTGCTGCTGATAAAGTACAGTAACAATTCTGCAAACAGAATCAGTATACATGGCAGTGACATTGCTTTCGTAGTCACCTCGAGATACAGATCTGTTGTGTAACCCGACACAAGCCGTCCGACGGTATTGATGCTGAATATCTGGCCAATACCAGCCACATACCGCAATGCGCCTGCGTCAGCTAACTAGAACAGATAAAGCCTCCCCACCCAGAGCTGTGTACTCTTGTCGCCATCTTGTGTCATTTAGAGACTGGTATGAATTTGCTACTATAAAAATAACAGGGTCATAAGATAGCATTAAACAAACGAGGAACACGAATTAATGACGTACTAAATGTGCGTTCGATGGGATGGTAATGATGTATATCGCTGTAAAGACTTAGGACATGCGAGTCCGTGACTCATATCTTTTATTACGTATATGCATTTTGGTCTTGTCCGCACTGGATTAATACAAGTATCCTACTGGTCTAGATAATGACTGGGTTGCTATGCGTGATTTAATACGTCATCAGTGCAGCTGAACGATGTATGGCATTGACTGGCAGCACAGAAATTCCCTCTCTTTTATGGAAGCCGAATTTCGTTACCGTATTCATAAAACAAACAGTATTTGGCTTGTAAACCAACCCACACACATGCCACCTCAGGTTCTATTAGTTGCTTAAGAAATTTAAAACAAACCACGACTTACGATTTCCATATTCCGTGCTTTCCTCATTCATAATCATGCTGAAATTACTTATTCGATGATATATAGGCCTAACCTATGTAAATGATACTAACAACCTCTCGATCTTATAGAGTGGATCTGCGGCCGCTTGCTTGCTGGTATTGCTGGTTCGAATCCCGCCGGGAGCATGGATGTTTGTCTCTTGTGAGTGTTGTGTGTTGTCACGTAAAGGTATCTGCGACGGGCCGATCCCTCGAGTGTGTGCTGTGTGTGTGTGTGTGTGTGCGTGTGTGCTGTGTGTGTGCTGTGTGTATGTGTGCTGTGTGTGTGTGTGTGTGTGTGTGCTGTATGTGTGTGCTGTGTGTGTGTGTGCTGTGTGTATGCTGTGTGTGTGCTGCGTGTATGTGTGCTCTGTGTGTTGTGTGTGTGCTGTGTGTGTGTTGTGTGTTCTTGAGCGTCATCAGATGCAACAATAACCCTCTACACCTACAGCGAGTAGGCAAAAGGGATCAAAATTTAAGAAAAAGGAATAAAGTAAGTAAGAAAGAAATTGACAGTAACTCCGTAGATAAAATCTGTAGAAAACCTAATAGTCCTTCTGCTGGGCAAGAAATTTTACATCCTTTGCGGAGCAACGGGGTTTGTTATGGTGTTCATAAGATTCCACAGTTGTTTCTACGTATCTGTGCCAGATGAAGCCAGCTCACGTGCCGATGTCTTACATCTACCTAAATTAATAGTATTATCTCTTGCAGGCTTATTGCACGGAAGCAGTTCTTCTTGTTGGTCTTTCAGGAGAATCTTGTCTCATCTGTCATCCTCACTAGGCTTATTAAGCATGACCACTGTAACCCTTCTACTCGATTCGGCACCGTTGAAAACCAACACAGAAACAGATGCCTTATTTTGGTCTTCTACGTGATGACATCGTGCAGTCTGTTAGGTAGGCTCCATGGGAAACTCTTACCAGACTACACTGTGTCAAGACGAAGAATATCACGATCTGTACACTCAGCCTACACACTTCAGTGTTTATGTATTCAATATTGTCCATGACAATTATCTTTTCATTGACATAATCTTTCCGGCCGCACTATGGCTCTGGAGTCGACTCAGCCTCTAACAGAAATGAGTACCAGGAATATTTCCTGGGGGTAAAGGCGGCTGATGCGTAGAGCTGACAACCTTACCACATTCATGTGCCGATTGTCTTGAAATCTGGGAGCCTCAAATTCCTGGAACCCTCTGGGCATGTCCAGGCCTTTAATGGGACTGGTTTACCTTTACCTTTAAAGGTAAAGCAGTCCCATTACAGGCCTGGAGTGGCCCAGAGGGTTCCAGGAAGTTAAGGTTCCCAGATTTCATGACAACGGTACAAGATGGTGGTAAGGTTGCCAGCCTTACGCACCGACCCCCTCTGCCCCCAGGAAATGCTCCTGGTACTCATTTCTGTTAGAGGCTGAGTCGACCCCAGGACCATAGTGCGATCGCAAGGACTTTATGTCAATGAAAAATTCCAATGACACCAGCTGGGATCGAACCAGCGACCTTCCGATTTGTAGCACAGCACCTTAACCACTGTGCCACCGCGGTCCCCTACCTTTACCTTTACCATGATAATTATCGGCAATAAGAAAACTTATTTGAATTTATAGGCCCAAATTAACCGGTTGCACAAAATGTTGTCTATATGCACCACATAAAAATGCCTGTACTTTACCATAAGAGTGAAATCAACGGTTTTGGTGCGATTCTCAGCATAAGCATAAATAATTAGTACTTGTAAACAATGCGCAGTGTTTTCTGCGGGACAAGTAATTCATTCTTTAATGTGTATTTCTAAAACTCTTTTCCTTCAGGTGGCTTGCTTGGCGAAACGGGAAATACGTATATTAGCAGAGTGACAAGAACGTACGAACACGCCACCACACTGCTGAATGGCAGTGCGCAAAGCACTAGAATATTCGTCATGCTTATCATCTAATTACAGGCGACGCTTTAATTGAATATCATTTGTTCGTCGAAGTTTATGATTATTTCAGTTTCATTGTTCAGAAGGTAGAATTCATGAGGCAAGATATATATGTGTGTGTGTGTGTGTGTGTGTGTGTGTGTGCTCTTTTTAACGTGACGTAATGGACTACTACGATAGCTTTCGATTTATTGGATCTACCACAGAACTTGTCAGTGGTGCAGACAGCTTTATGACGTTACGTTGCTTCAATAGGAACCATTTTCCACGAAATATTTCCATATTTTTTCAGGAGAGTCAACTTAGTTACTCAAAGAGCCACATAACTCATTCCAATGAAAAGAGTTTTTCTTCAGAAACTAGTATTTTCTCTCCTGGACTAAAATTCTCTGCGTCCGATGAAATCCATACATCCTTGCCGTTTTATACGAGCTCGAGCCAGGACTTTATATGAGACAAACTAGTACATATTATGCCATTCTACTTCATTTGTTTAAGATCAGTTTTCACATTATCCTCCCAAGTTTTATAATTCTTCCAAGTCGCTTTTATCCGGATTTTCTGATCAAATACTGGTATACAGTCTTACAGATATTTTCTCCCATTCCTTATACGTCTCTCCTTCATACTTCATACCTCATGTTGACTACAGCCCAACAAGATCTTTATAATTTTAAATGCCATCCCCCTTCTTATTCCAAAATTTATCAGCTGCTTCCTTACGTCGCTTTAGTTATGACGAACCGATTATTCGGAAAGCATTTGGACTGCAGCGCCTGGGGTCTGCCACAATGTACAATTGTAGCGTGTTCTTAAAGAAACTAAGGCAATCACAATTCCAGATTCGAAGAAAATCTTTCACCATATAAAGCAGAAAATTTTACTAAGTATTCCGCGATATTTTGTTAGATCATTTCTTGTTCTATGGAGTATAATGGACCCGTATATGGAAAAGTTTTAAGACAAACTACTGACTAAAATTTCTTGGGGAGTTTGGAATGCAGTACACTAAGTAAGGTACAGCCTATAATGAGGAGTATGTAGTTTCACCCCATGTGCTTACGTGTGTGTTTGTTTCCGCGTGTATGTGTACCAGAACTGTCGTTTATGGCCTCTGAAAATACTGCCGATAGGAATGATAAAAAAAACAAGCCACTTGACGATGTTGTCACTTCTGCTGTCGACCCATACTTACAGGATCAGGATAGGCCCTACTTCCCGCCAGGCTCCACATAATCCTTTAGTAGTACGGTTACCCCTTAATGACATGAGGCCCATCAATCACTCAATAGTACACTTCCTTCTAAACCGTGAAGGAAGCATTATGGGACCTACAGAAGAGATAAGAGAACACAGGAAAGGTGTTTCCGATAACAATAATAACATAATGCATTTTCTTTACTCCGAATTCGATAAAGAAAGGCCATAACTAGGGAAATCATTACGGTTAGAGCTAAATAACGCCTCTCAAGACTGGTGGCTTACGTGGCTATACTTTTGAAATAGAAGTGTTTCATACCACAGCAGAAAATTAAAATACAATCTGACATAGAGCGCTGTGTTTCCTGAGATGTTATGCTGCCTACTGACCTAAAAATATACCGTCGTTTTGAAGGAACACATTCTTTCCTTTTTCAAAACGAAAAAAAATTATACTCCAGAAATGGATGTTACACATTCCAATAAATGCAGCTACGTTATTGAGCAAAATTTTATATTATTTTCTTGTGTGTCTTTAAACGTTTGACACAAAAAGTTATTGTTTACATAATAAGTGTGCATCTTAATTACATACTATATTATTATGTATCAATAATATATAAATGATAATTCGATCTTACAATAAATATTCTACTCTTGATTAGATCTGATATACCGAACCGTTATAATCCAAAGTAAACCAACTTCGCAACTTTTAGGAGATCTAAAGCGCCTGATTTTATTAACCTTTCCTCGTTCCCGCATCAGGAAAAACTTGCTGATAAACAGTTACCCATAACCAATGCCTACATATAATGAATTCAAGACTGTGTGCAAAATTATTGAATAATTCTCGCGTAAAAACTGTAGAGATTCTGTAGCCATGATGTGTTATTAAGAATGTCAAATAAATATTTTCATCCTGACGTGTTAAACGTTACTTGAACTTGAATTCGTGTCTGTTGTGTTTCAGGCGTTGAACGGCTTTCTGCTCATCTTGACATGCGAAGGTGAAGTTTTCTTCGCTACCCACAGCATAGAGAGCTACCTCGGCTTCCATCAGGTGAGTCATAACATCGATAGGTCTATTCATTTTTTGTGGTTTGTTTGGCCACCCTGTAAGTCACGTGACTCTACAGCGTCGAGGGATATGATGACTGACGGCGAAGAGAGTTGGAAGAAAGCAGTCTTGGTCTCATCATGGAACGTTCCGTCATTTGTCTGGGGGACTCGGAAAAAGCGTGAAGAACCTCAGTCAGAAATTCTGGGGAACCCGGCGTGATTCAAGTCGGGTAGCATCACAATTCTGGAGCTTTACCGACACGTCAGTCCTTCCACTAACTAACTCTACTCTATCCGTGTTGCAGGCTGCTTCAGCCTGCAACACAGATACAACTCCAACCTAACCACACCGAAACTCCAACACACATCGAACCAAGAACAATACGACCAATGTGGTAATTCCACAGAATAGTTGCAAGCTCCTGATGATGGATATATTAATGTCCGAAACATGTTGAGCACATAAGAAGTGAAATAAAATGGCAAGTGACATCAAGTTACATCTACTCTGTGGACATCCAGGCTAATGTGCGTTTTTCAAACCGTGAATTACATCCAAGCAAGGAAGTTTAGAGCCAAGGCGTTAGCTTATATTTTCTCCAGTACAAAGTCACTGTTTCAAATCGCTGAACATACGGAAATCACATGCATATCAACTTTTTTTTTGCCGTGTAAAAAGAAGTCCGTATATTTGGAGGTAAAGAGGTTTGAAGTGAGAGTACAATTTGTCCCCTGTGTTCAGAAGATCATTATTATTTGATAGAATCGAATTATCAGTAGCGTCTCTTGGCGTTTGTCAGAAGCACAGGTCTCGGTTCTCGTGATCAGGTCACATAACGATCCGTTTAAGTCGCACGTTATCAGACTGCCGCAGAGAAGGAAGGTTGCAGACGTCTGCTCCGATGTTCGTTCTCGTTTTTAATGGGTCAAACAGGCTATGGGAGCTAAGGGCAATGGGGAAGACCCAATAACACGTTACCTACGGAGTAGACCCCTCCCTAAGTTTAAAAAATTTTGTGCAAATATAAATCTTCGTGATAAATAGCAAATATATGATTTTTATGTTTCGTTGACCGTTCATCTCGATACATCCGTGTAACGAAAACCAAATTGGTGCACTATTTATCCTGTCTGTTGGCCGGCCAACAGACGGTCAACTGAAAAGGCCAACACCTACCAATTGCTGTATATATACAGTATACCTCCTGATGATGGGCTACAAATATGCCCGAAAAATGTAGAGGTTGATTGACGAAATAAACTGAGGATAAATAGTACATCAAGTAGGTTTTCATTACACGAAAAAAAATATGTATCTTTTCCCCGCTATAATATCAGCGTTACGTTTCCTGTCCTATTATTATTGAGAGGAAAAAATTTGAAGAATATTGAGTACAATGTAAGTAAAAGTCAGTACTTCAACGTGAAAGCCAACAAATAGCAATTCTTAAAGTGAAACTCCTAATTTCTTACCCTCTCTTTGTTTTTAAATTATGCCGATTCACACCAAAGGTCTTTTTCACAGAAACAGCAAGAACTCTCTTCAGCGTACTAATAAAACTGCGTAAAGCTGAAACAACAGCGTCACAGAACTGTACAATTCGTACATCAAGTTAGAATTGGGAAAGTAGGCACAGTTGTTTTGTACACAGAAATAGTCAAACGAAAGGTTTTAAAATTTATGGTGCCACTGTTTCTTTCATATACCGGTGACCATGCTTCTGTATATATAAGCTCAATGAGGTTCTGCATGAATCAATGAGAACCTACTAACATCAGCATTGCTCACATGTATGGTGACGTACCACACAATAGCTACACGCAACATTCCTTCCTCATTTGAATTTAGCACGTAATTTTATTTGTGTTTTATATTTTTATATACATTTTAAACCATACATTTAAAACATACTATTTTACATTAGCATTATTTCTTAAAACTCTTGTAATATGTCCTTTGTAGTAGAGACTGAGCTACGAACTGGACGGTCCGGGATCGAATCTCGGTGGGGACGAGATTTTCCGCCCGTCCAGACCGGCCCTGGGGCCCACCCAATCTCCTGTACAATGGGTACCGGGTCTTTCCCAGGGGTGAAGTGCGGCCTGGGCGTGCTGCTGACCACTCACCCCCTTCTAGTGCGGCGGTCATGAAGAGTAGAGCTATACGTCTACCCACCCCCTGGGCCACACCGGGCCTGTAACGGGATCACTTTACCTTTTTTTATATCCTTTGTAGACACCTCTTTGAGGATGGCCACAATTGTGGTCGAAACATGTACATTTAGGTGTTTATAAGTTACTCTAAAATCTCTAGGTATATCTGTTGGTTTCATCGCCTTGTCGAATTCCGCACACATTAATGCCAAATGCGCATTTCCAAATTTACAAAATTCAAAATAATTAAACATAAGATACTTTTAAACTTTCAATCTCACAAATGAAGAATATTTGCGCTGATTTTGAATAAATTTATAAAAACCTCAGATTTTACGACAAAGTTAGCACTAGCGAAATTAAAATTAGAAAAAAATAACACAACGAAGGCGTCAGAAGCCTTAGGCATCCAATTCTTATCCTGTTTAACCTTATACGCCTAACGTCAACTATAGTTGACGTACCGCACCGCTAACCTCCAAAGTTGCATTTTATATATTTATTCAACAAATATAGGTACTGAATATTTTAAATGTGGTATATACTCTCCGTATTTTTCTCTTCAAAATGCAGTTTGTTTCATAATTCTAACGTGTTTGGTTCATGTATTATTCACATTTTATATACAGAATGTGCTAAAATTAAAAAATAATTCCGGCGCCAAAAGGTTAATTCTCCATAAAAGCAATGTACAGACTGCTGATGAATCCGAAGTGCCTGTAGAAGTGGAGAAATATATTACAGTTTAAGTGCACTTATCACTGACGGGAAGGAAAATTGTTTAATACACTTAAGACTGCAGGGATGCGTTCTTTTTACCACACACACACACAAACACACACATAACGGTCAGAGGAGCAGGCAAGAGAGTAAGAATTTGTGGCCGTTCAGCTCCACAAACTAATTTGTTAAGAAGGCTTGTAAAGTTTCCGCACAAACATTTGCCTATTATAATTTACACTTTGAAAGTAATTAACAGTAATTTTTTCCTGTTTCCCAATTACGTTTGTCGTAAAGTTATGCCCTTTGGGTACGACAATAAAATAAAATAACTTTCATCATCCACTGTTCTTATGAATGTTGTGTAAGCTGTAATAATTAATCATGACTCGGTTTCAGCTGCAGAGATTACATTACGTAAGTTACTGGGCAGTATTTTTTAACGTCCTCGATATCTATTGTAAAAGAAAATTTGTCCTTTATTTTATGAAGCCATTTGAGACAGTGAACGTTTACTGCATGCATGTTTAAACTCGGAGACTAAAGTGGATACCCAGTTTCCAGCTCCAGTCCTTTTACTGTTGGTTCAATTGCCCCTAGAACCCACCGATAAAAATGATATACCCGTAATATAAATATGTACAAAGTACCTGCTTGTATGTGAATTTGAGGCTCAGCACTAAAAATAAACACTATTGTTACATACGTTTTTTGTTCTCCTCAGTTCGTGACCCAGAATTATGGCAGTTTTTTTTAGCTTGTTAGTAATATCGTAATGTGGTTTGACAGTGATCATTAGCCTCTGTGATTATAGAGGGTTTGTTGGGTGGGTGGAGATATGGTGCTGATAGTTTCGTGAAAGAGTCTGCTCCAGCAGCTCTGTCAACATGTAAATTTGACCTGCCTGGATCATTTCCTGCCTCTTTTCTCTTTGCGTATGTTCTGACCGTGACAGGAAGCACGCAGCAGTGGTGTCAAATGTAAACTCTTGCCACAGAACATGTAGTTGTTGTTGCTGTTGTGGTTATTATTATTTTTTTTTATTTTTTTTTTTTGTGCGATTTTTGTCTTCACAATCGTCACAATCTTCGTCATTATCATCATCGTTGTTCTCTCTGGCGGACCCCTCATTGTACAGTCGTTTCCTCATAGTCCCTTTCTCAAAACTAAATTTTAATATTGTGTCCCCCTAACGTCCCCGTCTTCCGTCGACTGTCTTACCACCAGGCTTCACGTCAACGTATTTGATGACTTTTCCTAGTGCTGTGTATCATCGCGAACCTATCATTCTTTCTCCATAAATATCACCAATATGAAGCCGTCAAGGAACAAAGCAGTCAATTCCACCCCTTTCCCATGCCCAAAACTATTCCTTAATCTCCATCTTGATTGTTATTGCAGTCGTATTTATTTTTCCATCTTCCAAACGGTCGCTTTGTAAGAAGTTTCCTTTTCAAAGATCTGGATTAATTTCTTGGTTCTCCCCTCCCCAGTTCCAACGTAACATCCTAGATTTCATTGTTTTTGCAATACTTTACCGTTTTGTGTTAGCCTACACCTACAGGCACTTTAAAATTTTGGCGCCGGAATTACTTTTTTAATTTTAGCACACCCTGTATATAAAATGTGAACAATACAGGAACCAAATACGTTAGAATTATGAGACAAACTGCATTTTGAAGAGAAAAAACGGAGAGTATATACTATGTTTAAAATATTCAGTACCTATATTTGTTGAATAAATATATAAAATGTAACTTTAGAGGTTAGCGGTGCGGTACGACCACTATAGTTGACATTAGGCGTCA
>Ga0136643_10012176_pt1 | contig 12791 bp, 8 predicted proteins | sample TergutLab28metaG_FD_96883 | JGI IMG/M metagenome (GOLD analysis project Ga0136643, IMG submission 96883) | Labiotermes labralis P1 segment gut microbial communities from Petit-Saut dam, French Guiana - Lab288 P1 (version 3) (version 3) | ecosystem: Host-associated > Arthropoda: Insects >...
CCAGCGGTGACGTAACATGGCTGACTGCGCAAACCGTCACGCAGGCACAGTGAACACTGCATTCCACTCTCAAGGACGTTAGCACTGTCACGTGACGTATCAGTTGTGCAGGTTGCAGTATTTGAAACCGCAAGAAGCCCCCACTTTCTCTGGCCATTATCTCCATAACCGTTCAACTTTTGATATAGGTATTTTGGGTTATATCGGTACACTTTAACATAAGGAACACCCTCCCGAAGTCTGGCACATTCCTCCTGGGACACCTGTATGTATATATATATATATATATATATGCTTCTTTCTACATCTCAAGGAACCTCGGGCCTACGAAATCTCATTTTTTAATTATCCAAGGTCACATGTAAGACGACACACACACACGCACTCTGTCTCTCTCACTCACACAGAGACACGAGGGAGTTTGGACTCCTATGATCGAGGGGTCAGAACGCCACAAAAGCCTCCTTTATTTACGCATCAGAACTCAAACACAAGGGATGTAGTCAGCTGGAATCGAACCCGCGATTGCAGCAGTCGAGCGGGCACAGATCTCTGCATTGTAACGCATGGCAGCCGGGATTGGCAGTTGCTACATTAATGATTATAAAATTCTCCTTTCCATAAAATCTCTCATTCTATTTTTATGATTGTCACTTGCTGCAAAGTAAACACTTATTACGAATATGTTCATGGAAAATAACCGAACGTAGCCTTGCGCCAGATTCAAAGTAATTACGGTTAGCCAATACGCTGCACCTCGTAAGGCGCGTAGGGTTAAGCATGCCACAAGTGTACATGCGATTTTTTGTAACAGGTGGCACGAAACATTTGATACATGAAGGAGTGAAGAGCGACGCTGTTGAAGATTTCATTGTTTGGGGGTTTTGAACCCGTCCTTCCAGTAGCCACATAATTGTGAGCACAGACATATATATGCCAGGCAACGATACCTTCTACAAATGAACTTAAGCGACACCACGTATATAAAATAAAATGCATGCGAAAGCGATAATTTTGTGTTCATCTCTGGTAACAGTGCTTCTCTTTGATGCTTTACATCTATACATATATTTTGTTGAAGAATGGACCTATAAGAATCACAGTCACTCTGAAGATTGGGGCATTATGTCTCTCCGAAGCGTCAAAACACTAATCTCCTACATTGATCACACAATCGTAGGCAGTGCAATTGAACAAGGTGACACTTACTTCATTTGTAATTGGTCGGATGGTGCCGAAAGAAGTGGTGGGTAGAAATATTTCAGCAACTTCACCTGTTTATTATTTAGTTACACAATTATTTACTCGGCCAATTATTAGCAAAATTTTTTTTTTCAAGAAATTTTATCTGTATGTTTCTGTATCGTTTCATGTTTCTTTCCTTAAATTTCAGTCTTGTCGTTTATTGTACGTACAAACCAGGGTACGTGTCACTTTCATTCTTGCTACAGTGTCAGACCACCTACTGTATACCTGCATCTACCCACCGTTTACTCTTTTATTAAATAAAATTATTTGAACAATTTAAATTATAGAAATAGACATGACAGGTTGATGCGATTAGTGAAGCATCCAATTTGCCTTCCAGTTTGCAACCAGAGCAAGTGCTGGCTATCCTGAGTGCTTGCACGCTTTCCTTCACCATTTTGACAGAAATGCCATAACAATAAGCCTACTGTCCCAACATGTATTTATTAATTTGCCGTTTGTTTAATGATGCTGCTGGTAACTCATATTAATATAAGGGTAACATCAAATATGAAATTCAACTGTGGTTGGACATAATCCAGAGGTACACAATTTTACACATAATTAACTATTTGAGCATCATGCTGCATCTATTTGTATCACTTACATGTCAAACAAATACAACAGTATTCTGATTAATTAAAACTAAAATGTGAACTGTCCAATTTCACTACGACGTGATTTAGATCTTAGAAATGGCTAACAATAGTGTTTAGAGGTTTTTGTTTGGATCCTGAAAACATCAGAGTGACAATGCATAATACAATGGCATCAAAGTCTTTAAAAAGCACTTTGTTCTTTAATTAAGATGCCTAGGATCATGTGTTTTGGCTTACACTTCAAAGCAGTCCCAGTAGTATACAAATTTAATATCATAACTAAATTGTAATCAGCAATGCTGTACTACAGAGGAATAACAGGTCCAAAGGGTGTATATTCAAACTGTAATACTGAGGAGTCATTCACAGTGCTATATAAACCATGTAACAGCAGAGAATGATTGTGTGTCAGTAGCTACAGACGGTAGGTGTCAAATTCTTCTGTTTAATTTTCAACAGATATTCAAGTAGTCAAAGTAAGGAGCAGCAGAAGTCTCTCAAGAAGTGATGTATAGACAGCCCAAATGGAGCATGAACATTCACAGGTACACATTTACACTTTCAACACAATAAATACATTACAGTAATGTATAAAACATTTTTTCTCATTCATGGGAAGTCACCATCACACATTGAGAGATTTAAAATATTAAACCCATCACACAAACTGGTATGGTTTTGTAGACAAAAGGATTCCTGCATCACTGCATGCCCAGACCCAATCAGGCATTACCACTGGTTGGCTGGATCTGACCTGCGAAAAGAACACACCTCTCAGTCCAGTAGTCTAAACTATTCCTACTTTCCACTGCCATGAGCATTTTATCGTACCTTGTGAATTTCTGCCTCACCAAGACTTCTTATAGCAGGATTACATAACACAAAGCCCCCATAATTTTGCATTTTCAGTGCAAGTCCCACAAAAGGTACTGTCCTCTTATCTCAGTTACATGACTGCAACTACTACATAAGCAGACAAATATTGACACCTGCAATGCTCTTACTGCAGAAACATACTGATTTATCCACAATTTCACACACTGTCCCAATTAATGACATCAGCCTGGGCTTGCCAGTGTTACCCGTTGCTGAAGATGGTGACCCTGTGAAATCAATCCCACTATACCTATCAGCTATCATGATTATTAATTAAACATAAAATTTAAACCCGCAATGGTAAGAAAAGATGTGAGGTCCAGTAATATGACATCATAGTACCAGAACTGTATGGGTCAACATCGACACCCGCATTTGACACAACTTGGAGCCATGTAAACTTTATCCAGGAGTTTCACAATCAGTCAGTTTCAATGATGGTGACACTGACAGTTTCAGAAATCATGTTTGCCTACTTTCATTCAGGGGAAAAATATGCCTATGAGGTGATAAAATCACATGATAATTATGCCACAAGAGGAGCCCTTTTTAATTTCATGAGGTTAGTAATGACAGGTGCACGCTTGAACTTGTGGGGTCGAGGTGGCACTAATGTCACTTACTAATTTATGGTCCTAAAAATATGTATGGTAAAAAGATATAAAGAAACCATGTACTTAACTATGGAAATTCTTCTGATGTACATGGAAAGACATGACCACTGTGTAATATTTTCATTTATCTTTAAGTTTGACAGCAGAACCTAATGAACCATTATTGACACATTATAAATATTCATATCAATTATATATGAAACATGACAATAGTGCAAAATTTTGAAATCAGATCTGGCATTTATCACAACAGAATTATATAGTTCTTACCGAACAACAATACAATGATGACAGTGATGGTGGCCACTGCTGCTGCTACTGCTTCTAGTGTTTATTGTTCATGAGATATCAAAGTCTATCACTTTGAGAAAGTAGTTTAAATTTACTGAAATAAGCAACAACTGGCAACACAATACAGTGCAATATAAATTAAAATTACAACAACTCGTAAAATGATCATACACACTGGTGGCCAAAATTAATGCCTCTAAAATTGTTCTTTATCATGAAACTGTTTATAGTAATACAGGAACTTGACTTTGGATTAAAAACACCAGTGATTAAGATGGCATGGGCATTCAGATTACAGTTTTCAGAGATGTAACACTGTGTATCTTAATGTTTTCCATGTTTGACACACTTTCGGCATTTACTAACACAAGTCAAGCAAAATGCACATGGGCTCAAGAGAATTTTGTGGGATTTTAGTAGTTAACACCTTGTAGTTTGGAAGATTGGTATCAATGTTTAGGAACATGTTGCATCCGTATGCAGGGACCTCTTCTAAACCAGGAAATAAATGCAGTATAATGTAGATAGTGATGAAAAACTTTTGAGAAACTGGAGGTGCACAGACATATTTTACTGGGCTGGGATAGAGCAGTCGGTATAGCAATTTGCTACATGCTGGATGGTCCGGGGATTTAATCCTGGTGGGGGCGAGATTTTTCGCACCCACCCAGACCAGCCCCGGGGCCTACCCAGCCTCCTACACAATGGGTACCGGGTCTTTCCCCGGGCGGTAAAGTGGTCGGGACGTGGCGTTGACCACCCACTCACATTTACCGCTGAGGTTAAAGAAAAAGTAGAGCTATACCTCTACTTCCCCTATGGGCCTTAGTGGCCTGTTCTAGGTAGAACTGTACCTTTACCTTTACAGACATATTTTGCAGATCAGTGGGTAGAGAAGTGAGGTGAAAATGACACCAGCATTGTGGGATTAGTGATCAAAAAAAGTGTGATCATGCAGAGATGTGTAAATGCAATAAACAAAGAATACTGCATACTATGTGAGATTCCACAGTCTTGCAGTTCTTTAGCACATGGTAATCCATCAGTTTCTACATTACACAAAACCTTCCATCTATATATATATATATATATATATATTCTGCATCTTCAAAACTAGATCACAGTCCAGTTACTAATATAAATCCAGGAATTCTTCAAAAACTATTCACCAACAGAAGAAACTCATAACCTATGAACTGAAAACTCACTAAGATGATATACCTTCAACCAGTCTACAGTGAAAAGGCAGAAAACTTAAAACCAGGAAACTAATCTACAAAATCATGTAAGAGTAAAATGATGTCCCATGGTTAAATATCAACATGAAACAACTTAAAATGGGTAAAAGCCAGAATTCTGAAGGCATATATCAAATTTCAAAATTATATAAATAACATGTATCCATATGAATTTTTACCCTGTGTGTAAAAATGAGATCTCATTTCTCATTACAAACCTTACAAACCAATGCCACAATTAGCCCCCCCCCCCCCCCAAGTATTTTGCATATTTTTTGTATTAACTGAAGATGGCCATGTTTGCCAAAATATGCTGTAATAAATAATAAGCACTGATAATATATTTTAGTTGTGAACTGACAGTTATTTTTAACATAGCTAATATATTACCATAATGGGATGTATACAATAAAGGTTGTTGGAAACTCAAGTCTTCTGGGCTGTTACACTGTGTCAATTGAACAGTCACTGACATTTTGAAGCAGTGCCAGTCTTCTTGGGCTGTTTGACCCTGATATTGAAGGCACTACAAACCTCTGTAGTGCCTGTAACTACTTACCCATTAGCATGCATAACAACCCAAAAGACTTGAACCTTCCACCACCACCACCACCACCACAACAACAACAATAATCTGGGAATTGTTAGACACACAACTTAATGCTCATCTTGGTGACCAACTTGAGGTGTGCCTCCAATAACAAGACTTCCATAATCATTATGTCCTACATGTATCTCTGTGATTTAACTATGTTGAGAAGATTCATTTTATGAATAATTAACGGTAATTTTACACGCTCAAAGCTGCTGGAACACTGTCAATCCCACCAAACCGTAGCTTTCAAAGTGTGAACATTCACAGTAATAGGTTTTTATTTATTGCTACATCTACAAAGATGACAGTGTGGATGCTACTGGTTTTAACAGTTCCATTCTGTTTTTACGGTCACTTTACTTACCTTCTTGCTTGAAATCACAAAGCTGACCTGTGCATCATCCATCTGGTCCACTAACGACCTATAAGCACAAGAGCTATCTATACACAGTGAAGGAGACATATCACAAAATGTGAAATTTGTTCTTTCTGTCAATATTCAAAGCCACCATGATCACATCACTTACACTCCTTTTGTCCTGAGTCATTCATAAAAAATACAGTGATACCTCAGCTAAAGAGTGACCCTGCCAACGAATTTTTCAGCTAACGAAGATTTTTTTCGCTGTTTTTCAGACTTGGCTAACGAATGTTTTAGTGGATGCGCGCGCTAACATAAAGCAGCAAACATGAACAGTCGGGCCACTCCAGGAGTTTATCTTTTCCGCCTGTATGTGTGTTTCAGCTAACAAAGTTTTCGGCTAATGAATGTGATTCCGGAACGAATTATCTTCGTTAGCCGAGGTATCACTGTATGTCACACTGCAATACAGTGAAGTATGTGACACTTATATTTGTAGTTGAAAATGCTGTCTGTACCTTGGATTATATCGCATCAGATGGTAGGATGACTGGTAAATGATGAATAATCAGGAAGGATTCTGAGGAAGTGTTCAGGGCCTGATCAAGGAATCATCCCAGTGCTCATATGAGGGAACTAAAAAGAACTACAAAAATCTAAAGTATAGCTCCTGTCATGGTCACAATTTGAACTGCCTGCCTGCCAGATACAAGCTGAAGTTACTATACCCTAATGTGATTCTCCTGAGCCACTTACTATAAAACAGCGATCACCAATGAGCCTACTGTCCATCCTCCAGACAATGAATAAACGAATGAATGAATGGAAGACTGAATTAAGATGCAGCATTTTTGCAATGATGCTACACTTTTCCTCTGTTACTACCCTGAAAAATCCTACCACTTTGTCCAACATAAATCCCACATGGACTGCCTTGGGAATCAACCCAGCCTCTGTGGCGAGAAGCTGGCAACAACTGCGACAGCAGAAGATACAAACAGAATGACAAGACTACATTAGTGTGTGTGTGGACAGAGACGAAAAGTCATTGACTGAAATATACAGCCACACAGTACTATGTTGCCATGACTGTGGGGACTACAGTATGGTGTAGAGTCTTTGAACCACCACACGAAAACAACTTGGGAACGAAAACTGCAAACTGTCAATATAGACTCCAGGCATTACTGTCACAATTACAGTAATGAGCCACCACAGATTGCCAGGGGTGTCCAAAGTTGGGATGTTTTGCTGCCACAAAACTTGCTGTCAATTATGCATGACCAATTCGTCTGCTCCCACATGGTGCATACAGGTTACAATGAATCTTAATAAAAGTGATAGGATGGGTTTGTAGACTTTCATTTGGGTTAATGATAGGCTTTTGTAAATATGGAACACAGCTGGATGAACAGTGACAGGGATTGATGTTGCTGCACCTCATCTGTCTGCAGTCTGTCTCCATGTGCTGGTGATATGATATGAAGCAATTATTTCAGTAACCTTACTTTGATGGTACAGAAATGCAAGGTTCTCCATGAACAACTAACAGGTCTGAGGTATGCATGTATGAATGCTTTGAAATTTCAACTGAAGCCAAAAGAGAATGCTGTTCCCAGTCGCTGAAATTATCCCACCAAACATACAAGCTCTACTTTCTCAAATGACATTGCTTGACTGGCTGGCCAAGAATCTTCATAATTCACCATAATTAATTACACATTCAGATCCAAATTTATATGTATAGGAGCCATTCAATATTACTATAAAATTCAATAAACGTATGTATATTAGAAGATGTTGCTCTTGCAAGAATAGAACTTTCTGTTTTTCTGTGGCTGGCTGCAGGATGCTGTTTCATAAATATCTTCACTTACTCTAGCCCAGTAGTTTTATTTTCATTCCAAGATTTCGGATATCTGTGAAGTAGCAAACACCTTGTATATTCATATGTTATGTTTCTTGCCTGCCTTCAGCTAGGCACAGTGTAGATGAATGATTCGCTGTTTCTCCTATGCAATAAAAATTTGAACAGTGTAGGAATGCTGCTCTGTTACAGCCATACCATAATCACAGAGGATATTACTGACAATGCTTCCAGGCTTCTTAATGTTAGACTCTTTCTTGACATACCGGTACCAGTGGTATGTGGTCTTACTATATACAGCTTTAGATCTGTGTCCATTATGTTGAAAATGATGAGCCACCCTGCTGCAGGCATTTCTCCTAATAAAGAGCAATTCTCTTACAAGATTTGCAGTTCTCATCAGTGTTTCTGAAAATTCAAGTCTTCTGGGATGTTACACTATGTGAATTGGTAAACAGTTACTGACACGTCAAAAAACTGTAGTGGGGTCCTTTGTCTGTGATAAGTACTCCAAGAAGTCCGCTTGACACTAAGGATGAAGGTGCTGTGTGCCCTTGAAACATTTACCAACTCACATGGTATAACATCCAAGAACACAAAAATTTTCAACAATTTTCTTTCTTTCTATGATGACTCCTCAGACTAGTCTTGCGTTAATGAAGAGCTCAATTTCTCCAAAAAGGTTGCCCATATGGTAACTGACTTTACTGTCAGTGACAGTACATGATGAAAATAATTACAAAAAGAGACCTACAGCTGCATATGGAACAAACCATTTCCAGCAGCACAAACCCAATGTTAACTGCAATTCATGAATCTAGGGGATGGATTTAAATGCAAATTGCATCTCTTGATGGCCTGAGTTTATTTGATTTTGCACGGACATATAAATGGGTACCACACAAACACAGAGTGACCAGCATATGGCATGCTAGGCCATTTTCCACTAAATTTTAAACACCAGCATAAGTTCTGCTAGGACAATAAATGTTGAACTACAACACATGGCTCCAACTCATGGGAAACTGGAACAGCAGAGATCAATGCCCTGCCTACCATCAAATAAAGCAAGTGTGAGTGGAGTCAGACGAAAAAAGTCCCCATATATACAGTATGACAACTCAGATTATTTAGAACTTAAAAAACTTACGTGGGAAAATAAATGAATACATTACCCACTGAAAGCTGTAATATATCTTTTTAGTTTGCTCCTGACATCTGCACTCAGTTCCTCATGAAGATGGAAACATTTGCCATTGAAAAAGTTGGGTAAATGTGGCAGAGGCATGTTGGCAGTACCGGGCCATTCTTCATCACTGTCCACATCTGTTTCTTCATCATATGGATTAGTTGTCCTCACCCTGCCAGTACAAATCTTACATAGTTCCACACTGTTTTATGGGCCTTCTTTGCCTAACAGAATATATACATATAGGCACATCCAAAAGTTACAGAACTCACTACTAAAACCAAGAATGACAAGTAGTATAGTGTTCCACCACCAGGAGCCACACCACTGCTATCTTCTGAGCCAGTCTAGTGAGTTTTTCAGCCATAGTCCTCTGTGCTGCTTCTCAGTAGGTGTTTGCTGTTGTGCATGTTAAGTGTGTTCCATAACTCTCTAATGGTTGATCTGATGGAACAATGCACTTGTGTTAACTTTGTTTCAAACTCAGGAAAAACTGCATCAGAAATACATGAAATGCCCTAAACAGCATTCACTGACAATGCCATGGGAATAATACTTCTGAATCATTTCCATGATTCATATAAGGGGGAAGTTTTGTCAGGTCATCCCATCAAAGGTTTAACAGACAAAAATGTGCAGGAAGTTCACAAGATCATCAATAAAGAATGACAGAGTACAATTTCAGGGATCAGTGGCAGGATAGGCCTCTCATATGGAACATGCCAGCAAATCCTAAGAGACGGCTTGAACATGTGACAATTCTCCATGTCATCTGTGTCTTGGTTGCTCACTGATGGGCAGAAGCAGAACAATTTTGGGACTCTAAAAACATGGTTGTGGCTCTCCACGCTCCTTATTTACCTTGTGATTTATTCTCATTTCCATGAATGAAATCGGAGTTACAAGGTCACTGATTCCAGCTGTTCCAGAAATTACTGATGTCAATTACATGTGATAACAAAATGTCAATTCCAGCAGTGCTTCCAACAGTGGCAGAAACAATGGACACAATGCATAAACTTGAACAAAAATGAGAAATAAAAAAGGTAACTGTATATTCCTTTACTGACTCAGGCCAGGAACTTTTGGATATGCCCTCATGTGTCAAATACTTAGTCCTAAGACACTCAGTAACCATACAAAAAAGAAGCATTACAATGTATGACGCTTGTTTCTTAATTTATTTAATGACTCTTCCTCACTGTGTTAAGTTTATGATGTCAAATGATTGTAAATCATAAACCACAAAGTGGTTATGGCTTTTTGTTATTCATTCTGTGCTTTATAATTAGGAATCTACAATAATCAACAAATAAAATGCACACAGTAATTTACACATTCATAATTATATTAAAACACTGGAACTCCTACATGTGGTACATCAAATAGTTCTGTATGAAACATATCTATCTATTTTTCAGGTGGTTGAAGCTTGATCTCTTGTGTAGCAGAACATAGTAGTATAATGGAAGTATACTGTGTGGAATGATTAAATGCGTAAAGAAAACTGGAAGACTACTACACTGGAAATTACAAATAAAAATATTCAAAAGATTAAAATATGTAAGCACTATCACATAATAAAATTGTTCTGTACAGAATGGATACATAATAAAATAAAATGCAACCTTATTTCACTAGAAGTTAATAATACACCACATACCCAAGCTTCCCCTATATACTCATTCAAAAGCTTAATCTTCAAATACAACAAAAACCAAACAACCCTACCCAAGACGATAAAACAATCCATAACTCTAAAGAGGTGGACACCATTTCCACATTACAGCCCACTTGTACGTAAAATCACCAATTAATGCAAACTAATATCAACATTGCATTTAAAAGTACGAATACTTAATATGAGCCCCTGAAATGAAAAACACGTTATCACAACAAATGAATACATAAAAAGTGGGATTTAGGAACTGACATGTTCTGCATGTGAATGTTCTTTTTTTGGACAAACCAGTCATAATTTAAAACAAAGATATCACGAACACATATGGTATATAAAGAAAAATAACCCACTATCAGTATACTCTTACATATTCTAAATAATTTGCATGAGTATGAACCAATCAACAATAGTATGTCCCAACTCAAACAAGTATAGAAGGGTCTGTCAATGAACTCCTTCGAATAATTCTATATTCAGTTACACCATTATCACAATGAACTCATTCTGGAGCAAAGCCAAGGAGAAGGGAACCCAGTACAGCAACTTGAATTTGACTTTCAGTCACATCATGCCAGTACATGACCCACATCCAAGCATTCTCCTCCTGAAAACCTCCAATACCGCAGTACTGTAACAACCTCTATACACTGGAATGTATCTTGCAACCTTCATTCTAAAAATTTATACTGTATAACTATTTTACATATTTTAATAAGTTTATATATTTTGACCATTTCATATTAACTTCTAGTAAAATAAGGTTCAATATTATTTTATATATGTATGCATTCTACATGGAACAATCTCAAATATATGATTATGTTTAAGTATTTTAAGCTCTTTAATAAATCATTATTAATGTCCAGCATAGTAGTCTTCTCTTCTGCTTGGTGCACTTAACCATTCTACATGGAATACTTCCAGTACACTTCTACACTCCTCTACACAAGAGATCAAGCTTCAACCATCTAAAAAATAAATAGATGTGTTTTACATAAAACTATTTGATGTACTCCATGATTATGAACCTACAAGGTTAGGAACATGTAGGAGTGCCACTGTTTTAATATAATTATGAATGTGTAAATGACTGTGTGCATTTTGTTGATTACTGTAGATCACTTGTTAGGGCTCATTTTAACAGTTCAGCATTAATTCAAGAGGAAAGAGAGAAACTATGAAGCACTTCACTCACCACAGTGGTCTCCAGCTGATAACACTTAAAACCAATTAAATTAAATATGAAGCACATATGCAAGTAACCCAACCACTATATTCTGTACAAAACACAAAGAACCAAACATATGGTAGCATGCATGTGTCATATGGAATTAAATCTTGAACTTGGGACTAAATATTCTGAGGCCCATGCAGTTTCCTTCAGACTTTGATATTAACCTTCAAAAAAACATAATTCAAGTCACACATCCTAATACAGCTGCTGCCATTGTATACTATTCAGCTAGCACGTTGCTAAATGGTCCAAGAAATCAGAAATAACATGTAGAATTAACTTAACCTCTTGATCTCATCCTCAGTGTCAGAACCAGACTGAGGCCGCTCATCAACATCACTCACTTCGTCAGACTGTTGCTGAAGGAACGTCTCAGGAACATCTACAGAAATACAAAGCACTGCCTGTTAGCTGACTGATGACACATATTATTGTTATGATCATGATTTTACTACTACTACTACTAAATAACCGTATATGTCAGAGTGAACACAACACAATAGTCATCTACTACATGTTTTGGCTGTTTTTGAAAGAATCAGCTAGATTTTACAACAACGTACATGGAAAAGAACATCCAGGTGAAGGCCTCCCCTTCACAGTTTACTTACGCCATGGAGCAGAGTCTTTCTTGAGAAGCCAGTTGTTTCTCAGCTAGTCAAGAAATTCCCCGCGTTTTAAAGAACTTGAAGGTTCATTACTGCATTCACAAGTGCTTGCCACCTGTCCCTGTCCTGAGCCAGATCAATCCAGTCTGTGTATACACATCCCACTTCCTGAAGACCCTTCTTACTATTATCTTCCCATCTATGCCTAGGTCTTCAAAATGGTCTCTCTCCATCAGGTTTCTCCACCAAAACCATGTATACAACTCTACGCCCCCCCCCCCCCCCCCCCAGCCACCTACACCACCCCCCCCCCCCCCCCCCCCTTTTTCCCACTAACAAAACACTGCGGGGGGACCAAACCATTAAAAACCCCAATATATATTTTTTTTC
>Ga0136643_10012177_pt1 | contig 12791 bp, 3 predicted proteins | sample TergutLab28metaG_FD_96883 | JGI IMG/M metagenome (GOLD analysis project Ga0136643, IMG submission 96883) | Labiotermes labralis P1 segment gut microbial communities from Petit-Saut dam, French Guiana - Lab288 P1 (version 3) (version 3) | ecosystem: Host-associated > Arthropoda: Insects >...
AAAAATTTGGAAACTATACCAGGAAACCACTCGATAGATTCACTACAAAAGACAGCTATACTTGGAACATCACACATAATACGGAAAGTACTGCAATGTGAAGCTTGAAGCCTGAGTGGTGGGAATCACCGCTGGTTCAAGAGAAGTACCAGGAAGAAATGTCTGTGACAGGAGACATACATATCGTATAATAATAAAAGTGTCCATTTAAACACATCATGCTGCATATTCAGAAGAAATATAAAATCTTCAGTGTGAATGTGTCATCTGGAATGTGGATTCTTGCCAACTTTATTTCTTGATTCAGAACTACTTGTAAAATATTCTACATCAACAGACGAGATTGTGTAAAGGAAAGGAAAATTCTTCCTGTGTTTACTTAGACACCATTCCATCAAAACATAGGGGAGTGGAGGTATATCTCCAATCATTCTTAACCTTAGCACAAGATGCTGATCCTGCTTCATGGTTAAAGAAAGAGCCCCACATTATCTACTGAGTAGGAAGCTGGTTAAATCCCAGAGCCACTCTGAACACTATATAGCATTAAATGAACTTAGAGGAATTTATTAATGATGAACTGTGACAAATTAAAATAATATTGGCTATAAATAAATGTCCAGGCTTTTGCTTAAAGAGACTGAGGAACATCAGGTGGGAATTGTTTAATTCAATTCAGGTGCATTATCACTGTACTAAACTGCGTGACAGAATACTGTCATACAAAATCAGACAAAGAATGGAAGATTATTTGAAATACCAGCAGGCAACCAGATATAATGATGACAAACGCTTCCTGTACAATGTAGGTTGAACATTAATGTGGACATGACATTCGTGACAGCTAACATGAGCATTACCTGATACTGGCATGATTATCATTCACAAAGAAACTACAAGAAATCATACAAAAAGAGAATCAGATTTATTCATGTAAGAAAACTGCAGAAAAGCATTTAAAAATATTGTTAAAAGTCAGGTACAGGAAGAGAGCAATGACACATTACCTGCAGTTTGTCTGGGTTCAGCAAAGTAGCATCTTTGTCACGCAGTAGGACCTCACACTGCCTCTTTGCACCCCAACTCTGCCCAGGCTCATCCCGAAACCGGGTCTTGTGGTCCAAATCTGGTCGAGTCTTAGTAGGAGCATCATTCAAACAAGTGGCCCAGCTGAAGCATTGAAGCACCATTATATGACAGCTTGCTTACATTTAGTTCTATTTTCTTGTCACATCATCTTACCTTCAGTACGTATGTTTCTTACCCCACCGGTACAACTATTTTTATGACCTGTATTAGTGAATATTCAACTTGTTCATTTCTTTATGTTCAGATTATAGTCCCCCATAGAAAACAGACTCCTCAGACAGTCCTTTATAAATGTCATAAAGTGTAAAATGTTACAGGACATATGGACCAAATATAGAACGTCACGTGGGCTCTAGCCTGCTAGTGCATGTCAGTGGAAGTATTTGGTTGCTGTTGGACTACCAGGCATGATAGGTCTCAAAGGAGATCACTCTCAGTCACTAGACAGTTAACTGGAAAATAAACAGCTCTCTTTACACCCACCCATGATACAGAATGATAAATAAAGTGAGAGCAACAGATAATAACCAACAGTGGTGCAAACTCACGGTCACAGAAACAGCTGAGTTTGACTTTATATATTTGGAGTTCAATGTCTCATGTGCCTGGACCAAATCATTTCCTTGCAGAAATTCATTTTGACTCTTCTCCTCTCCAGTATGTTGTAGGTAACTTTGTTCAACGGATCATTTCCACTTGCTTGCAAATGATTAGTTCTATGTGTGATATAATTGTGAGTTATGTAGGAGAAACTTATGCTAGAAACTTAAAAATAAACTTTCATAAATAAAAGGGTAAACATATGACGCACCTCAACTTCCTAATCACATCAGCACTGCAAGTGGACCACACTGTCTCACCATTGGTGCCTCGTGATGGCGACATTATGTAGCCATCCTTGGGACAGCCATTATGGCTGCCATCATGATGCATCCCCAAACTGAAAAAATGATGGTTCCACATCACCCTATAAAGTGAAACTTTTGCAAGCACACAGTTAGATGGAACAGATTCTTTCAAATAAGGTCAACCCATAATGCATAAGACCATGTTACAGAACCACTGTGCGTATTACCTACTGTAATTCAGGTTATTAGTGGCAGAGTCTGGTCATGCACTAATCTCAATTAATTGTGAATCTGCCATGAACAATAAACACTTCTACAAGATTTTATGGCATCACTTCTCATAAGATCAATATGATGTCAATTTAAGGAAACGACTTCTGATGGATGTAAGATTTTGAACTTACATATTGTTAATGTCACATTATTAGGTTATGCATCATGACAGATAACTTTACTCACTTGTGCCCTATCTCATGTGCGAGGATGTATACAGATGTGAACCCTGCAGATGGGTAAGGTTTTCCAAACACATTGGTTGTGCCCAGTTCTGCAATCACACATGCATACTTGTCCTGACAGACACCTCCCACTGTGGCGAGACCTGCAAGTTATCATGAGCTCAGCTGCGTACAGTGCACATACAGTGACACAACTGCACGTATTTAAAAGAATAAAACTTTTGCCACTTATGTCACAGTACATACTTTCTCTACTTATATTTGTAGTTAATGACAGAGATCAGTTTTTAATAATTTCATAAATTCGTAATATAAATATTAGATGTAGATCTAACCTTCATCTACCTTTGGAAAGCTTAGGTATTTGTCAAAAGGTATTAAGATTTTTAATAGTCTTCCTTTCAACATTAAAAAATTCAAGGACATTTAAAAGTGCTTTAAAACATTTCTTATACAAGAACTCCTTTTATTTATGAAATGAATATTACCATAAAAATAGTAAATAAGTATCATGATAACATGATGTTAAATATTGAAACCAGCATTGAAGGATTAACTCTTACTCTACTATTTTGCATTATGTACATTTTCAACTAAAGATGTGCACATTATTATACGTTTACTAACACAAAAAATACCTTGCCGTATTTTGATCTGTGCTGTATTATGTGTTATTTTTACAGCCATACAAACAACATGTTTCATATTGTATTGCATTATACTGACTTATATTCACTTTGTGACTTGTTCCATACCCTTGTACTAAAAAGGATCTATGGAATGTAAATAAATTCTATTCTACTTTATACTACTCACCCATTGTTACCCCACTCCTCTGTCCATTCTCGTATGCAAAGAAGTCTAGCCTGCAACACACCAAAAGAGTATTCTTAGATTGTGTGGGAGCTGTATAGTTCTGTTTGAGCAGGAACAATATGACTCACCCAGACACATAGAGCCCCATGTCCCAGTGGTCTGGATTTGAGTCCCCAGCAGGATTATTGTGAGCACTGTAGTCACAGAAAGAATCCAATAGCTTTCCCCGCTCTCCATCATGGTGGGGAAGGTCCCTGGGCTGATGGGGCATTAGGTCCAATCGTACCAAAGTCAAGTCAATTGACTGGCCAAGACTGGGATGATGGTACAATGCCTGGACCTGTAAAAATCTGTTATCTATACAATTTACATTATAAAAAAATATATTTAAAATTAAGAACTAATGACATGCATCCATTCAGTGCAGTGTACATACTGTTTTGAATCTCACATATTTTCACAATCAATACATGAAGAACTGTGCTCAGAAGACATTATCCATATGACTCCACTAGTGTTTTATGATCTACACTGTTATGAAAGCTACTGGAACCATAAACAAACGTCAATTCATGCGTATTGCAGTGGTTAAAATTTATACTTCTGAAAGGCCTTAGATGGAAAGAGTATTTGTTGCAGTTCTGCAAGGTTTTAATGGTTTCTTGTCAAGAAGAACACACTTAAAGATAACTTTCTTTGTCTTAGTAGGCACACTATTTGATTCAACTAAAATCAAGGTGTACTTCCCTTTTACTTCACAAGAGTACTTTTCCTTTTCAATCAAATGATGTATAATAGCACTGAATTCCAGAAACTTACATTATCATATCTGTATGTAGGATAAGAATTTTGATACATCACATAATTACATTGTAAGAAATATCAACACTTTGTACTGAAATTCAAGGTCTTCTGATTTGTTTATTTGAACTAAACCTATTCCCATTAAAAAATCAAAATTAACCTCTTCACGTGGTATTCTTACTTTTAATAACAAAAACTTATAATAATTGTAAGAATTCAGACTTCTGTTATGTTACACTATGTGTTTTAGTACATATCTGCCAAACAACACAGTATCACATAACACAAGATTTGAACCTCAATAAACACCACTGTGAAAACCTCAGATCTCTCATAATCATGATATATGGTGTATATATATATATATACCAAGTAAGACATGTTTTTTGTTTCCCTTGAAATATAAACTGCTATGTTTCTACTTTATTCTGATGCAATTTTCCCCTTTCTCACGAAGTTTTACTTTTGAATGACAGAAGGTGAATGTGACATCAATGCATAATGAATGATTGAGTGCAGTCACTCAGTGACATTACAGTTTCTGGTTAAAAGCGCATGTGACCCAGGGAAACCACATATTCTGAAAAGTTTCTAACACTTGAGGGTTGTTTGATCATGCATCTTCCTCATGAAATAAAGTGAAAGCTAACTTGATGCATCTAGGTAATTTTATTGATGTATTCTTAGCTTGACATGATTTCTGGTACATATACCCATCATCAGGAGCATTAGATGTTGAGTTGTAGCATATGGTTTTCTGCACTGAGATTTTGGATGGGTGGTGGTCTTGAGAGCCGCTGCGTAGGTCGTGTTTACAGTGCAGATGGTGCCGTGCAACTCTCACAGCACCATCCGCACCATAAACATGACCTACGCAGCAGCTCTCAAGACCACCACCCACCCAAAAACTCGGTGCAGAAAACTATATGCTGCAACTCAACATCTAATGCTCCTGATGATGGGCGTATGTACCCAAAACATGTCGAGCTAAGAATACATCAATAAAATTACCTTGTTGCATCAAGTTGGCTTTCACTTTATTTCAGTTTCTAACACCTCATACATTTTTTGGTGATAATGATTTTATCATATTACCTATGAATATGATTATAAAGTAAACTATACTACGGACAAAGATATTCTTTTCGTGTTCTTCACACACCATACCCCATTCATGTAGGCCAATAACATGTCACGTAGTTTAACATCATCACCATTGAAATATGGTGAAAACAGTTGGTAACCGGCCGCATCAAAGAAGAGAGCCACCTCTATTGTTCGAATTTTAGTTGCACGGGATGATTGGTCCTGAACTGCAGCCTGCAATGGCAGCATATAAGTGCACTTGGATTGTTGTTACATGCTTACATGGCTACATGCCACACCACAAAATTTCCATCGTAAATACTTCTCAAAATATTTTGCTACAAATATTTTATACTGCATATCATCAGCTAAACGTTCCTCACTCTGCACATTACAGCATCACCTACTGTACAGCAAGCCATACACACAATTTTCATGGCTTACAAACAAAAATATGCACCAGAAGGATCAATTACCTTCAAATATTTTCCTATCTCACATTACAGTTGTACAATCTCTGCTTCTAAAGTTAGGTTACTGTTTGCTTTCCTATAGCCTATGCTGCTGACCAGTAGGTTGCACTATACTCCTACTGATCCAGCTCTATATCACTTATGAGTTATTTTTCAATGGCTGACGCCATTACAAGCCTCACCTCCATCATTGCCAAGTCATCAAGTGAGTCTGGCAGCCACAGTTCAGGTGCTGTAAACAAAACATAAAATTATATGCACATAGCATTATTTATTTTTATGGCTAGAAGAATTCGGGACAGTGGGAAACAAAATATTTCAGACAGGATCATACACTATTTAGAATTTGTATATTATTCCATGTTTAAAATAAAAATGAAACCACAAAGTTCTATAAAATAGCTTTACTTGTTGGTCCCAACTGAGTAGGTATTTCCCTTATTTTTTGTTGAAAGGAAGAACCAGTCCAGTTCCTGAAAAGTTGTGTTTTAATTTTTATTTTGAAAAAGGGTTGATAGACAAAGTTCAAATATAACATGATTCCACATGGGATATAACATTGTCCAAACCCTACAGAATTCTATCAATATTTGAAAATTGGTTCTAAATGAATAACATTTCAAGAAATTTGATTACCTCTTTAACGCTGCATCAGGAGTTACAGCAGGTATATAGAACTGTAACAGATTTTTCATCAACCCTTGTTGAATCTTGTGTTCAGATATGACCTAGATTGATATGGCATGTAATACACTTCCCTGACAGACTTCTGTTGCTATGGTAACAAATGAAGGGCAGACAATTCCTTGATCTGCTAAGTGTTAGTAACTTCTTCAAAAATGCTCTAAATCATTAAATTATTTCCCACATCTTTTGTTACATAGAAGACAGACCTGTTCATGAAGACACTTAATCTGTAAGAAGATTAAACATGCAGAAATTTCTCAATATAGGTTCAAAATCTGTTCACAAAATGCTCCTGATATCTAAACCATGCTTTTCTCAATTAGCCATCTTGAATTCCCATCAACTGCATGATGTATTGTAAATCGGAACATGTTGTATTAATGTTCTATTCTATTATAGTTGTGTTGACGGCAATATGTAATAATAAAGTGAATATATACGAGTAGATACGCAATGGGATGACTTCATTCAAATTACACTTTATTAATTTTTATATCGCTAATTTGAAAAACTGTTTAATACAAAATGTTTTTATTAAAATATATGAATATTTTTGTTTACCTAGTATCTACAAATGTGGCCTGTGTTGACCTTTCTGACCTATGCCCATCTACGCAAGGGCATAATATTCATTTAAGGTGGAAATTGCCAATATATAGAAAATGATATTTATTATAGCCACACATTTAATTTAATAGTACCAACATTTGCCATTCAGTTTTGTAATATGACTGAACACTTAACCCCGTTGTTTTCAAGAGTAATAATGTGGTCATAGTGGTTTACATGATTCTTCAGACTGGAAATACATCTTGCAGTATAAAAAACTGTATATTTCATTTTGCATTCAGGGCACGTTAGCTGGTACACTCCGCTTCTGTTGAATTTGCTCTGTGGGGCTTCCTGCTTCAAAGCTAAGCGTTTTTCAATTGTGTTGTTGGTAGTGAATGCAACCTACACATTTGCGCTCTTAAATAATTTTGCAATGAATCTGGTCTCTTTTCCAATATATGTGAACTTTGCAAATTTCTGTTTTTGTACTTGTTCGTTTTGTCTTTGTCTTTTCTTCTTGTTGAATTCTCCTATGGAAGGGGCAGACAGGAAGACCATTCAGAGTCAGATTTCAAGAGTATATGCGGGAATTTAAATACAATAACAATAGATCAAAATTCGCCCAACACCTTATAGACAATAAATATGCCATCGGAAACATGGAAGACATAATGGAGGTCATCCACGTGAAAAAGAAAGGTAAAATGCTGGACACACTAGAAGGTTTCCATATATACAAAGAAACCAAAGCCAGCAACCAAATCAATGACAAACTGACGGTCAGAGAAAATACAGTATTTGAAACCATAGTACAAGAAGACTCTTACAGGAGAAGCACAGCTCCTCCGCAACCGAACAGCTAAAAATAACTCAGTTGAGGGAAGCCAGTCACCCTCGTAAGAAGGGTAAGCTACAGAGGTACAGAAGCCCAACCCAACCCTCCACTACACCAAGGAAACCGGCAACCACCTTGCAAAACTGTAAGTAATACAACTTTACAAAATGTACGCAAGACACAATACTCAGACTATCACAACAGAATATAAAAATATCTGATTTCACAATTGCAGAAAACGAGATGCAACCGTCCCATAAACAGAAAGCAGAAACATACAGAAGTACAAGTGGACAAAAGATCCCCCACCCCCAACCCACTCCAACGGAGAGCTCCAAAAGCAGAACAATGGCCACAAGTAGTTTTGCACATGCCACACACTTAACCCTACTTGTAATAGCATAGTAAATATAAGTCACATTGTGTATAAAAACACTGTAAGCCATATGGGATCCGAAAGGCACACAACCACCCTGTAAAGCAATAACGGTTCTTAGCTTAGCCTGAAGATGACTATTGTAAGTCAGAACATGTAGTATTAATATTCTATTCTATTATAGTTGTGTTGATGGCAATATATAGTAATAAAGAAAATAAAATGTAAATTCAATAATGTAACTGGTTTTTATACAATAACGTTGGATATGTGGATCATACAAAGTAAATGTTAAATTGGACTAAAACAGAAGACCAAGTGAAATTCACCTAATAACTTCAAATGTAGATGACACGAGGCAATTTTTGTTGAAAAAAACCTATGGCACACAGATATACAGTATTTATTTAACCATTTTGTGCAAATAACACATCTTATGAGGTAAGTAACAATAAAAAACGAAGGCCAAGCTTAGAGGAAATAGCTAGATTTTCAGAACACTCTAAATGGAACAGAAACCAGATATGAATAGTTCACCTCTAGGCATTTCATTACAAATTCTTCACCAAGTTTCATCATTTCACTCAAACACACCTACAGAGTGGTAACTTCCATTCCAGCCTCACTTCCATTAGGTAGCTTAAATATCAGCTGTGACCATCTATCACAAATGATGCATTTGAACATTTTAATTTTACATCAGCACTGTTGAAGGGTTAGAGGTTTCATAGTTTTGAATTCAAATTTTGACCAGCTGTTCTCTTTCATGTTTATGATGTTTTCAGTTTTGAGCTGCAATTAATTGTTGCAGTTGAGGATTCAGAGGTTTCCTCAGTGTCACTAGATAGCTGCTGGAATGATAACTTCAAACAGACCAAGACAGCTCACTCATCCATATTTGATGATTCATTATTATTTTCTATCTTATTCAATATGAATCATACAATCAGATGATACAGTGTCATTAAATATAGAAACAGACATACTTTTGTGAACAAAGGAATGTGAAGAAAAGGAAAAATAAGAAGGCCTACAGAAGTGATAAATATAGAAACAGATATACTTTTGTGAACAAAGGAATGTGATGAAAAGGAAAAATAAGAAGGCCTACAGAAGTGAGAGAGAAAAGGATGCTGTGTTGTCACTGTAACATTCTACCATATCAGTACAAAATGTTGTTATCTGCTTTTATGATGTACAAATTTTATTGCATAAGCATTACCTGCACCAGCATGGAGACCTGGTACCCTCCTCACTATGTGTGGTGCACCATTATCTGCACTGACAAACGCCTCACTCAAAACTGGTTGTATCTCTAAGGTGGAGTTGTCCAAGAGCACAAAACCATGCTGCAGAAAAACAGTGGTAGTAATTCCACAAAGGTTTTCAACACTCTGAAGGCCAGAAATTATGTGTGAATCACAAACAATCATATTTCTGAGTGCTATACAAGTAAAGGCACCCTATGCCGCAAGGGAAATCTTAATTTTTGTGGTTTAATTTGTCTTGTAAGGTCAGAAGTGCAACAAGTCAGAATTATAACTTGGATCTGAATTAAAATTTATTCAGTGTAGTTTAGTTTAAAGTGTATTTATGTTCCTTTAATAAGTTACTATATGAGCATATAGAATATGGTTGTATGAATGTAACATAACACAACACATATATAAAATAGGTTTTTGCAAAAATTATGGTAGTCACACTGTAATAGTGACAGCATTGAAATTAAAAGACCAAAAATATGGTAGTCTGCTCTAAATACTGGATATGCCATACAGTACTTATCCCTTTATTCTGTCTGTGTGTAACCTCCAATACCAAACAATAAGAACGCTGCTATTAGACTAATGAGCTTAGTCCTTGTGTGTTTTCATGCCAAAATAATACTGACCAGAGAGTTGGGGTGGTGGCAATCGCTGAGGGCAGCCACAATCCCCTCCTTATGCTGCAAATAGTGGCAATTGTTGGCAGGGAGCAACAGGTTCTCCACCTGGTTGCCATCTATGTGTTTGTAAACTCTGAAGTTGGGTGCCAGAAGATTGTTGTTGGGCCTTAGTGACAGGGATACTGTCCTGCAACACAATTCACTTGATTTAATTGAAAGGAAAACCAACAATCATATGTGATAAAGTCCAAGAAATCTAAAGTATATGCTATCAGCAAGCATGTCTTATGACCCTTAGGCTCACATTCTGAAGGATATTTCTTCACATCGTTTATTCATTGTGAAACAAATGAGATTCAAGAGAAAGATAATACATGCACACACTAGTGACACAATTGTTAGGTTCCTGAAGATCAGATGCAAGTCGAATTCTGAGTGAGGTGGAATTGAGGATATGGTTAACTGTAAATGTATGAATATATGTATATGGTTTATGCAGTATGCAAACATGCACGCATGCCCATGTGCACAGTGCACACAATATACACACAGCCACACATGTGCACAGACAGACAGACACAAACACATGCACGCACACACACACACACATGTACACACATCCATATACATATCATACTTTTAGCAGATGTCATAAACATAGAAAACAAACAATTACTACAAAATATGTGTTAACCTAAATAATAATAACATATAATAATTTCAGGTATCTTAATCCTATTTTTTTTTAAAACTGCAAAAGATTGAAACTGTGTAAGTAGGGTTTGGTTTGTGCTGAAAAGAACAGTAAGGAAATATGGTTTGGTAATGTGGGTCACACTAAATTTCCTCGGGATGCAGAAGGGTTCTCATATTAATTATTCTGAACAGCAAGATTCAAACAATAAGGGAGTGCTTGAAATGCAGTAGTTGAATCAGTTTCATACTAGATTTTATTCACAGAAACTTTTCTGTGTTCCTGTATTTCAAGAGCAACAAATAATTTCAGCTATAGCAAGACCATAAATAATTACATAGTTTCCGCTGTTGACAGACAGAGTTCTTTTCACTAATCTTCTGAAGCACCAAATAAACTCAAATCAGAAAAGCCTTGCTTTTAAGTGATATATATTTTGTGCAGCATGGAAACAACTGATTTGTACATAATTGTCACCTGCCAAATGCTGTAAACTTGTAATGATATCCTGCATCATCAGTATCATAATCCAGGGAGAGGGCTTCTTCAGTAGAGCTGGCAGCAGTGAAGGACACTCTTTTCAGGTAGATCACCTCAGCATCTTCTTCCACATATAATAGAGGTGACAACTGTGCGTGAAACAAAATTTGCGTGTATCCAGTGCAAATAAATACGACTATCTTGTTTTTGTAATTTTGTAACACCTGACTTTTTTTGGCACAGGGTAAACGCTAGTTTATCTGGCACCGTATGATTGGAAAGACTCTATTAATTATAAATTTTCAAAGACCTGTTAGATTTCACTATTCCTTCTGCCAGCAATACCCATCAACAATTCTGAGATTTTAAAAACAAAGGTTGATCAGGAAAGATTAATTACAGAGTACACTTACATAGGCAAACAATTCAGATAGTGAACAGCACAATGTGTCACTTGGTGTCAGGTTTGTTTTCTTTAGATTCTATATCCACCATATCATATAAGTAGGAATAAAAATAGAATAGAAGGTGTGCCAGGGACAACAGAACATGATATCAAGTAACAAATTAGTAGGGTAGGATGCACAAAGTTGATAAGTACACTAAGATATACAGTAGGTGTACTCATACATGTAAAAAGTAAATTTCACCCCATAACATGCCATGAAGGCACAGAGGGGAAGTAAAGTATAGCTCTACTCTTTCTTTGGCCTCAGCACTAGACAGGAGTGTGTGGTTAAAGCCCTGTACCACAAAAAATGACCTGATCCCACTGTATAGGAGTCTGGGTGGACCCCAGTGCTGGTAAGGACAGGTGCAGAAAATTTTGCTCTCACTGGAATTTGATCCCCAGACCGTTCAGCTCATAGCAAATCATTCTATTGACTAACTATTACATACATACACACACACATAAAACACACATACATACATACACACATACATATGTACGTATGTACCTACCTACCTACCTACCTACATACATACATGCATACATACATACATGCATACGTACATACATACATACAAACACGGATAAACGCCAAGATGGCGGAAGACGTGTGTGAAGGGTTAGAGAACACTCTCAACCTCATAGTGAGCACAGCTGAACGAAGTAGCAACATGAAGAAAGAATTGGGACGAGTCGCTTCAATGAAGGCAGATCTTGAAGCGTCCAGAGGCTTTATGATTAAGGTACACAGGGAGACATCTAGTAGCCCGACACAGGAACCAGCTAGAGTTACCGCTAAGGCAGTGGATCTACCTGGTGGGGGCGGGAGGAAATTATTCTCCGCAGTCCTGGCGAACGGATGCAATGCGAAGAGATTTACAATGACAGTCACGTCCAAGGACAACCAGACATCGGAAAAGATTAAGGAAATCCTGAAAATTAACATCAACCCAACAGCAATCAAAGTGGGAATTAATGCGCTCAAGACTCTCAGGAACGGAAAAGTCATAATAGAAACAAACACCAAAGAAGAATTAGAGACGTTAGGAAAGGATATAAACAACAAGTGCGGAGACAGGCTAGAAACGCACACACACAAAATGAGAAACCCCAGACTAGTTATTCTAAACATACCTGACGACATCACCACTAGCAATATCGAAGAAACATTAATTGCGCAAAACCCAGGACTATTCTGGCCAATGGAGACATCAATGCTAAGTTCATTTATGCAACAAAAAAACACACCAGGAACCT
>Ga0136643_10012180_pt1 | contig 12790 bp, 7 predicted proteins | sample TergutLab28metaG_FD_96883 | JGI IMG/M metagenome (GOLD analysis project Ga0136643, IMG submission 96883) | Labiotermes labralis P1 segment gut microbial communities from Petit-Saut dam, French Guiana - Lab288 P1 (version 3) (version 3) | ecosystem: Host-associated > Arthropoda: Insects >...
ATCTGTCAAGAATTACATCCCTGTGAAAGATTCCACAGTTTGACCCTGTTCTGTGCCACATGAATCCAGTCTACATTCCCTCATTATTTTCACGTACATTATCCGTCCATTTCCACTTGCCTTACAAGTAGAAATGGACGACCGTCAGATAAACATTTTATCTAACGTCTTCTTATAAATCAAGCGTGCTCCTGTCTTTGTGTTATCACCCTGACATGTCGCAAAGTTGTTTATTCTGCAATTATCCCCGACCTCTATAATTTCATTGTCCTAAATATTTTCTTCGTCCTTATTCCATTTGAAAGTTGAGTGTCTACAGTCATGACTGTCGATGTTGTGTTATTGTTCAATGTGACGTATTGCAAGACGGTAAATAAGTATCAACGTCACGAGGAAAGTGCTGCATGCTTCTACTGGTACAGCGTGTTGCTATACAAGGACTACATTGTTTCTGTAATCATGACCTGAGGGATAAGCATAATCTAATATGCTTCATTAGCCTTCAATGTGTGTGTCAGTTTCGGTTGTTAGTGTTTGTACAGCCCGATTTTAATCTTCATATATCTTGTAGCACGGAATGTAACAACGATTCTTTAAAGATTAATCTGAAGGGATTTAGAAGAAAGCGGAAATAGACTTTAAGGTACTTGTCTTGAGGAAAAATACGTGTAACAGATATTTCAGTCATGGTATCATTTTTGTGGTCCGGGTTTCGAAAAGAACACTTGGGAAAAGAATCTGAAGGTAAGAAAGCTACAGTGAAGTTTCATTCTGCTATGTTCGTTATTTAACATTTACATACTAATAGCTGTATGTATATGACACAGCCAGTCTTAATGAAATTATTTATTTAATATCATACTCTATAAATTTAGGAGGGTAAATTATTTGCATGTTTTCTATAAAGAAATTTTGTTAAGCTTAACGAAGCTTAGACAATTTTCAATCGATATAAGTATGAATGGAACGGTCACTTATTTTGTCTTTTAAAAAAATAATTTAATACGAAAATGTGTGGCATAAGGTTCAATACTGAGCCAGTTCAGTCCACCTCTAGTTAGTTCACAGCAAGTTACATCTTAGTGTTATCATCTCACACTTTGTTTTTCTTCCAAACTGACTTTTCCCATAATAAAAGTTCTCTATAGTACACTCCTACTCCCTTCCGTCTCACTCACACAAGGAGCCTTTCGTAATTTGACTTATTTCATTATCATGAATTCTGGCGAGTCATAAGAGTCACTCAGTCTATCCCTCTTAATTAAATATTACTACTACTACTACTACTACTACTAATGCTGCTGCTGCTGCTACTACCGTTGCTACAAGGTATGTTAACAACAACAAAAATCACCAATTCTTTCAACAACAAAGAAGAGAAAAGGCAGTCTCTAGATTTTTTTGGTAAAGATATTCCCAATCAAGGGTTCATGCCAGAAAGTAGTCTTCGGCAGGTTTCTCATTATTCGTTATGCCGTCTGCCAGCCTTCTTTCCAAAAAATGATTAATTAATCCAAGAACAATGCGGCCTCGCCGTTAAGCAGAATAATCTTATACATCTGCAGATGCCGTTGGGAATGGGTGGCATTTTTTCTCCACATGAGCAAAGCAAACATTCCAGGTTTCCTTGATTTTTAGTACGTAATTTTACAATGTGTTATTCACACAAAGTGCGTAAAATTAGCCCACAATGTTGAAAACCTTAACTTTTATTTCAGAAAATGTTTAACCGATATCCATTTTCTCTTTAAACAGATTCAGTAGTCAAGCAGCTTGTAGGTCTAAGCTATATAATAAAGTAAAAACAAAATTTTTAAAACTATTTACCACATTTCAGACATGGTATGGTTCTAAAGAAATAATGTTTCTACCAACAAAAACGATATTCTATAAAATGTGCAGGTGCTAAAGCACGTAACATACTTTCACCACGTTAATTTAGTTGTCTTTTTTAACAATCATATTTGAGTATGCATTTTAAAACCATATATTGAATACTTGAGGATTGGTTCTCCGTGAATCTTCCTCATGAAATAAAGTGAAAAGCCAACTTGATGCAAATAGTTAATTTTATTGATGTATTCTTAGCTCGACATGTTTCGGGCACATACGCCCATCATCAGGAGCATTAGATGTTGAGTTGCAGCATATGGTTTTCCGCACCGAGTGTCTGGATGAGTGGTGGTCTTGAGAGCCGCTGCGTAGGTCGTGTGAACGGTGCGTATGGTGCCAAGTTGAGAATACATCAATAAAATTGCCTAGTTGCATCAAGTTGGCATTTCACTTTATTCCATGTTTGGGATAGTTTAAAGTTTGAATGAAGATGAAAGAAGAGTGGAAAAATTGTGTCTCAATATACGGTATTTGTTCCAGAAGGAATATTTCATTTTGAAACAAAATGCGGCCATTTATTTCAGATATAAACACTGAATAATGTCATTCAGCCGCACTTTTAAGGTGAGTCAGTTTAGTTAAATGTAAATTAGAAAAGATTTTTCCTTACAGGTCTTATAAATTAGACTCTAAGTAATGTAAGAATTTTGTAGTTCTCAAAAACAGAAATTTTGGAGACTTAAGATTTTAATATATGATGCCTTTTCATTGGCAAATTTTACCTACGTTCCGCTTAGCAATTTTTCCACTTAATTCTGACACACCAATTCTTCACAAGGCGAGGAAGAAAGAAACTGCAATAAGGCATTTTAATATAAATCATCATTTGCATGTTAGAGGAGCCTCAGTACATAAAACTTTTCCCTCTTTCTGAAGATTTTGGCTTCAAATTCTGAATGAAAATTCAAGAGAAACGTCAAGATTCTACCAACACCAAACTTTATTAGCGTCGTCAAAAGCAGACTTATCAAGCTCAGACTAATATTTTTTTCCCCTTATTCGTAATATCGGTTGGACCAATATTCAGTTAAACATATTTTAGTGTGTATTTTACTGAAGATTTAACGGACATTTGGGCCAATCATTACGTATATAACTCTCGTTTCTACCACAGAATATCACTGCATGACGTAAAATATAGTAGAAGAATTCCAGGCTATCAAAAAGAAATACGAATTCCACTGATGTAAAAAAAACTGGTTAGAATGCGTTTGGGGTAAAACCTGTGTGTATTGCCATTTAGAGTCTTAGAGTTAGTCTACTTTTTTGCTCCCATTACTGTATGTCAGCCCGCATGTCTGTGCTAGGATTTCTGACCAAATGGGTAGGAAAAGACTCCGTGGAGTAGCAAGCTTGCTTCGGCCGACATCATCCTATTAGTTCACCCGAACGCACACGTGAGACTAGAGCCTTCATTCTCTCCCTGTAGCCGGCTCTTCTCTATCGTTACGTTCCGAGATGAGTACTTCTGTTTTCCTGTTAAATATTCCACGTACTTTTGTAATGATCCTTTATGAGGTAAGGAAAGAGAAGATATAGAAAATAAAGCAAAATTTCTTGAAAAAGAAACTTTTCGGTGGCAGTGTCAAGGAAATCAGCCTCTCCCCACAAACAGCTAAAAACATCTAAGAAGATAGTTTCAAAAAAGTAATACCCGAAATTCAAAGAAGGAAAAAGGAGCGCTAGATAACTTTTTTTTGTAAAATAAATTAATACAAATATCTTTTACGATTTTTTAGGCTTTGGTGCTTGAACGCAATGTAGGAATTAATTTTTTATGAAATTATCCTGGCCAAATTATTGAAATTTCCGAGACCAGAGCTGTGAAGATCTGTAATGAACGTGCAAATAAATGATAACTTACATTTGACTTCCGTATGCCAGACAGTATCTAACAGGAAGAAGAATTCGAGGATGAGACGTAGATGACTTTACTTAGAATAGTGTCCCTTACTGGGGTTTTGTGTTGATGAAAAGGTACCTTCGGCGACTGCCAGCACATGAGGTATCTGACCATACCTTTCTTCATTACGGTCTAGCGCCAAATCGAAGCCCGTCTTATGAGACCGAATTGAGTTGCTACAACTCTTCTGAAGTACAGGATTACTCTACCACGAATGACAATCTTACAAATATTAACACATTCACATTACATTTCTACAGAAATCTGTATCTTTATGCAAATTGGTTTAAAGATCCCTTAAGCTTCTTCTTTTTAAAAATGTAAATTTTTAACACTTTATTTAAATGCTTATTCTTTTACATAAACCTATATATATATATATATATGTATGTGTGTGTGTGTGTGTGTGTGCGCGCGCACATACATACACACACACACACACACACACACACACACACACACACACACACACTGCAGATTCATCTTCGGAACGAAATTTGTAACCAGTTAATTCCAAGATATTCCGACTGCAGTTCAAACAATTTTAAAAAAAGGCAATTTGACGCATTTTAATATGATACTCTGTTCCTTTAATGCATAAAAGAAGACGAATGGCATTCTGTCCTATTTTTAATATGATAATAATAGAGAAATATATGGAAAAACGTTAGTTCTATTATATGGTGAAAAATATATGAACCACAGGAAAGTTTACAACTGAGTAGAAAAAATCTAATTAGAATAGATAATATTTGAAGAAAAGCATTCTTGACAGCCACTGAGTGTAATACGAGATAAGGTCAAATTGAAGAGCAATCAGAGTAACCGGAACAATCGAAGTATCAACAATGATGAAAATATATCTTAAAAAGATCAGTTCCGAAAAAATAGGCGCTACAATGGTTCAAAATCCGACCAAAATGCGTATCATTCTGATAAAAACACAAAAGTGTGTGTAGAAGTGGCATTAAGAAGAGAAAATCAATGCGGTTAAGATAAAATTATTTTTGTTGAAAATGATACAGTTTAAATGAGATTTACCTTATTTTGGTTAATGTTTACGTATATATATACACGAATACAAGCAATTGTACAAAATAGGAGAACAAGAAGAATGAGCGAAATATTGACGATTCAAGATCATGGTATTGAAGTTGATAAGGGTTTAAGATGTTTGGGGACTCTAAACAATAATATCGATTATGAAATTTTAGAAATCAAAACTAGAATCCTAGCTGCTAATAACATCTATTCCTCTCTGCAAACTATATTTAGGTCAAAACAAATTTTCCAAAATAATAAAAGAAGATTATATAAAACATTAATTAAGACAGTACTGTGTTATGGAAGTGTAACCTGGACCCTAACACAAATGAGAGAACAAATGCTATGTACATTTGGAAGGAAAATATTAGAAGAATTTACGGCCAAATACAAGACAAAGAACGTTGGCCTCCTAAACACAGTAGTGAAATTTAGAATTTATACAAAGACGTGAACGTCGTGGACGATATTAAAATTAGAAAACTAGGATGGGCGGGTTATAACAATAGAAGATGAAGGGTTGCCAGAAGAGGTTCTTAACAGAAACTTCATAATACAAGGCCAATGGTAAAAACAAGAATAAGACGGGAAGACGTCGTCCGGAGAGATACGTTAGAGATCCTAGGAAAAGGAGGATTAAGGAGAAGAGCAGAAGCGTGAGAAGAACCGAGGCGTCTTCTGAGGGAGGCCAGGGGCTGTGGCACCATAAATGGAATGGAATGAACGAGTACATGACAGCTGGTATTTAATTCCTGGAATTATTAAATTCTTAATTTCAACATGTAAATCATTCATTGTGACTGTCCAATAAACCAACACTAACGTGTTAACACACTGCATTCATAAATTTGTACACAACTTGTAAGCCTACTTACGCTTTTGAATCCTTTCGGTCATTCATACTGCGCACACAAAACTGCAGTTTCATAAATGCTGTAGTTTGAACTGGGTTGTACAAGGCATATATACATTATACTGAACAGGCATTTCCTATTTCAGTATTTCCCTAGACTCTCATTTCCACTCACATTTTAGCCTAGGAGGAGTGAGGGGAAGTAAGGGTCATAACAATGTTGGTGACACTGAAGATGACGTCGACAGACAAAACGGAAGTGATGTAGTCAGAATCCAAACAGAGCTGTTTAATGTAAGAATGACACCAGTCTTTGATCACTAAGGTTGACGTCAGTATATTATTTAGGTTATGTTTTGAACCTTACTGGATACTGGCAGCGATCCCTTTCTATACCTTTCGACCCATGTGTGTACTGATGCATATGTTATAGACAAAGTTGTCCTTGCCTCGGAGATTGTGCAACTCACACATGCGTGAACCATGATGGCAACACGCGCTTGACCCTAGAACTATGAGGAGATAGTTCATGCATCAGCAAGTTTTCACACTAGGAAGTGTAGCATTTCAGTTACGCCCTGTAGCATAGTCTGCGATCTGATGTCCCGGATATTCTGGGACAACTCTCGATTTAAGCAAGATGTTGCAATACGCGACAAAATGGAACAGAATAAACACAAACTTTCAACAAACAAATAATCTATAAATCCAAAGCGGCATTAATGCGTAAATAGAAGAGTATTTCGCCAACCACTATAGTTAGGTCCAATGTTTCTAAAAAAAAAAAAAATTTGGCTAGATAAACATCCAGCGGCTGTTCGTATTCATAAAAGTCTAAGTAACACAAAATTCGATAAGGCTGAATGAAAGAGTCGAGTTGGGAAACCTAGACTTCCACGTAAGTATACTATTTTTAACAGGTGTTTCAGGCATTTTTCTGTAGATATGGACTAAATCTGACTGGCAATTTTAGACCCAAAAAATTCGGAAAAGCTCATAATTACTTTCATATGTACACAAACTGAAAAGCGCGAGATACATAAACCGAATAGCACGGTCGATAGAAGTACATAAGCACGTAAAACATAAAATACTTTTCACAACCCGCAAAATCGCGTCTGGAAATATGTTTCTGTATCAGTGCAGCACTGGAAAGAGAGGTCAAGAAACAGGGCCGACTGGGAGAAATCCATTAAGGAGGCGAAGGTACTCACTGGACTGTAGTGGAATTCAGAAGAAGATTAGTTCAGTGCAACACATTTACCTTGTAATATAAATGTCGGAGGAACCCGCTTAAATATAGTCAGAACATGGCCAGCTGATTTTATGAATATTCAAGGTTCAACTTAAATTAATTTTAATAAATTCGAACAAAAATAATGAGTTAAGACGAGGAGAATTTGTAGCATATTTGGCGAAACAAATGCGTTATCACTATTGCTGGAAGGCCTTAGAATAGATAGTATTTAGAAGCAGGAAGGCAGGGAAGAGAGTGCAGTATTAAAAGGTATGCCAGAGAAGTGGGTTGCGCAGTTACGAAACCAACTGATCCAGCTGACAATAAGGTAAATGACTGTTGTATGGAATTATGATGTACTGTCTGTTGTCATTGAAGTGGAAATAGAGTAACAAGGGATTAAAATTATATGAGAGAATATGGCGATATTCAGACTTATTGTACTCGTTCAAGAAAATGGATGGAAACATGTTTCGGAGAGGGATGATACTTATGTACAGGGGTGCTGATAAGTCCTTAGCCCGACCAGGAAGGAAACAAGCTAATGTTTCTGTCAGAATGGCGTGAATTTCCTTCGGCGCCTTGCCTTGCAGGAAAGAAAAACTTGATAACAGCTCGCGTCTCGATGTTGTTGAGATCGCGCGCGTCGCTGAAATCCTTCCGAGCTTGTTTCCTTCCTGGTCGGGCTAAGGACTTATCAGCACCCCGGCAGGTAGCAGACTTATATGTTTTTAGAAAATATATCTGACACGTAAATATTGTATTAATGAACTACAAAGTTACCTAAAATTGTAGGTGGCATCAGGCTTGGAACACCCTAGATTCTAAAGACGTAGGTTTATTGCGGCTTTTATTTAGTTTCGAAATTAGAATCACATTTTACGTATGAGATAGATCGTGTGTTATTTTATACAAATATCAATAGAATTTCGCCGCTTTATATCTTCGAAAAAAAACTCAGATATTAACAAATTGAGATTATCGCTATTTCGGACTGCAAATCTCTTGCAAATCTGGAAGAAACATTTGTATTTGTACTTCATTTCTTTGGTACTAACTTTTTCGGATGAGCGTTTGAAGTCCATCCACGTCACGAATAGAGATTTTTTGTGTTTCTCTGTGCGTATTTGCGTGGGGACTATGTTCAGCAACTGGAGTGAAGATTTTTTTTCTCTTATTAAGATATTGTACATGATACCGATTAAAAATCACTTCTATCAAAGCCGGAAATTTTTTCTGATCAAGGCGCCGATAATATTATGTAACACATGATACGTTACATTGACGATACCTGTAAAATAATGGTGCGCGAATCGTAAATTCAGCCCTTGCTCAAATGGAAATTCAGCAAAGGAAGTAAGTTAATATCATTACCTTATCCATTATGTTATCCAGACTAACCATAAGAAGGGAATGAAGATTTTTCACTTTAAAGAGATTGGAGAGTTGTTATATGTAATGTGGGGGTTAAGAAAAAAGGGAGGAGGGGTTGAACAGAGCATAACGACTGTGCTTCTATTCTCTCTAACGGCCGATTGGTTCGAAAATCGTGGGGGATGATTAATGCCACGTGAGTGCCACACGTTCCTCCCTATGAAAACCCTAAACACGAGATCAGGGAGGACCGTTTTAAAATGGAAAGGGTGTAGAAGCGGTTATATTCTTCTCCCCTGTCCGATGTTCCTCCCTTCAACCGTCTCTACACCCCCTACAGACCCTATATTACATCCTCAACCGTATGTGCACCCATTCTTTACATGCGACACCCACTTTTCAATCCCACTACTACTTTTTGCAACGATGGGATTGAAAATAGGGGTTGGTTTCAGACAACGGAATGCCTATATCTATGCATGCTCACTAAATAAATACGACAGCGAGGGAAGTGGTGGCACACTTTAAATATTGCCATGGGTATAATTGAATTTGTTTGGGAGAATTATTCTAGACCCACACACTCACACTGAGTTTAAGTACCATGCACTGTCAAACCAATTTTCGTAGCTTATTAGTGACAATTAACCCACATTACAACCACCAGGCAGAATAATTTTGAATAATTACTGGAAAGGATGGCACACAATAACAGACGCTGCAGATCGATTTGAGTAAGTGTACTCTGCAGATTAAGGATGCAAATAATGACTGTAATTACATACATAACACGCGTATCACTTTTTTTAAGTTAACAAAGTTGTTCATTGTCCTATACAATGTTACTCATCCCTTCATAGGGCAGGCTACTGAGCAACAGGAAGGATACACCAAACATAAGGTTTTACTTTGTGTTTCCGCAAGGCTTTATTATTGTTGCAAACAGTGCATATTGTGTTGTATAAACAACATATTTAAGCAGTCCTAGTAGGTTTAAACGCGGAATTTTTAGTGCGCACAAAGATTAAAAATTGACATTATTTTCTTCATGAAGTTTGAAAACAAAGCAACAAAACTATTTTAACAACAAATATGACACTTATATGTGCATACATAGTGATTTTGTAAGGTGGTAGTATCGGTCATTGTGAGTAAAAGTGTTCATATGAATGTGTATAATTCTGAATGGTTACTGAAATAGAGCTGTTTGAATCTCAAGCCCCAGCTCTCTTAGATTTTTCTTTGGGGAGATGAATGAAGAGCGAAGTTTACAAAAGAAGTATGAATACGCGACACGATTTGCTCGCTCGCATTTTGGATGCAGTTGCCCGCATAAAGGGGCGTGAAGATCAATTCAGACAAAAAAAAGAAGGAAAAGGACTATCTTCGCACACAAGTTGCAAAGTGCACTAACGTTGACAGTTTGATTTTTGAACAGTTATTGTAAACTCTAACCAACGTGTCATTTCTGTGTACGAAATGTGTCATTTGAACATTACATTAAAATTAAAATACAACTAAGATTAAGTAATCTTAATAATTGACCAACTTAATGCACAAATCCTTGTTTTATAATAAGTTTATTACATTCCTCTACATGTTTCGAGCACTCTTGTGCTCATCATCCTCAGGAGGTCAAATTGTATTAGACAGCATCAGGTATCGTCACACTCTGTAGGTGGCCGTTCGGTGCACAGGTTAAGAGAGTCCTCTCTCAACCTCTGCACTGGACGGCCACCTACAGCGTGTGACGATACCAGATGCTGTATAATACAATTTGACCTCCTGAGGATGATGAACACAAGAGTGCTCGAAACATGTACAGGAATACAATAAACATATTATAAAACAAGAACTTGTGCATTAAGTTGGTCAGTTGCTAAGATTATACTGAGAGGCACGGTCAGCAAAACATAAAAAAATAGGGGTAAGTAATTTTTCTCTCTCTTTATTACTATACACAACCCCTTTGTATTTGTAGATCCAAACAGCTCTCTATCTCGGTAGCTAATCAGAATGAGACACATGTTCATACAAACTTCTTTTCTTATAATGATCGATATTGTCACCTCCCCCGATACTGACCATTCTTCTTGAATTACCCTGTATACATATTTTCCTAAACGTCGCTGTGTCGAGATAATGAAGAAATTTAATGTTTACTTTTACTTGCGAAAAAATGATTATGAAATGTTAAGTGCAGTGGCCAGATGATCGTTTACCCCTCCTCTCCCTGCGACACAATAATCGCCTTCATCCACAATTACTAGCACAGTTAATCCCAGAGTTCTCGGGATGCTACCTTCCATAGGAAGAATTACATCCAGTGGGAAATAATACATAAGAAATTATAGAAACCTCTACGTTTTTGGCGGCGGGGTGGGGGGGCGGTGGTGTTTGCTGATCCACGGTACGATATGAGACACAGGTTCCGCGAGGATCTTATATACACTTCTGATTAGGTGTGCAATGTTAACGATACACAAAAATTTGAAAAATTCTTGTAACCCCTCATTTTTAACTTTCCGCTTGTTTTTGGTTTCACCTGAATATGAACATGATCTAGGTAAAGTGACTTTTACCCCGCCTGTACGTAAAAAAATATATTGTATAAAATATGCAATTTTGTTCGTTTGTTGTAAAAGACGCTGAAAAAAAACTTGCTAGGAATTTAATCATTTAAAGAATAAACGTGTCTGTTTTATATACGGACTAAGTGCGAACCGCGCAGTAAACACTCCCAAGCTCGGTTATACAAAACCAATCTGCTAAGTTTGGGCAAGCAAAGGTCGCTGTTTATTATGAGATCGTACAAAACACATAAACGCAATGTTAGCACCACGTAGAATTTTTGAATTTTAAACTTTGTTGTACCTAAAGTAATCGCTAGGCTTTAAAAGGTTAAGCGTACCTTTCAGACACACAGATTTCTTTTCATTTCAAAACAGAAGGCTATCATTTTAAGGTAAATCCAATTCTTAACCATACTGATTCATAACAGGGCCTAAAGACTAGTTTGCAAAGGCTTTGAATCTTCTTTTCAATGCAGCCCATGAACCTCCCACATATATGTATGAAATTTAATACTAGGTACTTTAAATACAACTTATCTGTCAGGCAACTCCGATGTTTAGCTTGGTGACCCATAATCATTTTAGCTTACTTAAGACCATAAATTCATACACAGTCGGCAGGCAGGCTTAAGAAGGTCAGAGTATTCCCTGTGCTCGCCCTGAAGTATACACGAGAATGGAATTGTAGATCTAACCATTGCTAACTTGGTCAGTATATTGTGGGAGAGGTCAGCCTTACATCTCGGCCCCTTTATCGCAGGCTATCGTGGGTATCCTTGGTACAGGAGACTGTGCGGCAAGTACAGCCCGTTTAGATCCGTTGGATTTTTTTATTGCAGTATTTCAGTACAACGTTAAAAAATACAACCTTAAGATGTATGTGAGAATTCTCTTTATTTTGGTTTAGACAACTAGGTTGGCAGAACCTCAGACTCTATAGGTTAACAGGGCAATTAAGAAGCAAATAATTTGTCTAGACTTGAAAAAAAAACGATTCTTGAGTAGACAGATCTACTATCCCGTCATTTCCCTGGACGAACTGAGGAAAACCACAAAAATCCCATCCGTGTTAATCTACATTCTGGTTGATGCAGCAATTCAAATCAAATTTGTTACTTGAGTTTCAGGTGTATATTTATGGATGTGCCTGGTAGCACCAAGATTTTGACAGCGCAAATCCATTATTTACGTTAGTAAGCTGAAGTTCATCTACAGTATTTAGTATGTTCCAATAAGTTATAATATCACATAACATTTATGTACAAAAAATATTTCTATTTATAACTCCTCCTGGTCGGGATATAAACCGGATACCTCGTAAACGCAAACCAAAACCTTTACCACCTAAGCCACGTTACTCTGCAGGGTACGTTTAAAACGTATCTTACACCCACTTCATGAATGAACCTTTCTGAAACAGAGGGTGAGGAGTTCCACTTAGGCGCTGACGTATCTAGGCACCATGCCGCTACAACAGAAATCAATCCTGCACCTCGCCTCGTCACAGAGGCGCCCCCAGGTTCCTCTGTTTATCTCAATCCATTATTCAGGCCACGTTTTCAATCGACTCCACCCGCCTCCAGGACTAGTGTGTGTGCAGGTACCGCTACAGCCCCTGGAATTGAATCACGGAGCATTCAAATAGCCTAGAATTCATCGCGCTATGTACCAGTGTTCCCCATGCGGTGGAACTGAAGAAAATTGAACTTCAATCAATAGAGAGAAAGAGAGAAATATATTCTTTGAAGGACATTGATTATGTCCGATTCATTACACCACATTTTGCTTGGTTGTTGTCCATTGTCCATACAGCGTGTGCTTGTATATATATATATATATGTGTGTGTGTGTGTGTGTGTGCGTGAGTGTGTATGTGTGTGTAATATGGGATACCGTTCATAACTGCTTGCCAC
>Ga0136643_10012183_pt1 | contig 12789 bp, 9 predicted proteins | sample TergutLab28metaG_FD_96883 | JGI IMG/M metagenome (GOLD analysis project Ga0136643, IMG submission 96883) | Labiotermes labralis P1 segment gut microbial communities from Petit-Saut dam, French Guiana - Lab288 P1 (version 3) (version 3) | ecosystem: Host-associated > Arthropoda: Insects >...
CTGTCGGTATAGTTCGCGAGCGGACTAAGGCCACGGAGTTTAGTTTAGTTTAGTTTCTCTCTTCTTCTTCATCATCATCATCGTCATCATAATCATCATCCAGCTTCTTTTTGATGGGAAACTTCTACTGCCATGTATACATTTTGTTAAGCCTAGGACCACACTGTCAATAATTCCGATCTTGTTTTCTGTCTCATAAACTTAAAAAAAACAGCAGATAACAACAGTTTTACTAGTAAGGAATATGATTTAAACCTAGCACCAGGTGTTTAGTGCAATGTTGGTAATAGAACATTTTTTTCTAGTCACTTCTGAAGCACTTTTTTTTAACAAGTCTTGAATTATTTGCATCGCATATGTTGAGTAATAGGGAATTTTTATTTTGGAATTAGTTTTTTCCTCCTTTTCTGCCATGTAGACGTTCGTGATGTATCCAACAACCTAGCGAACAAAAGAACAAACAAACGAAGCAAGCAACCAAAACTCTTACAAACCAACTCCATGGAGCAGAGTTCTTTTTGAGGATCTAAAAAAAGTCTTTGAAATTTCACATATCTTATGAAACCCGGAATATTGTTACCGCTTTCAGAATTTTACGCCATTTTCTATTGTCCTGGTACAAAGAATGCATTCCACGCCAATCCAAAACGACATGTCATTCATTTGCGACAACAGTGTCATAACTCAAAATATGTGATTTTCCAGGAGAAAATTTTAAAGGTTTTGAAGTTCTATAACGTCTGTGAGTGCAACGACGACACAGCTGATCTCTAGCGGCGAGTTTTGCAAACTGCGTTATGACACTATACTTGGTTACAGTGCATCTGCAAACGTTTCTTTCTATACCAATAACTAAAAAATGCCAAATATTGAGGAACTCGTGTCGCAAATGAGGGATATGTCATTTTACCCGGAACGCAATATGTCGTTTTACCTTGAACAATTTTCCATTGATGAAGCTTGCATTTATATCGTATTGCTGAGAGTTGTATAGCTTTCTGTGTGCTTCAGATATAAACGTAAATTTGTACACTTAATTTCGATAAAAATGTAATATACTAATAGTAAAAATTTGCAGTTCAATTAAATTATTGTTACAGTATTTTCAATGAAAAATATATCACCTTTTTACTAACCATATGATTTTATGGTAAACATAATATAATATCGAGGTTAACATTAATATTCTTTTTAGACGTTTGGAAAATTTACAAAAAAATTAAGCGTCAACCCTGGGATAAAACGGTTAAGCAGATTGCTATCAAGGCAGTAAAAACATAGGAAATTCGTTGGCTGCTGGCCTCAAAATGTTTGGCGTTCCACAGGCTACACTTCGTAGGCGAGACACGAACAAAAACAAAAACAAAAACAAAAGGCCTAGACCGTTTTCGAGCTACATTTGTTGAGACCTTAGAACGGGAACTTTTTTTTCGTTACTTGAAACTTCTGGAGTCATGTTTGTTTGGTTTGACATGTCCAGAAGTAAGAGAGCTTGCTTATCAGTTAGCTGAAAGAAAAGGAATAGAACGTAGGCTCAGCCGTGAAAACAATGGCTGGATGGGACTGGATAGTTGGCTTTAAAAACCGAAATCCTGATATTTGCTTCAGGAAACCAGAGGCTACTTCAGCAGCCCGAAACGTGGCTTTCAATGAGCCTCACGTAACAATATTATTTAACGTGTATGAAGGTATCCAAAAGAAATACAACATATCACCTACTAGAATATGCAGTGTGGACTATCTAATTTATACACCGTTCAGAAAACACAACAGATACTGGCAGAAACTGGAAGAAAACAGGTTGGTCTTTGGACACGTGCAGACAGGGTGATAAACGTGACTGTGGTCTGCTGCTTGAATCCATATGAACATTATATTCCACCAGCTTTGACTTTCCCACTTAAAAACTGGAAAAATGAGCTCATTTACAACGCTGCTGCAGGAAAATTAGGAATTCCCCATGAAACCGGGTGGATGACAGGTGAGGTATTTTTACAATGGCTGAAGCATTTTTCATCCTTTGCGAAACACAGTCAGGAAGAAAGAATCCTTCTCATTGTTGACGGACACACCGGCCACAAGAATCTTTATGTACTTTCTTTTGCAAAAGAAAATGTAATGTGATATTGTGTCCAACACCTCACTGTACACATCGACTTCAACCGATCGATGTGTCACTTTATGGACCACTGAAAACATAATACTACAAAGAAATTTCGAAGTGGCTGAAGGCAAATCCTGGAAGAACGGCTATACACTACCAGACCAGTTCACATTTTGCCATTATATGTGGGAAATTAGCAGAAACTACAAATACTGCAAGTCGTTGCAAGAATACTGGAATTTGGCTAGTTAAAGCAGATATATTTGAAGACTTCTTGTTTGCTGCTGCAGAGACCACCAATTAGCCTATCCTTAACCTAAATGAAGACAAGCACTCCAATTCGAGAGCTCGTAAGGATGTCCCATTCTCTCCTTCTGCACTTTCTGAAGCGGAAAAATGTGAAAAAACAAGCATGCTAAGCACAGACCAAGAGATAATCGACGTACATTGCCAATCAATAGTCACATAAAAGGGCGGAGGGGGGGGGGTATATATGTGCAAATCCAAATGATTTCTGCAGTTCCTATGGCGATCTCAGATGCGAAAAAAAAAAAAAACGGAGAGAACATAATCATGGATCTGTTGTATTAACCTGCAGTCCCTACGTACAGAAATTAAAGAAATATGCCATAAGAAAGAATGAACTGGAGTTGAAAAGTGTAGAAGACAAGTGTGTAGAAGGTCACAGTTACACTCAGAAGACACTGTTCAAGACAAACCTTTCGACGACAGAGAAGACAACCCTTGTTTGTACTGTAACGGGCTGTTCTCCTCTTCAAAGCCTGGAGAATCTTGGATTCGGTGTGATGAATGCAAGTTGTTTGGCACATTGACTGTGTGTTGGAGTTCCAGAAAGAGAGACAACGTTTTTCTGTGACGTATGCAAATGAAAGAGGAAAGCAAAGGGAGAAACATCATGTTCACTCTGTCATGATATGTAGGCCTAAAATCCCTGTGTTCAAAATGTCGCTCTTACATGCCAATAAAATACACAGCTACATCTATAAATACAATTTTCTTCGGTTTTTCAGTGCCCATGTCATTTACCCTGACTTACTTACTTACTTACTTACTCCATGGAGCAGAGTGCTTCTTGAGAAGCTTTTCAGCTAGTCAAGAAGTTCCCCGCATTTTATGGAATCCGAAGTTACTTGTATGCAGTATTGCTGTATTTCCCATCGTCGATATAATATTGTTTGTTCTGTCGCACTTGAAATAAATACAGGTGCACCAGGTAGGAAAGAAACAGAGCACAGTTTGTTGTCATCTGCGCCACGAACTGGCGTTCATGTTATTGTGAACAGCCCTTTTTCCGGTCTTCGCCAGGGCTGGAATCCAAACGTATTATGCGAGTACTTACAACGTGCCGAAAATGTAAGATGATTAACATTAATGCCAATATTCAATACCCTAAATTTGCCCCTATACGAGAGGGGACCAAAAAATTCCCGGGATTGTTAAAAAAATATTTAAAATATTAGTAAAATTTTGAAACTTCAGTCCCCTGCAAAGTACTCCCGTGCGACTGGATGCAGCGATCCCAGCGCTGCTTCCATTGCTGGAAACATTTTCTAAAATCTTCAACAGCAACGCTGTCAAGGGCCGCCAGCGCTCTCGTTGAACCTCTGCAACGTAAGCAAAACGCGCACGCAAGCTGGGATTCTTGGTTCGAATCCCGCCGTGGGCGCGGTTGCTTTTCTCTTGTGAGTGTTGTCTTTTTGCAGGTACAAGTGTCCTCGTCGGTCGCTGATCAGTCATCCAGAGGAGTCTTACCGAGAGTGGTGTGTCCAATGAGTGTCATCGTGAAGCTCCGTAAGGTGAGGCCATTGGATCGAAGAGTCACAGGTAAGGAAGACATGTTTCGAAGAATGGACGATATTCAACCTGTTAATATTATCAACTGGATATTTATATCGTCGCTAGAATGGTTTTGTTATTACCTTTCATGGCTTTCTTGTCGTCCACTACGCTAGAAGTGCGTTATTTATGATAACTGAATGTTGATTTCGTACGTCAGACGTTTTAGCGAAACTGTAAAGAGGAGTTAGTGTACAATGTTCAGGTTTACTATAACTTCACGTGCAGTGACGCAGTAAGTCACTTTTCCGTTCAACACGTACGTGAACCTGCACTCAAAATGAGGAAGTAACGATTATATTTATAAGCTGCAACATATTGTTTAACATTTTATTAATTCACATGTGTTCATTTTATTGTGAATTACTTCATGGTTTGAATTTTAAAAATTAATTTATTCCTTATGCATTATTGTCAAAATTAAAAGTGTAGTATTTTTGAAAATGTAATTTCTTCAGCATACGGTACTGTTTTCATCTAATCTGATAAATCCATGCCCGTTACGCAACACAATGAGTGTTATCTGTGTTTTGTGTAACAGGCATGGATTTTCTAAATTTACTCAGTGATTGCAATCTGGTAGCTTTGAGAGCGTCACAGTGATGTGACTGAGGACTCCCTTCTTCTAGGATGTGACACACTATCACTGCGCGTAATCGGCTCCTGACGTTTCGAAGGAACTGTACATTCTTGAGAACGAAGACATTGTGTTTCTTCGAAACGTCGATATTCGATACCACAGCGACGAGGAATCATGTTCCGGAAGAACGGATTCCTCGATTATATATTCACAAAAAAATGTAACTACCTTAATGGCATTACAAATTATCAGAGAAATATTTCCAAACGTTGGGAGACTGATCTGGCGGCAAACAACACGGCAGCGTATTGGAGGGTCTTGAGGACCACAATGAAATGCAGCCACATCCGACAGTCCAGGCGACTACAGGCTTAACCCAAGAGACCAGCCCACATACTGCAGTAAATTTATGTTTCTCACCGGTTACATGGCTTACATCTGGCGGCCCTGATGCACTTCATGTCTTCAAACTTTAGGGTTAACAAAACAGGTAATATAATTATACAGGAACTTTGAGGCGCTTTCGCGTAACCATTTTTGCCGTGGAAAATCCATAAGTATTACATATTCTGAGTGTGTGTGTGTGTGTGTGTGTGTGCAGCCTTACTTATCCAGCATGCAAAGCGCAGACGAAGTATTATATTTTCATCCGTGTCTTGGCCGGCTGTACCATATTCATCCACATCATCTCATAAATTGCACGATTTTCTGAAACGTCATTGAATTTAAAATGCGTGTTTTGGTATTTTATACAACTTTATCTGAAACATTTTTTATTCTATGGAGAATATAGGGAAATGCTACCACAAATTTACGTAAGTCTTCTTGTAGAGCACCCGTTATTCCTGTCAAGTTTTAGTGCAACTTGAATTTTCTCAAAATATTTTCGAAAAATTCTCAAATATAAAATTTCATGAAAATCCGTCTACTGGGATCCGAGTTCCATGCTCACGGACAGATAGACGAACGTGAAATTAATAGCTGCTTTTTGCAATTTTTCGAAAGGGCCTAAAAATTGTAAGTGAAACTGAATAACGAATGTGTGTATGTATGTGTGTGTGTGTGCAAAATGAAGAAGTCTTGATCTCTTAATTGGTAGCCTTACTCTGCGGTGTTGCTTGTAACGTAGTAGAGCTAAGTTTGAAATGGTTGCTGTCCACTGGTTTGAAAATGGAAGCAGAGTTGTTTAAAATCAGATGAAAATATGTAAACACTTCAACATACTTTCTTAGTGGGAGTAAACTGAAAACAGTTTGCAACATTTGTTAATGTCTCATTGATATTGAGTGATAATCATTCCAAACAAACTGTGCCGGCCCGGATCACGTGGACGCCCTTGGCAGGCTAATAATTTAGTGCCCCTTAAGACCAATATTTTAAAACTTTTTTCGGCGTGGGACAGGGCTGGCGAAAATTTTTGAGAGTGCGTCCCGAAATTGCGGATAATTTTGTGAGAAATTTTTTCGCGTGGGGAAATCTGAGTTTACTATCACAACATTTTCTGTTATTCCAGCGATGTCTTATAGCCTCTTATAATCTTATAATTTGGCGCCCGGGCTGCGGCCCAGCTGGCCCGCCCCTTATTCCGGCCTTGCAAACAAAACAAGGTCTTGCACAGCCCAGACGGCTGTCTTGTTTCCATAAATGCGGAATGCGTAACTGCTTTCTTGTAACGTTGAATATTGTAATACTAATTTTTATTATGAATCGCTTTGTGTTTAGCATTTTTCCTAAAATTCCGGGGGTTTGTAGGAGTTGAAGTTTCGAAGAAAATATCTTGTTGTTTTCCTTAGCACTTAGAGATAGTTGCTGGGATGCTACTTCTAAAACAGTGTGCGACCACTTCTAGTAACATCATTCGCGACTACATTAATATTTGGTGGATGCAAAAGAAATGTCCACCAGTTTTCTGGCGCCAGGTATGTAAAATTTGGAGTGATATAAACCAAATTTAAAACATCTCAGAATTCATGGGTCGATAAAAAGCACCATGCTAAAGAGGGGCTCACACAACACTTTGTGACGTGTACACTGATAGTCACAGCGAGTAAAGTGTTAAAGACAATACGCCTGTTTACATTCTTTATAATTTAATGAAAGCAAACAACTTTTCACTTAAGTACAGTGCAGTTTTTTTCCACTATTGCACCCTTTCCAAAGGTGACATTATTATAACCTACGGATACAATAATGCCCTTTGTAACTTTGCAACATGTCACTCTTTACTAACATTTGAAAGGAAATACATGTTTCGTAATTTTATACATAGAACGCACTAAATGTAAGAAAATCAATACGCATTAACAGTTGTAAAGGCGGTTACACCGTGGAGCAGTTGATTGAGACACTGCGCTACAAGCTGGAAGGTCGTGTGTTCGATTCCCGATGGATTCATATGGATTTTTTTATTGTAAATTGGGTGTTTTCATTGACTTAATCCCTCCGGCCGCACCATGATTCTGGGATGGACTCATCCTCTAACGTAAATGATTACGAGGAGTATCTCCTGGGAGGTAAAGGCGGCCAGTGCGTAGAGCTGACAACCTTGTCAACTTTATGCGCCGATTGTCCGGAAATTTTGGGAGCCCCAATCACCTGGAGCCCCAAGGGCCTGTCCAGGCTTGTACAGATATAGCTTTAGCTTTTGCATTTGTAATGGTGCACTGTGTAAAGCAGAAAATGACTTTCGAAGAAGATGCTGGCTTTATTGTAGCCACTTGCCCTGTGTACAGCGATACTCTTATCTTAATTCTGTGTGTCAAATAGTTATTCTGTAATGAGCTGATAAGAATTTTGGCGAGTTTAGGTAATTCCTGAGACGGGGTGATAAAATTCTGTACTAGACGAAGTAATAAAATGGTTACTGTATTGCGAAGAGCAGTTAAGTATTCTTCTGTGCGTTAGATTAAAATGCAACAAGAGAGGCAATGTACGTATTACGTAAGATTGAGGCGCTTTCACCTAACCGTTGTTTTAGTGGAAAAAGAAAAATATTAAATATTATGTTTCTGTCTGTATTCTTTCCTTAGTTATCCGGTATGCAAATCGCATCTTTTCTGTACCGCATTATATTGTCTTTGTGGCCTGTCTGGCTGTGCCATATTTTTTTAACATTATCTCAAAAATGGTAGGATTTTTGGAAGAAAATATATTGAACATGATATATGTGTTTTGATTCTGTCTCAAAGTTCAGCGGGATATTATCATAAATGTACGTATGTCTTCATGTAAGGTGCCCGTCCTTCTTGCCAGATTTTAATCAAAACTTAGAATTTTTCTGTATATTTTAGAAGAATCCCCTAATATCAAATTCTGTGACAATCTTTCGTGTGGGATCCGAGTTTTTCTATGCGGATAGATAGACAGACACGACGAAGGTAATAGTCATTTTTCGCACTTTTGCGAACGCGACTAAGAGCTAATAACGCTGTTAGGCCTAAGCAGATACTTATCAGCACTCTCTGTGTCTGTATTTTGTGTGGGAAGGAGACGAAGACGTGAAGCATTCTGTGACACACTTAACGCCGAAGCGTTTCGTCCTTGATTATTAAGCCACCCCTGGACACTTTTTTTTTTTCAAATTGACAGCGATTATTTCATCGTAAGTGCCACGTCACTGCAGTTGTTACAAATGAAATGACTTTATATACCACGTCTTGAAACATAGGTACCAGAGCAGTTGAAGAACTTCCATACTGCATATGGCAGTTCTGGCTTAATATCCACCTAGTTTTAAATATAATATATTGTAACGCCCACGGAACAGTTGATGTCTTTTAAAGTGCTTACTTTATTAGTTTAAAAGCAACACAATACTTGTTAGAAATTACTAACTTATGTCGGGAAAGGAATCAATCCGTTAAGAACAAGTTGGGAGTGCAGAACTTTGTTCGAGGAATACAATAGTACCAACAAAATTGGCTACCACACCTGCAGAAAATGGACACAAACAGGACACCCAAACAGGCACTGCATTATACAACATTAGGGAAGAGAAATACAGGACACTCGAGGAAATGTGGAAGAACCAACTTCACCTTGAGCGTTAAGGAACAAGTTGTATGTCTAACCCTTCATAGTTAATTATTATGATGATGAAGATGATGACAACAAGGCAAAACATTCATCTTAGGTTGTGGAAAAATGTTAAAGCTGCTGTTTCTACAGGCGCAAGGTACTTTATTTCTAGATTTTTCAGGTATGGCCTCGTAAGGTATGTAACACTCATGAATTTGTGGAAAAATGAATCATTATTAATCGTTGACGTAAGGACATATTCGAGTTGTGGGGTTAGCACGACATAAGGGAGTGACACGCCATAATTCATAAACTTTATATTCTTGATGAGAGGAGTGACACAAAGATTCGTCGAATAGGGGTTAGTAAGAGACACCTCGTTTCCAAACGTTTATCTGCATCTGGTGCACTATGAAGGAAGTATATAAATACGTATAATTTTAAGCATAGCAGATTTCGTATTATTTCTGAATATCTCTTAACCGTGTGACCTATATAATGAAGGAACAAAAGCAACTGTACACTGCGTCTTTTGCAAAGACGCTCAAAGCTAATAAGTGAAAAATATGTTTTATACCAAAATTCGTAACGTTAATACACCCAAACAGAAAACTTGACGAAATATGTAATTATTTGTAGAATATAAAGCTATTTCAAATGAAATGTCGGTAATCGATTTAGTGGAAGGACGGTATTAACGTTAATCGTATCTGCCCCATCTATCATTTGTATTGTACCGGTTTACACTGCCGTATTCAAAGAGATGTTATGGGAAGTAAAGCGTAAAAAGAGTAGGATATGTTTCAGTTGGACATGCAAACATGTTGCATGAAAGGGGACTCTAAGACTGGCTGACTAAATGCGTGTGCTTTTAACTGACAGTGTCAGGTAAATATCGTTGACCTACAGACGCTCGCGAAATATACATTCCTACAGCTGTAAGGGACTTTTAGGTTCTGGTAGATGTCATTAAACCTCAGATGGTGTCGACATGTACGTACCTTCACCTGTAAGACTCTCTCAGTGTGTGATAGATGTCGTTAATCCTCAAATGATGTCGACATGTACATACTTTCACCTGTAAGACAATCACATTGTGTGATAGATGTCGTTAATTCTCAAATGGTGTCGACATATACATACTTTTACCTGTAAGACATTATCAGTATGTGATAGATGTCGTTAATCCTCAAATGGTGTCGATATATACATACTTTCACCTGTAAGACACTCTCATTGTGTGATAGATGTCGTTATTCCTCAGATAGTGTCGACATGTACATACTTTCACCAGTATGACATTCTTAGTGTGTGATAGATGTTATTCCTCAAATGGTGTCGACATGTACATACTTTCACCTGTAAGACACTCTCAGTTTGTGACATGTTATTCCTCAGATAGTATCGAAATGTACATACTTTCACCTATATGACATTCTTAGTGTCTAATAGATGTCATTAATTCTTATATGATCTCTACAAGAGCGTACTTTCCCCTGCACGATACTCTTAATGTCTACAACAGGGTGTTCATCTAAGACAGTTTGAGATACTTTTAAGATATTGGATGTCTTAAGTCCTTAGTAGAACGTCTATGTTTTCCCTGACACAAAAAATACACTCTTATTCCTCAGGAGGATTTTAAGTCAGAATCGTCAACGACGGGTGTTTGAAAATCCAAAAATGGATACTTTTCCGTTGCTACTTCAGAACCTATAAGTAGATCATAGGATCAACTGTTTGGTAGAATACCCCCCTTTTTATGAATTCATATATATATATATATATATTTATATTACACTTTTTAATATTATCAGAAAATTATCAGAAACCTGTAAAATTGCAATTATGAATCTCACGCCAAAACGTCATAATTGCAACTTAACAACGAAACTCTTATTTCTTTATTATCCAAACACCAGAATTGTGAGAGAGACTATATCTTACTGTGTGTTAGCATTTCGTATGTAATGTGTGTTAGTGGTTACAAAATGAGGCTGTAGACAGTTGTAAGTCTAGGACTTCATAAATCCCTTGGCATTAACTTCATCTCCATTCACATGAGAATCATAGCACTGGAACTTAACTAAAAGGAACAATGAGTTGAAGCGTGGTGATTAATGTGTGGTGTAAAGAATGGCGCAAACTATTACTTTGTTGACATACCGTCAGAGTTTTGTGTGTTGTGTCTAAATGCAGATGATAACATATCTTGAACAATTAACGTAGAGCAAAAATTAAGGAGTAAAGTGAACTTAATTGTGTTGTGGTCGAAACAACTGAGATTCAGCTCCAAGTGGATGGTGACTGTAATTGCGTGAATGGAAAATAGAAGTCAATGTAGTAGTTGCTTTACATTTTGTAATTATCTTTGTTCAAGACAAACAACATTGAATAAATTCTGGCCTGAAGAGTAGAAGATCTGTAAAGAATAGTCAAAATACTTAGTGACCTAGAACTCAGTAAGTACAAACTGCAATAAAATACTCGGTGTTTTCGCATTAAAAGTATAAGCTTTCCAAGTGGGAGGCAGTAGCTGGAGGTTGGAGAAATTTCCATAACATGAGTTTCTTGATCTGTATTTATTACCGAACATTATTTACGTGATCAAACAAAGGAGGTTGAGATGGGCACGATATGTAGCACGTATGCTGGTGAACAGAAATACTTGCAGGAATCTGGTTGGGATATCTGAAGGAAAGAAACCACTTGGACGATGTAGGCGTAGATGGGAGGCTAGTATTAAAGTAGATATTAAAGAAGTGACGTGCGAGAACATGTACTGGGTTCGTCTGAATCAGGATGAAGACGGGTGTTGGGCTGTTGTGATTTAGCTAATGAACATTGGGATGCCAAAAACGCTGGAATAGCTGAGAAAGTTCTTGCTTCTTGAAGTTAGTTAACTGGTTAGTTAGTTTGTGTTTACAGTTGCTATTACTTTTAATCAAGAAGCAAAGGAATATGTGTAAGAAAAATGTATTTCTGCAGTAACAAACGTTAACCCTGGAAGAAACAATGTACGTGGATTTCTAAGCATCATGCTGCAAGGCACGTGACTGGTAAGGAAGTGACGTTTGATACAGTGTTTACGTAGGATTTAGAATGAAATGGATTTTTCCTTTACATGCTACGAAGCCATGCGGGGTAGTGGAGGAGATACGTCTCCACGTATTCCTAACCTAAACACTGGATGGAGAAGTGTGGTCAGCTTCCGAAGTATTTCAGTGCCGTCACACCATCTTCGGAGATCTCATTATCCGTGCTTGCTAAAGTTACACTTTGTTAAAATAGTCAATTATGGTACATCGGTGTGTGATTAAATCGGTGGTGATGTGGCTGCTTATGTTGATAGTGCCCTTGTTGTTGTGTGTATGTCGCACTCTTTGGAAGTAGTACTCCCAAACTGTACACACACCAACAAGAACCTACTGCTATACGCAGCCACATCACCGGCGATTTAATCATACACCGATGTACCATAATTGACTATTTTAACAAAGTGTTACTTTAGCAAGCACGGATAATGCGCTCCCTGAAGATGGTGTGACTGCACTGAAATATGTCGGAACAATTTTAATGTAAATTTTAATATTGTTTTTAGGACAATCACTTGTGCATTCGTTGGTGAATAAAAAACTTTGATAATACCAAGATGCACAGTACGAATGTGGAAAAAAATATTTTTCTACTCTGGAAGTAATAAATAATCAGTCAGATATGGTCCATAGTTACTAAAGATTTCATTATATATATATATATATATCCCTGAGGGGAAAATACCACTTGTAAGACCCAGGCGTAGATGGAAGGATAATACTGAAATGGATATTTAAGAAGTGGGGTGAGGGCATGGACTGAATTGATGTGGCCCAGAACAGGGACACGTGGATGGCTCTTGAGAACGAAAATAAACCTACGGATTCCATAAAATGCGAGGAATTTCTTGGCTTAGATGAGAACCTGTTAGCTTCGCAAGAAGGAATCTGCTGCATTGAGTTAGTTATTTTATTTACTTTCTCGATTTAAGTGTAAAATAATGATGATGTAGGTATGCAATATTCCAGTCTGTGTGCAACTTTTATGTCAGTGACAGTAATCGATTTAACTTAACTCTGTGGCCTTAGTCCGCACGCGAACTATACCGACAGAGCGGCCGCCGCCGGTCGGCGAAGTTAGTGCCAACTTTTGCGGATAGAGGGGTGTCACGTGGTCAGCGCAACGGGTCCCCACA
>Ga0136643_10012186_pt1 | contig 12786 bp, 10 predicted proteins | sample TergutLab28metaG_FD_96883 | JGI IMG/M metagenome (GOLD analysis project Ga0136643, IMG submission 96883) | Labiotermes labralis P1 segment gut microbial communities from Petit-Saut dam, French Guiana - Lab288 P1 (version 3) (version 3) | ecosystem: Host-associated > Arthropoda: Insects >...
GTGGCCCAGTTTAAATGTGGTGATTTTTCCACCTGTGATGCACCTCATCCTGGATGACCCAAAATAATGACCACCCCAGAGATTATTGATCAAATTCATGAGCTAATCTTGGTAGACCGCTGGATTTCAGCTAAATCAATAGCTCAGCAACTGGGCATCTCACATGAGTGGGTTAGGTCCCTCATTCGTGAAGATTTGGACATGAAGAAGCTCTCTGCGAAGTGGATCCCGAAATGTCTGAACACAGATCAAAAACGTCAATGGTGCCAGTCGTCTGAGCAACTTTTGGAATTTTTTCAGCGGGATCCAAATGATCTCCTGTCGTGATTGGCGACCATGGACGAAACCTGGTTATATCACTGACCCAGAGACAAAGCAACAATCAGTGGAGTGGCAGCATAGCGGTTCACCCTGCCCCAAAAAATTCTGAGTGCAAAAATCCACTGGAAAAGTTCTCGCCTCGATTTTTTGGGATCAAAATGGCATCCTCCTCACTGATTATCTTCCAAAGGGCCAAATCATCAATGCGGAGTATTACTCATATCTGCTGCTGCAATTGAAGGACATTTTGAAGGAAAAATGCTGTGGGAAGGTCACCAAGGGGGTCTTGTTCTTGCATGACATTGCCCTGGCTCAGCAGGCACTTGCAACCCAGAAGAAACTGGCCTATCTGGGCTTCCAGTATCTTGATCACCCACCATATTCTCTGGATCTGGCCCCGGCAGACTACCACCTGTTCCCTGGACTGAAAAAACAATTGAAAGGTCACCTTTTTTCTTCTGACACTGAGGTCACTGCTGCCGCGGAGACCTGGTTGGACGAACAAACTTCCAAATTTTTTTGAGTGGCTTGCCAAAGTTAGAGCAACGGGCTAAGAAGTGTATTGAGCTTCGTGGGACTATGCTGAATAAATCCCAAGTTTGGTCATTGTAGCTTGTTTCCTTCCTGGTCGGGCTAAGGACTTATCAGCACCCCCTCAAATGCAAAGTGGCATTCCATGTGTCACGTGACAAAACTGCATGTGACAGCACAGGCCAGCAAGAAGGGCAAGTCAGGACAACCCTGATGAGGAGCAGCTCACAATATCATGCCAACTATTTCCATACAACTTTAACCAAACTCCCCCCACCATATACAATTTCACGAACCTCTCTTTAGCTAGAGTTGTGTTGTTCCATGCAAATGGACAAACAGGTAAAATGAACATACACTGTTTTTTGCAACTCTATGAACATGCCTCACATGGTATGAGTATGAACTTCACAGACCCACTGCCAACCTTTTCATGTTTTCAGAACAGTGCAAATAACACCTGCATCAAAATCTTCTGACAGTCTAAAACCTAAAGCCATTTCAAAGGAGAATTACAACAACAAAGTACACACTCCTTTTAGTGAGTGGAGAAATTCTTTATGTTTAAAAAGGATTCACAATTATCTTAAAACTTTCTGAATTTACACAGTTTACAGTTCAGTAAACTCAACCCTTGTGTACAGATAAAAATTTACTGAAACATTCAATTTAGAAATAATGTACAATGCAACTATCTATGTTTTATATTTCATGACCTATTCCCTTTCTGCAGTCACTCGAAATGTGGAATCATTTGGTGCATGTAAATATACATGTACGTACAATTACAGACAGCTTGCACATATGTATCGTATCATGTGTGTAGCATGTGTGCTGCATGCCCTGTGTGTGTGTGTGTGTGTGTGCACATGATGTATGAGAGAGACACAGTGATATTGTTTACTTTGCAGACATAAATTTCAGAAAAAAGCTGCTGTTTCCATCATCAGGGAAGAAGACTGCCTCTTCTGCATGTCCCAGAACACAACATTCTGAAGTTTACTTTCATACACTGCCAATTTCATAATTTGATATTGATTTACCCTTCGCATACACATGGAACTAAATGTGGAATAAATATACAAACAACTCAGAAAATGTCATATTAATGCTAACACATATGTAGTTACATTTCATTACTTATATTTCAAATTATGATTATGGTCTTCTTGGACGTGATGCTATTGAGTTTGGTAGATAGTAATCTACTCATCATAGGAACCTGATGCATCCTTCTACATGCTAGTACAACATGTTGGTACATATCTGCCAAATGACATGGCAACATCTCCTAAAAGACTCATTGCTGAGAGAACCCCAAAACTCACACAGTACTTCTGGTTTCTAAAACTCACCTGAATTTCTGTAGGCTCAACAAACCCTTGTTCAGCCAATGCCCTAAGTATGGAACTTGCAATGCCTAACCCACTCCAAGCAGACATCTTTTCATTAAAATCTGACATTTCACACTGTCTTTGAACATCACTATCAGTTGATTCTGCTTCATCTTCATCAGTTTTTAGCACTTCATCTTTATCAGTTTTAAGCACTTCTGGAGACCTCTCAATCACATTATTTTTCTGGTATTTCCTTTCATTGTTTATTTTCCTCCTTTTGGAAGATGACTGTCTCAAATCTTTTTTCCTTTTAGCACTTGTAACCTGAAAGCCTCCATCAGTGCTCTTCCTACCTATCGCCTGTGAACAAACAGTGGTGATTAACTCTAGGCACCATAGAAAATAGTCATGAAACAGCACACCTTTTTCTGAAAGTTCATACCCATGTACACAACAGCCTGTCATTTGTAAATAAACTGTACTAGATTCATCCATTACACCTCATCTGAACATCACAATCCAATTTAAAATTAACCTCTCATCTAGGCCTATGTCTTCAAAGTGGCAAAATCCTTTTCTTTAGGTTTTCTAAATAAGCTGTTTCACATACTTCTCATATCTCCCACATATATTAAATGCCCTGTTCAACTTACTTTCTTGACTTATTCAACTGAATGATACTTAAGAAGAGAAAAATTTATGGAACTTCTTGTTAACCAATTACGTAACCAGCACCCCTACGCTTCATCCCTCCAGGTTCAAATATTCGCTACAACACCCCATTCTTAAACATCAATCCATGTTCTTCACCTTGAATGAGAATTCCGTTTTCACAAGCACACTAAAAAGCACAAGAAACTTTTTCATAACTATAATTTTGATTTCTTAGTGTTGTTCCATAGTATTTTAATTCTGATACTTCTTAAAAAATTCAGTAAGTACCTTATACAGCAAACTATATCACATTCCTCAGGAATTTTTCTTTCCTTATTTTGCATATACAAGTGAAAGCATGAATGTAACACGCCCTCATATACTTATTCAGCAGCCTATGTATATTAAGTAAACACTTCAATGTCACAAAATGTCCCTAAGTTACTACACATATGGTGAATTTTCTTATATTTAGATAAGCCAATAACTCTACATAAAACAGAAACTCAGTAAAACAAAGGGGATTTCAGTAAGTTACAATACTCATTGATTAGTAGTACCTGTAAATAAAGCCCTAACTCAAAGCCACATATAAGCAGTCATGTATGAGACAGTACCTTCTGAGGGATTTGTTCCTAAACTATTCTGCTCTATCACCAATATGTGACATACATGTTTCCCTTCCTTCCTTATGAATAATGGATTTGTAAGCTAACACAATTAAGGTAACTGGTATACTCAGACATAACTATCGAAAATAATTACAGCTTGAAGGACAAGGAAGTCAATGTCATGAGACAATGGAGAATCTGTGGCCGCTCCATTAAGAGTCATATAAATATTAAACTACCGTGGAATATCATGTTTCAACAATCGCACATACCCAGACACAGGCATATCTACACGTTATTATCACAGATGGTAGAATTATAATCACATAAGCACATAACATGCATGCCTTGAGTTCGAAGCGTTTGTTAACACTGAAAAATGCTGCGATATGATGTTGATAAGTAGGTAACGACACTGCCTCAATCTTCAGGAAAGCCAAGAGCAACTTTTGTGATAGACACAATTATATTAAACACAGAAAGAGCAGAGGAATCTAATTTTCTGGAAGTGGAAGGCTAATGGCAGCATTACGATTACTATCGAAACAAACGTTTTCCACCACTACCACAAACATGCTTTCGCCGACAGGGTGACAACAGGGATTTAACACACCGAATTACTTGTAATTTCCGACAAATGCGTAACGTTGCAACAAATCAAAACTCAAACACGATCAACCTGTCAATACGCGTTATTTAAAGTGATTCGACCATTATTTATGCACAGTGTAAGACGCAGAATTTACATTTCTCCAATAAACTGTTGCGCCTGCTCAACTTAACCTCATCTTGCAACGTGAGTATGAACGACGAATTAGAATTCGTGGACTATTTTATAACTGTACAAATTATAATGACCACGCGAAACACGACCAATCAATGACACTGTATAATTACATTGTACTTCCATTCCCTACCTTGTGAATGCTCCGGCCTCTGTCTCTTTTAACTATCTTGTAATCGGTTAGTTCCTCTATTCCAACTAATCCTTCAGATATCAAATTTTCAGTCAAATGCACGGGCACCCACTTTCCGTATTTCCTTTTCCTCACCATAACTGCAGCAACTGAACTGGAAAGTTAAAAACCGCGATAACCTGCGCCACACAATTTACGACCGCACCACAACCAATTCTCATCTCTGACCAGAAATACCACCTTCCGGTCGTGCAACTCAACCGCGTGAGGGATGGTGATTGTTATAGTGATAGTCCTGCCATCTGCAATTGGTAGCCAGTAACGTCACTGGTGGGCACGGACCAGTACAGTAACCACACGCACCTAAATAACACGCATATCGTACGACAACTGTGATATTTTCTTTTCTTTTTCTTTCTTTTTCCACATGTGAGACTCTCCGAGTGAAGGTGCAAACACGAGATGTTGATTGTGTTAAATCTGTGAATGTAAAACAAAACAGTGTTTAAACTACGAAACCTTCTATATACAAAAATTGAACCACACGAGAATTTCGGGAATAGTAATAGATTGTGTCATCGAGTTTAATACGCATAGTACTGTTGATCTGCGCTCGGGAGTACCGGTAGAAGTGCTGCTTATCAATAATCCACGTGACTCGCGTCAATGAATGACAGCACGCCTTGCCACGGATTATTATTGACTTCCTATTCTGAACTCTAATCCATGCTTGCCACGGCGTGAAGTGTTTAAAGAGTACAGATCAGTATAGTTAAGAGGTCGAAATGTCGGTGAATGAGGCGGCCTCCAAAGGAGGAGGGAATGTTCTGTCAAGAAGGTTAAATAAGATTCTAGAGACCAGGCTTGAAAATGACAAGGAAACGTTGGAAGCCTTAAAGGAACTTTCGACGTTTTTCACCGAAAATACTTTACAAGCACGAAGAAATTTACGAAGTAAAATCGAGAAGCGGAGTCTTGCCATCAATGAGGTTATACGCATATACAACCATCATTTACTGTGTTGAATTTAGTTTGCTGAAACCGGTTGCTAAATCAGTTACGAAATGGTAACCTCGTATAGCGTTCTAAGTTGACGTGGATTGTTAAATTTTATATTACCTGACAAGGACTGGTTCAACTTCAGTCACTTTATGGCTGATCGTGTATGTCATTATTTCGTGTTAGGTACAATGGCATGATACGATTTGGTTTGCATTAAGTTAAGCGAACTTGAACAGTTATACCCTGACGTAATTACAACATATTCAGGAAGATAACATTTGACATAAATGTTGCTTTGGAGCCAAACTGTTCTGGAAAGGCAAGTTATGGTACCAAAAAGACTTGACATAAGTACATGTTTAGCCCACTTACCTTCCACTTTATGGCATGATGATAGAAAATAACTGGTACACAGAGGCTGGGCTTTGAATTTTCATTGTAGTGACAGAAATTTTGACTTCCGGTTTTGTTTCTCTTTTCTCATTCATTGTATAGGATTTCCTCTCAGCTTTCCATGATATGAAAGAGGCACTGGATTCCATCTACAATGATGTTTCAGAAATGAACAGTTCTGTCCAGAGCATGACAAGTCGCCTTCAGGCAACAAAAATACAAACATGCCATCTTATTGACCAGACTACAAAACTTCAAGGAGAAAGGTACTACATTCACATTAACTCATTTGTATGGATATAAGGTTACAAGGGGTTCTTTGTGTAGTAGAGTCTTGCACTGAAAAGTTGTAGCTATAGAGTCAGGATTTCTGTGACTCACTAGCATGTGTGTAAATCTGTGTTGTTACCTTGGTGATATAGCAGGAGTTGACAAAATTGTCCTCAGTGGTTTAGTTTTCAATAACAGTGCCATAATACTGATGAAGGAGAATGTCCCTTTCCAGTTTGCATTTAATGCTGTCATGTTTCTTACCTTTGTGGTCTGGGGTAGCATAGCTGGTATAGCAACTTGCTATGCACTGGACATTCTGGGGATCACACCCTGGTGGGGGCGAGATTTTCCACACCTGTCCAGATCATCCATGGGGTGCACTCAGCCTTGTGTACAGTTGGTACATAAGGTAAAGTATAGTGCAGAGGTTAAAGAAATAGTAGAGCTATACCTTTACTCCCCCTCTGTGCTTTCATGGCAGATTATAGGGTGAATTTTACCTTTACCTATTACCATGTTTCATTATGTATTGCTATATGTTGTGAAATTGAATGTCTGTGATTTTTTAAATGGCGTTCAGAATGACCCAAATGAGTAATTGTCAGATGCTAGTGTATATATTTATTAATTATAAGTATTTAATTTGTTACTTGGTGTTCCATCATGTTTCCCAGCTGCAGAGCTTACATAATGTGGTGTGTACATAATTAAAGAAAACAAGGAAAACCAAGACACATTTTGCTGTTGTTATCTTAACTCTCTGCTTACATAAATTTACACTGTAGGAAGTTTTTCTTGTTAAAAAACCATTGCTTTTAGAACTTTCAGAACTGATGCTGGTTGCTGATGGTAGGTGGAATAGTAGAATGTAATGGGGCTCTTAGTTCTTTTTCATTTAATAGAGCTTTCTTGATCATCCCTTGCTATATAAACCAGCTATGTTGTACTTTTGACGTTCATTTTGTGTGATTTGCTGAATGATGGGCCACATACTATTGATAACATGCTGACCAGTGTTGTGGTAAAACCTAACACATTCACATATCAGGAGCCTTAGGTAGATTAAATGGTTTGCACACTGGCTACTTACTGTCTTGGGATTGGACCTAGCAGACTGTGTGTGAGATTTGTATTGGATTGAGTGATACTGTAGCACATTTTGCTACAAGTTCCTTTAGTTTCTTCCTGATAATATTCATTCCACTATGCTCCTGGTTTGTCACTGTCCATTGCTCATTACCAAGTCAGGAAGATAAGATTTTCTGATTTGAAGTGGCTTTTATTAGATCCATTGATGAAGTAGACAATAGGTGTAGGTATCAGTCAATAACAACAATATCTAAAAAGATGTTTAATAAAGGATGATAGTAACTGCATGTTTTGGCCTATTGCGGCCATCATCAGGTTTTCATCCGAAAGTATGGTGGTAGTGCTTTATAGGATTGGTATGGTTATGTCACGATGGTGAGATCTCAGCATCTGTGATGTTTGTTATATGCTATTGTTAAGGGACACGGGGGGGGGTTAATCTGTGATGTGCACTATCCTGGGGTGTACAGCTCAAGTATGTCTGCTTGCTGCTGTCCTGTATGGGTCTCCATCTATTGTTTGTCCATTTCCGATGCCTACTGCTGGTGGGCTTTTGCAATGGGTTCTGTGGAGAGGAGAAAAACCAAAGAATATGAGCTGATGCGGGTTAGTGCGTTCTAGTTCATTAGTGTCGTCTTTGGCAGTTCAGTGACCGGGGCCCAAACCTGTTTAGTAATTGTCGCTTGCCACTGTGTTGGTAATTGTCACTTGGCACTGTGATATTTCACTGTTGGCTATATCGCTGTTGGTTATATATCCGTAGTCTGATGCGGTCCCATGTGTTTTCACTGGTTAACATGTCGTATTTATGCAGGTTCGTCTAGTTCGTTCGGTGCTTATTGTGTGAGGCAGCATAACTGAATGCATGCACTATGTGTGGGTAGTTAGGTTGAAGACATATGCTGGGACTAGGTTCAGCTTTAGTAGTCTATTATTATTTTCCTTCCCACTGATGCATTGTCTTTTCCATGCCATCAATGCAGTTGTGTGTTGTTTTGTATTAACTTCCCTTTGATTTTACAGGCATAACCAACTGCATGTCGTGCATTGCCCCTACTCGCTTCTGAGTGTGGCTTGGGGTAAAACATTCACTATTTCTGAACTCCTGCATCTGTGTCTGCAAATCATTTTTTTTTAAAGTGGCCATTATTTTACACCATGGTTCTAAACAACATATAAGTGCTGTGATGTGAATATATTCAGTTGTTACCTGTTAGCATTGGCCTTAATGGTATTGTCTTGTAATATCTTGAAATACCAAACCTTTCTCTCAAACTAGAGAGCCTTTATTAAGGTGTTAGACAACACAGAATTTCTAACATCCTTTATTATATGTTCAAGTAATTTTAAATTGTTGTTGTTGTTGTTGTTGTTGCTGCTGCTGCTGTTGCATTTGAATGTTTCATTTAAGTTTTGCACAATATGAAACGTATAAGATAATACAGGACAGCCAGCACAGCCAACAGTGTAATTTGCAACGTGCATGATTAACATATAGCGGTCAGGATTATGAGACATATGGTCCAATTTTGTTGCATAATAATAAAGGGAAGTTAACCAGTGACAATTTTTATGTGTACCAAAACCCTAGCAGACACATACAAATTATTAGATAAGAGTTACATACATTGAAATTCAGTGAATAAGGCAGTTATGCAGTCTAACACAGTGTAGCCAGTGAACCTAGAAGCTTGGCCAGTACATGGAAAAATGCTGTTTCCGTCTGCTAAATCAGCCATTAGTCTCTTTTCTTCTGATAGCCACATTTGAGTTGTTCATTATGCCGTATTTATTCTGGAGCCCACTGGCATAGGAGCCAGGGAAGAAGATTGTGGACTTTTGCCATGTAATCCTGTTTTCCCTTCTACCTTTTCCCTATCCTGCTATACCCCAGGGCCTGAAACTGGTCTTGTTGATGCCTCTGGTTTGGGCTTCTGAGCAGTCAGCTTAATCATTATGAGGTTTAGGCCTGGTTTCCAAATTTTGTTTCGGCGACTACTTAGGCGCAGCCAAACTGTCCTATGCTGGCTCCATGTGTTCACACTTGTGTTGGTGCTCTTCCATTTGTGTATTGCTAAAGGATAGAATTGTGTAGATTTCTTTACCATGAAGCCAGGCCAAGTTACTTGGAATTATTATGTAAGTGAGAGGTTTAATGATTATCTTGTTTTAATCTTTGTTGGTTAGTAAATCATGTATTTTTTTTAATTGTGTTATATTCACTTGCACTACCGGAGAGCTCCCACAGATGGGGCGCGCACTGTTGTTGAAGTTCATGTGGTAGAGTGGTTGATATGGGACATTGTATGCTCCTCAAACAACTAGACACTACACGAAAGAGGACTTATTTATTTGTGTTCCGACCTGACTGCCATCCATGTGGGTCCTGTTGCCTATTAGTGTAATGTTGTTATCTAGTCAGTCATACAAAGAATAGCAACCCTGACTTTTTAAACAGACATCCTGACTGTTGCATTTGAATTGTATATTCGGCCTTAATTAGAACATTCCAGATTTTCATACCTAAAATGATCACATGTATGTATAGTGCTTCCATTTTGGTTTCTGAATATGAATAATTTTGTTACAAATTTTTGCGTTGGTACTGTAGTGTGAAATGTAAAATGACTCTTATTGCAGCCAGAAGCTATGTCTGCAGCAAGAGGTGGTAGCTGCATTCCTTTCAAGTTTTCAGCTGTCTTTTGCTGAACAAGCTACATTGCGTGGTTCTTCACGTGAAGCTGCTATCACTGATGAATTCTTTAGAGTTTTAGAGAGAGTGCAAAGTATTCACAGTAACTGTCGAATGTTAATGCATTCTGGACACCAGACTGCTGCACTTGAAATTATGGAACAGATGGCTCTTTACCAGGTGTGTTTCTTTGTTGATTTAACCAAACTACAATCCTTTATTTGTGTTCCTTGTGGGTGCGTGCATGCATATGTGTTTCTGGGTCCAGCAATATTTGTATCCCTGCCAAGGTAAGTTGGTCTTTCTCCTTGCTGGAGAAGGAAAATGGACTTAAAAGAACTTCTTTTATGCCTTCTACAAACTATATGCACATTTATGTGTGTGTGGGAGGACTGAACAACTGTATTTATTAGTTGTCCACAATGACATGCTGTGTGATGTCATGTGTTGTGTTGAATGGTGGCATGTGTTTTTTGTGCTTATGTTGAAGTGCACATCACAGTGCCTGGGACATCCTGAATGCAGTGAGTTCCATGAGTGGTTCCATTTGTGGGTAGAAAACAACCACTATGCATTTCTCAGTATCTCTGGCCAAGGGCACTGTTCTGGCCTTTTGTTATTGGAAGATGTGATTTTATGTCATTGCATTCCTTGTTACATGCAGTTGGGGTTGAAACTGTTTTGCTTGTGGAATTGTATGAATTCTGTGAGGCAAATTGGCAGTGGCTGTATTGCTGTCTGTGAAGTGTTTGACCCAATTTCACACACTTCTGGCTTCATACAAAGTCAACTGACATTATCTGCAGCCAGATAGTTCTCCTTTTCAAGAAATTTAGCTGCAGCGCACTGGTGGACATAATGCCAGCCATTTTGTTGTGGTGGGGACCAAAGGGGTAGTAAGTAGCCCTGAGGGTGCATGGCTTGCTGACAACTGTTTGCTGATAAAACTCAGGAAATGCCAGTCATTCGTACCAAGTCCCATACATGCATGTCCATGTCATGACTCCTGGGCATCGTCTTTGACAGCTAAGACATGGGGGCACAAAGCGAGTCCCTGACACTTTAGTCAGGGCTGGTCAGCTAAGGGAGACAACCCTGACATAAAGACATTGGTCCTCCAGGATTGCTGGGGGTTGGGCGTGGGGCTGACAATCCCACCTCGGTTAAAAACATTGTTACAAAATCTAAGGAAGTAAAAACCGGACCCATCTGGCAAGGACGACACTGCAAAAGATTAAAGGACTTAAAGTTGGCTCATGGAATGTGTTCAGATGCCCTGAAGATGCTATTATCACAGCAAGACTCATACAAGATGGACATTACTGCCATACAAGAAGTAAGATGGACAGGTGAAGGAATAATAGATAAAAAGAATCATACTATGTTCTATAGCAGTGATAAGAAACATCATATGTTTGGAACAGGCTTCATAGTAAATAAGAATATTAAACACCTGGTTACAGACTTTAAAGCCAAAACACCTAGAATATGTAAAATACATGTTAGAGTATTATTTTTTAAATACAGCTGCGGCTGTGTTAATGCACCAACAGAAGAGAAAGATGATGATGAAAAGGATAATTTCTGTGAAGATCTGAATCAGATTTATGAGGAGTGCCCAAAAAGAGACATAAAAATAATCATTGGGGATCTTAATGTGAAAGTAGGTCAAGAAGAGATGTATAGACCTATTACCAGAATGTATAGTTTACATAGTTTATCCAATGACAATGGAATTAGACTTCTAAATTTTGCATGTTCTAAAAACATGGTGGTAGCAAGTACATTGTTCAATCATAAAGACATACATAAGATGACATGGAGATCCCCTGATGGAAAAACTTTCAGTCAGATAGATCACTTCCTAATAGATGAAAGACATTAATGTAGTGGATGTAAGGAGTTTTAGAGGGGCTAATATAGATTCAGATCATTACCTTTTAATGTCAAGGATTAGAAGTTGGATCTCTAACGCAAGGAAAATGTGTGGTTCTTATGCTCGAAAATTTCAAAGTAAGAAATTGGAAAGTCCTGAAATTTCATCTGCATACAGAGAAAAATTAAACGAGTATTTAGTAAGACATATTGATGATGATGATATCAACGAGGCGTGGATGGTTCTTAAAAATGCCATCACGCAAACAGCTAGCACAATATTGGACAGAATAGATAGAGTAGCACATAAAGACTGGTTTGATGCAGAATGTGAACAGGCAACAGTTAGCAAAAACAATGCATACAAAAGAATGCAACAAAGAAACACTTGGAAAGCAGTGGAGGAATAAAGAACTGCTAGAAGTGAGGAAAAAAGAGTACACAAACAAAAGAAGAAGATATTTATTGAACGTGGACTTGAGGAATTGGAACATCTCAGAAGTAACAGTGAAAGCAAATACTTCTATCAAAAACTGAACAAAAGTAGAAAGGACTTTCAATCCAGAACAACATTATGTCGAAATGAAGGAAGGAGGAGGACGATATACTCAGAAGATGGGCAGAACATTTTGATGAACTGCTGAATAAAGAATTTTTTAATCAAAATATCACTAGTCAGGAAACTTATCAAGTACATTCAGACACTGATGAACCTATTCCAAAATTAGATGAATTAGAAAATGCCATAAAAAAGCTTAAGGATAACAAAGCACTGGGAATAGATCTTATACAGGCAGAACTAATAAAGAAAGCCAGTCCAGACTTTGTTGAATGTATGTACCATTTAATAACAAAAATCTGGACCACTGAAACCATACCAGAAGATTGGAATTGGAGTATCATCTGTCCTATACACAAGAAGGGAGACGTGACAATATGCTCAAATTGTAGAGAAATAAGCCTGCTATGTGTTGCTTATAAGATCTTCTCCAACATTCTGTTTAATAGACTTATTCCCCATGTAGAGACAACCATTGGTAATTACCAATGTGGTTATCGCAGGGAACGGTCCACAGTAGACCAGATCTTCA